>Ga0206129_10006616_pt1 | contig 11707 bp, 6 predicted proteins | sample Helgoland_Spring_8_FD_148616 | JGI IMG/M metagenome (GOLD analysis project Ga0206129, IMG submission 148616) | Pelagic subsurface seawater microbial communities from Kabeltonne, Helgoland, North Sea - Helgoland_Spring_Bloom_20160502_2 | ecosystem: Environmental > Aquatic > Marine > Epipelagic ...
CTTGAATGGTATTCGAATGTATTCCAGAAATAACTGTATTCGTTTTCATCTTCGATGAAGCCATTCAATTCAATCAGTTCACCGGGGCATACCAGTCGATCTCCACCTAGATTGGGTTTAGGGTTGACTGAATAGTAAACTCTGATCGAGTCGACATCGAAGCCACATCGGTTTTGTGCTTTTGCCCAGTAAGTACCAGCTTTAGATGCTAGAACAACATCGAAGTTTGTTCCATCTGACCAAGTCACTTCGGCATTCTGCAATGCAGGAAGTTCAATTCGATAGGACTTTCCATCACAGAGAACGGTATCGGGGCCAAGGTAAATTTCCGGAGTGTATTCATAAATCACTCGAATTTCATCTTCATAAACACCGCAAGTGTTTTCAATTTTCACATTGTACACTCCAGTTTCAACTATGGTATAAAATGGGCCTGAAACGCCAGTATTCCACCAGTAGGTTGGTTTGTTTGGAACGGTCACATCCAAAGTTAAGGTGTTGCTGTTGCAAATGTTGGTGTCGGGACCTAGATCGACGACGAGAGGTTGGTCATAATAGACGTTCACTGTATCGGAACCAATGCCGCAAATGTTTGATGCTTGGGCCCAAACTTTACCAGGAGTGGTTACTATGATGCTTGTGTCCACAGAGCCATTGCTCCATAAATAGGACGAACGAGAGAAAGTAGTCGAATAACCAACGGTGTCTCCAATACACAGAATGGTGTCTTCTGGAAGTTGCACTACTGGAACAGATTCATCGTCAAAAGAAATGGTGTCGGAGTATGATCCGCAGGTATTTGTTGCCGTTTCCCAGTATGTTCCTAAAGTGCTTACACTAAGGTTTGAGTCTGTTGACCCATCAGACCACAGAACACTAGCGTCTCGCACGAGCCCTCCATAAAGGCTGATTACATCTCCAAGGCATAGGATGCTGTCCGGTCCAAGATCAATGTTCAGTGGGTAGTCGTAATCCACGACCAAGGTGTCTGAGGCGACACCACATTGGTTCGTTACTTCAACCCAATAAGTTCCGCCAGGAGAGAAGATGTTCATGACACTCGACTGACTTCCATTTTGCCACAAGTAGTGTGAACGCGAGAATGCCGCATTTTTCACCAATATGGTGCCATCGCACAGCAGTGTATCACCACCAAGGGCTGCAGTTGGAGGAATTTCAAAATCGATGTAGGCGACATCAGAGAAGGAGCCACAAACGTTCGTTAGCTGAACCGAGACAAAGCCCGCAGTATCCGTTTGAAAAGTAGTTGTAGTATCTCCACTGTGCCATAAGTAAGATGTTCCAGTAATTGTCTCAACATCGAAAAACATGGTATCGCCAACACAAAGCAATGTGTCTGGTCCTAGATTTACTGTGTCGGGCCAAAGACTGTCCACTCGCATAGTGTCGTAATCAATTCCGCAAATATTTTCTGCACGAATCCAATACTCACCAGCGGTATTAACGTACAATTTTTGACCGTCCGAAGAGTCAAGCCACATGTGTTCGTATAAATCTGTGTTGATCGTGAAATCCAAACTATCACCATTACAAAGGATGGTATCGTTCCCCAAGTCAATGATGGGTGCATGATGAATGCGAATGGTGTCGTACAGAGTATCGATGATTGTCAGGTTATTGGCATTTACCAATCTCAAACGAACACTTACATAATATATACCCGTATCTGAATATATGTGCCGTGCATTTTTCGTCGTATCGGCGTTCAAAGCTCCACTCATTGGGTCGCCAAAATTCCAAAGAACACTATCGATTTGCCCGTTGTTCCCCAAGTCGAATTTGGTTGTGTCGCCAAGGCAGGTATCTCTAATGCTTAAGTTGTTGTTGGCGAAAAAGCTTTGAATGAATGTGGGTAATCCCAGGCGCCCTTGGGCAGCTTGACCAGATGTTCCTCCAATCAGGGTGAGGAAGGTGTACGTAAAGCCGCAGCCCACACCAAGCACATTAGGATTGGGAATTTGGGAAAGTGCGGTTCCATTGTAATTAACAACGTAGATTTTTTCATCGGGCCCCAACTGCATGGCCCACATAGTTCCTGAACTGTGTGTATATATTGTCGTTCTAGCAGCTGAAATTGCAGCAGCTGTATACGTGCTTATATCGTATTGATAGATCTGACTTCTTGAACCTGTATAGAATTTTGTTTCATCAGGGGAAAAGTCACCACCATAGGGGCTCTGAGTTCCAGTGACCAAGAAGGGGTTGGTAATTGCTCCAGTTGTATTGTTGAAATCCATGAAGATCAATTCACTTGAATTGTACTGCATGTTGACCAATTTGTCACCAGAAGGGGAAGCTTTTAAGTAGCCGATGTAGCTGGTGTTGCTGCCAACGTTGATCGTAGAAGTCACTCCAGTCGTATTCACGCCAGCACTGCTAACTCTGTAGGCGTAGTAGGTTCCGACATTTGACCTTTGGGTAATCACCCAGAAGTCGGATCCATTTGAATGCCCTACAGCCGTTACCTTTTCACGCACTCCGACTCCCGCGGGAGTAACCTGAGTGTTTTTGTTCGTCGTGAGTACCGCTCCCAATCCGCCACTCTGGCTCATGTCTACTTCTGAATATCGAAGACCAACCGTAGAATTCGTAGCAGGAACAGTGAATATGTAGTAGTTTGTTGAACTTCCTGGTTTCGGTACAATCACTGCCGATTGCGTGGCAGAGAAGTTTCCTTGAAGACCAGTTCCGTTGGTCATTACGTTGTTGTTGGAATTCCAAACTGAAATCCCATCCGTATAAAAGAGAAGATTTCCGTTGTTGTCTGAAATGGTGGCGTTGCCTTCTTGGGTAACAATATTACTGCCTGCTACAGCAATAGGAGCACCATTGGTCCCAGTAAACTCAATTGCGGCACGTTGTCCGAAGTACCAGTTGTTGGCCTCTTTTTGTGCATGCACATTCGGGGCTCCCATCAATAGGAGCGCGCAAAACAGACATACGTGCTTGAAAAATCTCACTTGAGTGCCAAAGTTACCTAATGATTAGACGCGCAAAAAGGGAAAAGGTTGCCAATTCTCAACGAATTAAACTAAAAGTTCCCACCTTAACTTGCAGTTGATTGTTTAGGTCGGGGTAGGAGATGTAGTAGGTATAGGTACCCATTTGACATTCTTCTCCTTTGTATGTGCCTTCCCAAGCAAAGTTCACAGCGTCGGATTCGTAGATTTTTTCACCCCATCGATTTACAATTGACACTTCAATTTCATCCAGTCGCTCTCCGTAAACACGGAATACTTCGTTCAGTCCGTCCTTATTTGGTGTGAATGCAGAAGGGACGTAGAAGTATTGTTCACAGCGAATGAGCTTCACAGAGTCGACGGTCACACAGCCATAAATGTTTTCGACCCGAACTTTATAAACACCCTCCTTAGAAGTCAGAATTGTAGGGTGACTCTCAAAGGTGTTCCAGAAATAACTGTACTCATTCCCGTCATCTATGAAAGCGTTTAGTTCAATGAGTTCACCTGGGCAGACGAGTTGATCACCGCCTAAATCTGGTTTGGGATTGGTTGAATAAAAGACTTTTATTGAATCCACATCAAACCCACAGCGGTTTTCTGCCATGGCCCAATAGGTTCCTGGTTTGGAGGCTTCAACGACGTCAAACTTACTTCCATCGGACCAAGTCACTTCGGCATTCTGCAGAGCAGGAAGTTCAATTCGGTAGGATTTTCCATCGCACAGAACGGTGTCAGGCCCAAGGTAAATATCAGGAGTGTATTCATAAATCACCCGAATTTCATCTTCGTAAACACCGCAGGTATTTTCAATTTTCACATTGTAAACGCCAGTTTCAACGATGGTGTATATGGGGGCCGAAGAGCCCGTGTTCCACCAATACGTCGGCTTGTTTGGAGCAGTTACATCTAAGGTTAATGTGTTGGTATTGCAAATGTTGGTATCTGGTCCAAGGTCAACAATGAGAGGCTCATCAAAGTAAACGTTCACTGTATCGGATCCTCTTCCGCAAATGTTCTTGGCCTCAGCCCAAACTTTAGCGTTGCTTGTAATAATCACGCTAGTGTCCACGGAACCTGTGCTCCATAAGTATGTTGAGCGAGAGAAGCTGGTTGAAAACCCTACCGTATCACCGATGCATAGAATTGTGTCTCCAGGAAGTTGAACAACAGGAACTACTTCATCTTCAAATGAAATCGAGTCTGTGAAGAGGCCACATTTATTGTTTGCCACAACCCAATAATGACCTAGAGAAATAACGTCATATGTACTATCGGTAGAACCATCGGACCAAAGCATTCGAGCGTCGCGCACTAAACCAGGGTATAATTCAATGGTATCTCCTTGGCAAATCAGACTGTCTGGGCCGAGGTCAAGATTTAATGGGTAATCGTACTCAACAACTAAAGTATCAGAGGCAATACCACATTGGTTGGTGACCTCAACCCAATAGGTTCCTCCAGGTGCAAAGACATTGACAAGACTTGATTGGCTCCCGTTTTGCCATAAATAACGCGCTCGAGAAAATGCGACGTTTCTAACTAGAATGGTTCCATCGCAGATTGTAGTATCGTTCCCTAAGTCGGCCGTTGGGGGAACTTCAAAATCGATGTACACAACGTCGGAGAAGGAACCACACACGTTCGTTAATTGAACCGAAACGAAACCTGGGGTATCCGTTTTAAAAGTTGGAAGGGTATCGCCGCTGTGCCATAGGTAGTCGGTGCCTGTAATGGTTTCGACATCAAATTCCATAGTATCACCCACACAGAGCACGGTGTCGGGACCAAGGTTTACTGTGTCTGGCCAAAGACTGTCTACTCGAATCGTATCGTACATAAATCCGCAGACATTCTCGACACGAACCCAGTATTCTCCAGCAGTATCAATCTGAAGTTTATTTCCAGTAGAGCTGTCACTCCAAAGGATGTCGTACAGACTCGTATTCAAAGAGAATTCGAGACTGTCTAAATTGCACAAAATGGTGTCGGGTCCTAAGTTTATGATTGGAGGTAGATGAATGCTTAAGGTATCGAAGAGAGTGTCGGTGCGGCTAACGTTTTGAGTATTGGTAGAATGAACAATGGCGTAGATAAAGTACGTACCAGTATTGGTGTAAACATGACTGCTGTTGGCGCTTGTATCTGTATTGAAGGGGCTGGCAGTGTCTCCAAAGTTCCACATCATCGAATCGAGCTGTTGGGTGGTGGTAAGGCTAAAGGAGGTTGAGTCGTTCAGGCAGGTATCTTGAATTACGATGGCTCTGGAAATGAAAAAACTTTGGTTGAAGTTAGGAAGCCCCATCCTTCCTGTAGCCCCCAAATTGAGTTGAAAAGCTTGATCGACATAACCACAACCAGTTCCTAGAACGTCTGGATTATTGATTCGAGCGAGCCAATTCGTCCCTGTTCCACCATTGATCATCCGACTGCAATAAATTTTATCATCTACAGCCAATTGGAGGGCTTCAATCGGCAATGTGCCCAAGGTATTCACATTTGTTTCAGAAGCTAGAACAAGGGCTGGTGTGGTTTGAGTCAAGTCATATTGATAAACAGAAGGGCCAAACCAATCTGTTACATATAGAAGCTGGGAGTTTTTCGAGAATTCAATTCCAAAGGGATTGTAATTGGTCGCAACTCGCCGAGAACTAATTGCGTTGCTCAAGGTTCCGCTGGCATTGTCGAAGTCGAAGATCATGAGGGTGTTATCCCAGGCAACGCCAAAAGCAACATATTGACCGTTTGGTGAAGCTTTTATGGCTCCTCCATGATTCACCGTTCCAACGCCCGCAGGTTGAGTGACTACGTTGATAACTGGAGTAGTGTTGACTCCTGCCGAGGTTACACGAAATGCATATATATTCCAGTCATTGTTGTTTTGGCCTAGAACCCACACGTCTTGACCATTAGAATGGGCAACCGCTGTAACCTTATCTGCTGAAGGATTGAGTAATAAAGTGTTTTTGTTTGTTGTGAGCACTGCCCCAAGTCCGCCGCTTTGACTCATGTCAACTTCAGAATAACGCAAGCCTTGGTTAGGAGAGGAGGGAACGGTGAAAATGTAAAAGTTTGTAGTGCTTCCTGGCTTTGCGACAATGATTGCACTTTGAGATGCACTGTTGTTTCCTTGCAGGCCAGTGCCATTGGTCATAATGACATTGTTCTGATTCCAGACGGTGCTTCCATCAGTGTAGAAGAGCATCGATCCAGTATTTTTGTCTGACATCGTAGCGCAACCTTCCAGCGTTTGAATCTGACTGTTCGTTGCGTTCGCGGGACTTCCGCTTGAGAATTCGATGTGAGCAAAGTTTCCAAAAGTCCAATGCCATGCTTCTTTCTGCGCATGAACGGTGGTAGCCATGAATAGGAAGGCCAGAATAATATATTGGAGAATGGATTTCACTTAAGCTACGAAGTTACCTATAGTTAGGACGTTACCAAAGAGAAAAGGTTGCCTCTATTAAATGGATAAAACATTCGGAACAACTTTTTTGCGAATGAGTTGGATAAAAATTCAGACTCCCAAGAAAATAATATGCTGAAGCATTGTCTGATAATTGAAAAAAGTGGACATTTGCAGCCGCTTTCATGGATAGTCCATGAATAGGAAACATTATCATTGATTAACAAGCGTTTAGGACGCTCAAACTATTAAAGAAATGGCAGTACGTATTCGACTTCAGAGACACGGTAAGAAAGGAAGACCATTTTATCACATCGTAATTGCTGATGGAAGGTCAAAAAGAGATGGTCGTTACATCGAGAGAATAGGTTCTTACAATCCCAACATCAATCCAGCCATCATCGATTTGGATTTTGATCGCGCGCTTCACTGGGTTAAAGTAGGAGCAGAGCCATCGGACACTATGCGTGCAATTCTTTCCTATAAAGGTGTTCTCATGAAAAATCACCTCGACCGAGGAGTGATTAAAGGGGCAATGACACAAGATCAAGCTGAAGCAAAATTCGCGAAGTGGCTTGACGAGAAAGAAAACAAGATTTCCAGCAAAACAGACAACCTTAAAAAGGCTGAAGATGCAGCTCGTAAAAAGGCCTTTGATATCGAGAGTGAAACTCTTGCTAAAAGACAAGCCTTGCAAAACGAAGCAGCAGAAGCGGCTGCCGCTGCCGCTGCCGCGGCCGCTGCTCCAGCGCCAGAGGTAGTAGAAGAGGCCGCCGCTCCAGCAGATGAGACTGCAATGGAAGCAGCTCCAGTAGAAGCACCCGCAGCAGAAGCACCAGTAGCAGAAGCACCAGTAGCAGAAGCTCCGGCAGCAGAAGCTCCGGCAGAGGAGGCAGCTCCAGCGCCAGTTGCTGAAGAGGTTCCTGCGGAAGAAGCGACTCCAGTAGAAGCTGAGGCCCCTGTAGCAGAAGCACCGGCTGAAGAGCCAGCAGCAGAAGCTAAGGAAGAAGAGAAGAAAGCGGAATGATTGACTCTTCCCACGGAAGAATCTTAAAAGTTCACGGACTTAAAGGCAGCTTAAAAGGTAGCCTGTATGAAGAATTCAAATTTAAAGGTGCTCCCAAGCACCTTTTTTTGTTGGTGGACTACAAGAAAGTCCCTTTCTTCCTCGAGTCGTTTAAGGCTCAAGGTAAAACGGTCGTTTTGCATTTTGAAGAAATTCCCGGTTACAATTCATTGGAAGAGATGATCGGCTTAGAATTTCAATTTCCAGAAGATTGTTTCGCTGAAGACCAGGGTGATGATGAGCCGAGCTTGGTGAACTTTAAAGTCCAAGACGTGAAGCATGGTTACCTCGGACTTGTAGTTGACATCCTCGAAGTAGGCGGTCAGTTTTCTTTAATCATAGAAGACGAGAACGAAGTAATCCTTCCATTTGTAGAGGAGTTCGTTTTGGAAATTGATGAAGAGAAACAAGAGATTCTGGTCGAATGTCCAGAGGGCTTGATTGACCTAAATCAGTAGAAGCTAGGTTCTACTTCTTTTTCTGAGAACTTAATTCCATGCTCCTCGAGCTCCTTCAAACAAGCAGAGTATACTTCTTCTTGGTCTGGAATCATTACTCCTCGTGCCGAAATCTGATCTTCTAATATCAATCGCGACATGATGGCCACAGGAATGCCCACAGTTTTAGCCATGGCAGTGAAAATTTCATTTTCTCCAATGCAACCCATGGAGGAATGAATTTCATAATTCCGCTCGTTTAGTCGATAGCTGAATCGGTGCCACATAACAATCATGTCCTTGTCCTCCGGGTCCATGGTCCATTTTTGCTTGAGGATATGTTCAAGAATTTGAGCTGGTGTCGCTTTTTTCAATCCAATCTTAGTGTTTTCGAAAATGCCAAGCCATTTCAGTTTATCCATCACCTCTGAATCCTGATCAATCTTGAGGTAGGCCATCAACTTGAGCTCTACAGAATCGGTTTCGTTGTAGGCAAGAAAAGTATTGATGAACTCGCGGTAGGTCATGTTTTCGGAGTCTTCGAGAACATAGTCATCGTCCGTTGCCCCAAGTTTTACGAATACATCCCAAGCTCGGCAAAACCCCGGACGTCTCAAGGTTCCTCTATATATGGTCGGCACATCATCTAAACCATAAATTTCGCGATACCACAACGAATCTCGATTCGCATAGCCTTCAAACCTGCCATAACCGTCGATGTTGATGTATTCAGTTCGTCGAAACAACTGGTGGTAGGGTATGAATTTGTAGCGGCCTTCTTGAATGAATTTTACAGCACCTCCTTGACCTGCAAGAACAACGTTTCTGGGATTCCATGTGAATTTATAATTCCAAGGATTGTTGTCGGATTCAGGAGCCAAAAGTCCGCCTGTGAAACTCTCGAACGAAGTGATCTCGGCACCTTTGTCTTTTAAATGATTCAAAGTTTTTAGGGCCGACATATGATCAATGCCCGGGTCAACGCCACATTCGTTCATAAAGATGAGGCCCTTTTCCTGAGCTTCTTCGTGAAGGGATTTCATCTCTTTGGAAACGTAGCTGGCCGTGACGAGATTTTTTCCAAGAACCAAACAATCCTTCGCAATTTTTGGATGAAACGAGGCTGGAAGCATGCTGATGACCAAATCGGTCTGGGCGATTTTCGCTCTTCTGGCTTTTTTAGAACTCGCGTCCAGTTCTGAGTATTTCAGATTACCTGATGCGGAAAAGACGCTCTGCATTCGTTCCGTATTCTGGTCAGCAACTTCTAGAAAGATGTTTTCAGAGCCTGAATAATTCAAGAAATACTTAAGCAGTGCAGCAGAGGAGCGGCCTGCGCCAAGAATGAGGATGCGTTTCATATTTACTTTTTCCAAGCCACCAAGTAAATAAAATTGAATCGATTTCTCAGGAGTTTCATCTTTGTTCTCATGAGGTTTTTTCAAGCGATTGGTTCCTTCTTCTGTTTTCTGGCAATTTCTGCGGCAGCGATGAGCAGTCATATGCTCCATCCCTTTCTCAGCGACCCTGATATTCGGGCTGTTCAGACAGCCATATTTTTTGCTCTATTTCATGGAATAGTTCTTCTGGTCGTCCCCAAGGGTGCTGACTTGAGTGCCAATCAGAGCAAGATCATATCCCTTTTGTGGATGTTGGGAATCATAGGATTTTCTGTCTCAATATTTTTGTTGAAACTTGGTATTGCACACTCGTGGGATGCAATGAAAATCATTGGTCCTATCACGCCCTTTGGAGGTGGTTTATTGATTTTAAGCTGGTTATATCTCTTCTTTATTTTACTGAAAAGGAATTCCTCTACCAATTAAATAGCTGTTTATAAACAGAGCTACTTTGCTGCCTTTTTGGAAGATAAAATCTGTTTCTTTGGCCGCATAATCAAATTCGCGTCTGATGAATATCCAAGGTAGCCACGCTAAGGCTGAAGCACTAAAGGAATACGGAATACACAGTGAGAATCAATATTGGAACCTCGAACCAGCCACCCTCGAAGAACACAGTATTGAGCAAAAACACGCAGTTCGAACCAGCTTAGGAGCGATTGCGGTCAATACTGGAAAATTTACAGGAAGAAGCCCAAAAGATCGTTTCATTGTAAAGGATGATATTACCTCCGACTCGGTATGGTGGGGCGATATCAACATTCCATTTTTGCCAGAAAAATTCGACCGTCTTTACGATAAGGTGGTGGCCTATTTAAGCGATTGTCCAGTATACGTGCGCGATGCATACGCTTGCGCCGACAACGATTATCGGACGAACATTCGCGCCATCAACGAATATCCTTGGAGCAATCAGTTCGTATACAATATGTTCTTGCGTCCTCAGTCAAGCGAATTGGAGAATTTTGAGCCTGAGTGGCTCGTAGTCAATGCTCCAGGTTTCATGGCGGATCCGGAAATCGATGGAACGCGTCAGGCCAATTTTGCTATCCTCAATTTCACAAGGAAAATAGCCTTGGTTGGTGGAACTGGATATACAGGAGAAATCAAAAAAGGAATTTTTTCAGCTTTAAACTTCGTTCTTCCGCATCAGCGCAACACCCTGCCAATGCACTGTTCAGCGAACATGGGTGAAGGTGGTGATACAGCACTTTACTTCGGTTTGAGCGGAACAGGAAAAACAACTTTATCTGCCGATCCAAATCGCAGATTGATTGGGGATGATGAGCATGGCTGGTCGCCTGAGAATTCAATCTTCAATTTTGAAGGTGGATGTTATGCAAAGTGCATTGATTTAACAGAAGAAAAGGAGCCAGACATCTACAATGCGATTAAAGCGGGTGCTATTTTGGAGAATATTGGTTATCAAGAAGGAACGAACGTTCCCGACTTCGAGAACTGCGACATTACAGAGAATACTCGGGTGAGCTACCCAATCGATTTCATCGATAACATTGCACTTCCATCTGTTGGGAAGGATCCTAAAAATGTTTTCTTCTTAACCTGCGATGCATACGGAGTATTGCCTCCAATTTCAAAGCTGACCCCAGGTCAAGCGATGTTCCATTTCATCTCTGGTTACACTGCGAAAGTGGCTGGAACGGAAGAAGGAGTGACCGAGCCGAGCTCAACCTTCTCTGCATGTTTTGGAGCTCCTTTCATGCCTTTGCATCCTACTGCCTATGCGGAAATGCTCGGGAAGAAGATGGAGGACTCTCATGTGAACGTTTGGCTTGTAAATACAGGCTGGTCGGGAGGTTCTTACGGAGTAGGTGAGCGTATGAAACTCAAATACACCAGAGCTATGATTACCGAAGCATTGGTTGGGGATTTGGATTCAGTTGACTACGAAACGCATCCGATTTTTGGATTAGCGATGCCAATTACTTGTCCAGATGTTCCAGACGAAATCTTGAATCCAAGAAATACTTGGGCAGACAAGAACGCCTACGATCGAAAAGCCAATCAGCTTGCAGGTGAATTCAACAAGAATTTCGAGCAGTTCGAGGCCTATGCAAACGAAGAAATTCTGAGTGGTGCTCCTAAAGTGAGCATGAACGCCTAGGTTCCGCCGCTGCTTCTTAGATTACGGAGCGTGCGATATTTTTATTCTCGAGACATTCAGGAGGACGAAATCATTCTCTCCGCTGAAGAACACAATCATTTATACCGGGTTCTGCGCTTAAAAGCCGGTGAGGAAGTTCAAGTGATGGATGGTGAAGGACACTTGTATCATTGTCGCTTGAAATTTTCAGAAAAGGATCGAAGCGTTTTGGAAATCATTTCCAAGAAGTTTCATGAACGTTCTGGTCTGTGGATTCACATCCTAATCGCTCCGACAAAAAACCAATCTAGGA
>Ga0206129_10006619_pt1 | contig 11705 bp, 16 predicted proteins | sample Helgoland_Spring_8_FD_148616 | JGI IMG/M metagenome (GOLD analysis project Ga0206129, IMG submission 148616) | Pelagic subsurface seawater microbial communities from Kabeltonne, Helgoland, North Sea - Helgoland_Spring_Bloom_20160502_2 | ecosystem: Environmental > Aquatic > Marine > Epipelagic ...
TAATTCTTTTCAAAATAATTTTTATCATTTTTTCTTACAAAATCAACATCCTTAAAAAATAAATCTAGAACTAAAAATACTATAATAACAAGTAAAATTAATATACTTAATATGTTTGTCATTTATTTATCTCCAGAAAATATTATATATATATCAATTATTTTACATATTTCACTAACATAAAATATATTGTATTTATACTATCTAATATTAACAGTATAAATTAATGAACTATATTTATCAAATACTTTTTTATTACTTTTTATTAAATTAAGATTTATCTGATATAGATTTATAAAGAATTAAAAAATGTTATAACATCTCCATCTTCTCCATGATTTCTTGCTATATCAACACAAGTTTGATTTCTTAAATTTTTAATATTCATATCGGCTCCACCTTTTAATAATATTTTAGCTACATCAATAAAATCTTTTTCTGATGCAAAATGTAATGCTGTAAAACCATCACATTGTTTTAAATTTACATTTGCACCATTTTTTATTAATAATTCAACACATTCATCTTGTCCATGAAATGTTGCTATAATTAATGGAGTATTTTTATTTTTTGCTCTTGAATTAATATCTGCTCCTTTATTTATAAGATATTCCGCAATTTCTAAATTACCTTTTTCAACTGCAAACATTAAAGGTGTTATTCCATCTCCTTGCTTTTTATCAATATTTACACCCTTCTCTACTAATACTTTTACTGCTTGAAAATCTTGATACCAAACCGCTTCTATAAGAGAAGTATTTGAATTAGATAACTTTGAATTAACATCTACATTTTGAGGTAAAAATTTATCAATATTTTTTTCTTTTTTATTATAATCAAAAAATATAATATTTAAATTAATTATTTCGTCTTTTACTATTTTATTATTATTACCTGCTTTAACACCTATATTAAAACCACTTATTTTCTCTTTCAAACATAATTCTACACTTCTAATTTCAGTATTTTTTATAGATATTTTTCTATCAATTGAATTCATTTTATTTTCTGTTCTAAATTTTATAAGATAATATTCATCTTCTATTGACGGAGAAAATACATTTTTTTTATCCTTACTTTCTATTAAATTTGTTAAAAATAATATTTTTTCTTCATAATTTTGAATATTAAAATTTGATATTATTATATCTAAATCATCTACTTTACCAAATTCCATTGTTTTTGAAATATTTTTATCATTATTTTCTAAATTATTTAAATTAAATCCTATTTTAGCTCCAACCGCATTTAAACTTAAATCTATATCATTATTTATATTATCAAAATTTTTTTTATTATTTTTAATACCTTTTAATCCAAATGGAGAAAATATATATTTATATAATCTATCATAAAAAAACCATTTTTTCTCTGAATATTCATCATTATTTACATAATAATTATTATTTATTCTTACATATAAAATTCCTCTTAATGGTCTTTTAAGTTCATTTGATGTATAACCATTATAATAAACCATATTATATTTATCATTAAATACTTCATATTCTTGGTATCTAATAATTTTTAAATTTTTTGTATCTAATAAATTTTGAATTTTTTCATTTAATCTTTTTTCTGAATTTATACAACAACAAATACTCTTTTCTTTTCTTTCATCATCATTTGTTAAAAAATATACATATTTAAATTCCATTTTATTTATATTATATTTATATATATTTCATTTTAATTATTTTACTCTTATTCAAAATTATATATCTCTATTCAATATTCCTTTGTTAATTTATTTTCTTTATTAAAAAGTATATCTTGTTACATAATTAATAAATAATCCTCCACCTACACCAACCATTGTTCCACCACAAAATCCTAAAAATATAACTTCTACAAAAAACATATTAATATCAATAAAAAAATTTATCTTTAAACAATAATTTATTTTTATTTACTTTATTTACTTTATTTACTTTATTTATTGTATTTATTGTATTTATTTTATATAAATTATAATTTATATTTAATTTAGGTTTTATATTATTTTGTTCTTTTTTTTGTAATAATTTATTATAAATCTTACTTTCTCTTGTTTTTAAATATGACATTATTAAAATAAAAGATATTGTATCATTCATCATTTTTATAATATTTATATATATAAATATCATATTTTTATATTTTTAATTCCTCACTAATAAATAGAACTAAAAAAAATAAAAGAACACACATACTATACATGTAATTCCAAGAGTATTGACAATATAGAACTGTAAACTTTCATGTTTATTTGAAACACAAATATTTTCAATTCTATCGCTCTTTTTTTCGATTGAAATGTTTTCTTCAATTGGAATATTTTCTTCAATTGGAGCAAGAAAAGGAACATACTTTGGTTTTTTAACATCAATACTTTTCTCTTCATTTTCATTATCAAGAACTACAAATTGACCATAATCTTCATGGAAAAGTACCATTATTGATACTAATCAATAAAAATATTGTATATGAATCCTGACTGTTTTTATAAGTTATTAAGTATATTAATTATTCAATTTTTATTTAGAATTTATATTTTTTCCCGTATTTATCATTACTCCTGAATAAATAACCTCTTGTTTAGGTTTTTCTTTTTCTCCAGTTTTAAATGGTTTTATATTTAATGTCACTTTACTTGTTATTGATTCTGTTTTTTCTATTTTATCATTTGGTGTATTATATTTATAACATTTTCTTTGTTCTTGTTTATTTTTTATTGTTGTTATATTATTTTGTTCAATAAATTGTTCTGATATTTTTTTATTTACAATAAATGTATTACATGTTATTGTATTACTATTTGAAGATTGTGTTGCAACAGAAGAAGAACGAGCTTCAACTAAAAATGTTCCATCCATATCATAACTATGTTGATTTATATCCCAAACTAAATCTTCTCCATTGTATCTTTGAATATGTGTATCAAAAGTAAAAGAAGTTCCACTTTTTCTAACATATAAATAAATGTATTTTCCTATATAATTTTTTTTATTAAAATTATCATCAATTCTAAAAGTTATTGTTAAATCTTCTCCAACTATTATTCTATCAGGTTCACAAATAAGTTCAAACATGTATATAATATAAAAAGTATATTTTTTTTAATTTATAAATTCAATCTCTTTATACTATAATTTCGATTTTTTATAAATTTCAACTGCTTCTTTTTTATCCACAAAATTTTCAACATTTATAAATTTACCTGGTTCTAAATCTTTATAATGAGTAAAGAAATACTCTAATTTATCTCTTTTCGTTTTTTCTATATCATTAATACTATTAATATTATCATAACTTTTATCTACCTTAGAAATAGGAACTACAATCATTTTTGGATCATCACCTTCATTATCATTTGTATTTAAACATCCAATAATTTTACATTTAATAAAACAACCACTTAATAACTCATCATCAATTAAAACAACTGCATCTAATTCATCTCCATCATCAGATTTTGTATTTGTTATAAAACCATAATTAAAAAAATATCTAACAGGAGTAGATAAAATTCTATCACAAACAATAGCTCCTAATTTAGAATTATATTCATATTTTATATTACTATTTTTTCCAATCTCAACAAAAACTAAAACTTCATCATCAATATCTTTTCCAAAAAATTCATCTGCTGTTTCATTTAAAATTGTATTTAATTCTTCTTCTTTTTTATTTTTTTTTTCTTGTTCTGTTAATTCTACAAAATCTTCTAATAATTCTTCTTTATAATCATCATCATTCATAATTGTAAATTAAATATAAACTATACTTATAAATAAAATAATTATTTTTTAACGTGAAAATAATTTTGAAAAATATTTACTTTTATTAATTTTATTATTTTTTGATGTATTTTCTATCGTATAATAATAATTTTTTAATTCAAATTTTATAAAATATTTATTTTTAATACTAGAAATATCTATATTTTCTGTAAATAACATATTTAAATTTGTATTTGTTAAATCTACAATATCTTCAATTTTATATTTTTCCTTAGAATTAATTTTTAATTTAGAAACATTATTTGGTAAAATAAACTTTTTAAAATCATAAGTTTTTTTATCATCTTTATTTATATCAATAAATATTTTTTTTATATTATTAGGAAATTTTTTTATTTTTAAATTAAAAATATGTCTAGATAGATATATTTCTTTAATATTAAAAGGGATTTTTTGAATTATCATTCTGTCTTTACTTAATAAATTTTCATTTGTTAAAAAATTTCTATTAAATCTCCTATTTTGACATCTATTTTTATTAAAATTACATCCACAACCACATTTATTAAATTTAGGAATAATATTTAAAACTTTTAAAGAATTAGGAAAATTTGTTATTTTTACTGATTGAAAAAAAGTAGCAGAAAAACCTAATATTTTAATGCTATTTGTCATAAAATTTATACCACTAATAATATTTTTTTTATCTTCGTAAATAATGTTTGGAATATTAAAAATTGTTATATCATATTGTTTTATTTTATTTGTTAAAAAAGGACATAATTTTAAAACATCACTTAAATTATTTGAACTATGAGGAAAACAAACTTTATTACAAACTTTATTTTTGCAAAATAAACTTTTTATTTTATTTATTTTTTTTATATTTAATTTTTTTATTAAATCTATTTCTATTTTTTTTGATTTACTTATAATTTCTAAATCACTATTTTTTATATCTAAATTTTTAATATTAGTTTTAATATTTTTAATTTCATTATTTTCTTTATTTATTTTAAAATATGAACGAATTGCTTTTGTTTTACGAACAAAAAATATCTTATTCTTTATTTCTTCATAGTTTATACATAATTTTAAAAACATATTTCTATTTCTAATATCAACAATAATATTATTTGTATTTTTATTTATTTTAAATTTTTTATAAACACAATTTTTTATATTATCTATTTTTTTATCAAAATAACAAAATTCAATTGATTTTACTTTGGAAAAATATTCTATTCTTCCAAAATTTGTTATAATCCTTATTTTATCAATATTAATAAAATTAATTTTAATATTACAAGGTAATTCACACTCTATTTTTAAAAATTTAATATTTTCAAAAAATTCACGATATTTAAACTTATTAAAAATTTTTAATTGATCTTTAGTTTTTATTTTTAAATATTTTATACTTGTATTTAATAATATTAAATTATAATTATCAAATATAAAATCATCTGAAAAACAAATTCCTGTAATATTTTTATTTATATTTTCTCCAAATTTTTTTTCACTATATATCTCCAATTCTTTTTTACTTATAAAATTTTTATTTATTCTTTTTGATTCACCAAATCTTCTATTTTCTATAAGATTATTATTATATTCATCAATTATAAATTCAAAATCATTATCAATTTCTATAAAATTAATATCTTCTACATAATGTCTAAGACAATGACTTATAATTAAATCATTTACATAATATTTAAGCAAATTCATTTAATAATAGTAATATTTATATTAATATTATAAATATAACAAATAATTCAATTTTTAATAATTAAAATAATACATAATATCAATTTAGAGATTTTATAAATATAAAAAATTGATTATTTTATTATAATTAATTAATTAAAATAAAATAAGAAAAATAAAATGGAAACTAAAATGGAAACTAAAATAGAAAATAAAATATATAAAAGTGAAAAGAAAGAAAGTAAACATTTAACAAAAGAATATGAATATGAAAATGAAAATGAAAATGAAAATGAAAATGATATTAATAATGAAGATATTTATGAAAACAATTTATTTTCTCAAATAACAAATTTAATTAAAAATAGTAAAGAAAGATTATGTTGGCATGAATATTTTATGTCAATCGCTTTACTTGCTTCATGTAGATCACCTTGTCAAAGATTAAATGTTGGTTGTGTTATCGTTAAAGATAAAAGAATTATTTCAATGGGTTATAATGGTTTTATTTCTGGAGCTGAACATAAAAGTTTTATTAGAGATGGACATGAGAAAGCAACTGTTCATAGTGAAATTAATGCAATTACTGATTGTGCAAAAAGAGGTGTATCTTTAAATAATTCAAAAATTTATATTACACATTATCCATGTTTAGATTGTTTCAAAAGTATTGCTAGTTCAGGAATTAAAAATATTATTTATCTTGATGATTATAGAAATGATAAATTAGTTGAAGAATTAAATAAAGATATTAATATTCCAATTACTAAATTAAAATAAAAATTGATTTTTATAAACTATAAATAACTTTTATTATGATATCTAATAAGATTATGTGTATTTTAAATTATATACTTTTATTATGATGTCCAATAAAATTATATCTGGTTTAGTAGTTTACATACTTGGATGTGAATCTAATAAATATTATGTAGGAAAAACATTTAGAACACCAGAAGAAAGATTTAAAGAACATTTGAAACCATCTTCTCCTCAAAGAACATGTTCTTGGACTAATATGTATGCACCTGTATGTATAGTTAATGTTATTTATCAAGCAACAAATTTTACAGAAGATAATGTTACAAAGGAGATGATGATGATTTATGGAATAGATAATGTTAGAGGAGGTTCTTATAGTAATATTCATTTATTTGATTATCAAGTTAATGCTTTAGAACAAGAATTCTTAACATTAGATAATAAATGTTATAATTGTAAAAAATTTGGACATTTATCTTCTGATTGCCCACTTGCTAAAAAAATTACTCCAAAAAATAAAAAAAGAAAAGCTAGTTTTGATTGTGAAGAACATAAACATAAAATTGAAAAAAAAGAAGATTTAAATATCGAAGAAGAAAAAGAAAAACTTGAACTATTTGTAATTTTTCAAGTATTAGAATTATTTTTCGATAAAAATAGTGAATGTAAAAATATCGATAAAATATTAGATAATACTCAAGACCTTGTAAATAAAATTAAATCTGATATTTTTACAATATTGCAAGAAATTTTGAAAACTAAAGAACTGATTTTTCAAAGATTTGAAATTAATTTTGAAGAAAATGAAAAAATCATAAATTATGTTATTAAATTTTTGTTGTTGTATACAAAACTTGAGAATTTATTTATTATTTAAAATTAAAATGACAATGATCTTATTTTTTTATTAATTTTCTTCTTTTTATAAGCAATAAAATTATTTTTATCATTTTTTGTTATTAAATAATCAATTTCATCAAAATATTCATTTTTATACATTTCTATTAAATTTTCTTTATAAATATTTTTAAATTTTCTTTTTTTATTGTTTTCCATTTTTTACTTTTAATTAAAAACCTATTTTATCTTAAAAATTCAATATTTTTTATATAATATCAAAATATATTATATAAATACACATGTCTCAATTAAAAATTTTACGCGATAAAACAAAAGCTAAAATAAATAAAATTGAACAAAATATAAATATAGATCCACAAGATAAAAAAATATTAATTCAATCTTATATACAAAAATATAATAAAGAAAAAGAGGCTTTAAATAATAAATACATTGATGATATGGCTCCTATTGATAAACACCCAAAAGGATATGAATATGTTCCTTTTAATATTTTTGAACAATTTAACAATTTAAATATTATGAATGATTTTTTTAATAAAAATCTTTCTGAAATAAACACAGTTTCTAATATTAACTCTCTAAATAAATTAAATACAAAACAAATTAATAAATCAAACATAAAATCAAATAGTGATTTATTAAACTCAAGTTTAGGTTCAAATTCAAATTCATATTCTTATTCTTATTCTAGTTCAAGTACTTTAAATTCTGACGGAACAAAAACAATTCATGAAGATAAAAGAGAAAATAAAAATGGTAAAGTTTCTTCATCAAATAATTGTTATAAAGTCGATAAAGAAGGAGTTAAAACAAAAATTAATTGCTTAAAAAATAAAAAAGAATCTTTTTTTAATTTAAATACAAATCAAAAAAATAATAATAAACAAAGAACTTATGGTAAATTAATAAAAGTTAATTATGATAAATAAATTTAGATTTCAGGATATGAAGAATCCATACCAATTCCACAAATAGAGTTTTTATTATTAGAACTATCACTTCTTCCAATTAAAACATACCCATCTGCTCCATATCCAGTTCCCCACGAATTTTTAACAATCCAGTATTTTTGACCATTCTCCTCACCATATCCAACTGCAGCTACACCATGATTTAATTGTCTATAACAACTATCAGATGTTATAACACCAGAATTATAATGTTGAAACTCTCTTGATGACGCATCAACTGATACAGAAATTGGTTGTTGATTTAAAATTTCCATCATCGCTCTTTCATTTCCTTCCTCAATTCCATAACAATCAGATAAAGAAACAACAGTCTTACAATCATGACAAGTAGTATCCGTTGCTGTATAAGGATAACTTTCTTCTAAACATTGTCCACCATTTCCAATAAGATATACAAAAGCAGAAGTCATCAAACCACCATTTACACCATTTGAACGTGTATCACAATCTACAAGTTGTTGTTCAGCTAAATCATATAAATTTCCAGTTTTAATAGCATGAGCACTTTCTACAGAAGTAGTAGTCGAGAAAGCCCAACAAGTTCCTGCATTTCCTTGATCTCTTGGTTCATTTACAACACCTTGTTCTCTCCAATCAATTTCTTCTTTAACATCTCTTCCATCTCCATTATAAGAACTACATTTTAGTTTCCATTTATTAGCATTATAACCACTTTGAGATACAAAATGTTGATACTCATCATGAGTCATATCACTAAAACGAGTTAAACCAAGAGTTGAATTATTTTGTTCATTATTGTGTTTTACAATAAATTTCAAGTTATCTCTAAAAATATGAAATCTATCACTGAATTCTTCAAAAGTATCATATACCATTTCAAATTCTTCAATAAAATGTTCAAATAAACTCCATTCATGATTTGAATTACCTTGAATAAAAGATAAAGTTTCTCTGTCAACACGAGCTTGACTTAAACTTGTTAATATAAAAGAAATTAAAGCTGTTACTACTAGTCTCATTAATAATTAAACAAAATTAATAGATTTTTAAATTGTTTTTTATAAAAAAAATTTTTACATATTTTTTAAATAACATTAAATTATTTTTACTTTAATTATTATATTTATTATAAAATTAAGTTTTTTGTTATTATTATATAATAAGAAATAAATATAAAAATATACACATAAATAAATTTTTAATTTTTATATTTAACCTAAAAATATTTCTTTTAATACTTGAGAATTTTCTTCTTTATAAGGATAATCTTGTTTTCTTGGATAACCAAATTTTTTTATTACTTTATTACAAAAATATTTTGGTTTTTTATAATTCATAGGTTCTTTTAAAGAATCACATGGATTACAAGGAGGATAAGGAGGAGGACAAGGGGGATAAGGAGGATGAGGTGGATAAGGAGGATATGGAGGACAAGGAGGACAAGGAGGACAAGGAGGACAAGGAGGTTTTGGACATTCTTCAGAACATATTTTTCCTAATAAATCACATTTAACTTGTTTTAAAACCAAACAATGTAATGTTAGAACTAAACCAACACTTCCAAATAATCCAAATACACAAAATGAACCACTTAACATAAATAATAATAAGGAAATTAATCCTGTTACTCCTAAAGCTACAAATACAAATCTAAGCCATTTGCATTTATAAAAATTTATTGTTAAAAATATTGCTGTAAATCCAATTATTGCAATTATCATTCTTATTATGTTTAAAACTCTCGGATTTGAGATCAGTATAACTTCTATAGGGATATCCATTTTAAATATATAATAAAGATATATATTTTAATATTTGTGGAGTAAATAAATATTTTATAACAAAAAAATTTTACTTGTTGTATAAAAAATATTTATTCCATTATTTCCATATAAACTCGTTTCATTTCTTGATATTCTTCAGGCATATCATACAAAATTCTTTCATCATCATTATTAATAAAAATATATTTTTCTATTTCTTTCACAGACATTATTTTTTTATTAACTTTTATAAATTCTTTTTCTTCCTCAACGTCTTCAACTAAAATATTTCTTTCAATTTTTGACTTTGTTTTGTTGTATTCTTTTTCTTCTTCAATATCTTCGGCTAAAATATTTCTTTCAACTTTTTCAATTTTTAACTTTGTTTTGTTATACTCTTCTTCTTTCTTTTCATCACTGTCGTAACCAGAAATACTATTTAGTCTTGTCAAAGGACTTCCTAGAGGAGAAGAATCACTGTTATTGGAAAAACTATTCTCAGTTTGAGTACATTTATTTTCAAAGCTATTTTTTTTATATTTTGACAACAAAGATGTTGTTGCACAATTTAAACAACTGCATTTATTGTTTAAATATCTTGTACAGTGATAATAAAAGTTTTTATCAATATGATAGTTAAAGTTGTATTCGGGATATTTAATATTGTATTCCAGTTCACTCATATTTAGAATGTATTACCTTTTAACTAAAATACAGTATAATTAATAATATTTAGTAAACAACTTCAAATTTTTTTTTTTCAATTTTTTTTTAAACAACAACAAAATATTTTTATAACAATATTATCAATTATTATGATAACAAAAAGATTTTTTTCAAAAATTATTAAAAATTATAAACAAGTATACTTTGTTAGACATGGTGTTACAGATTGGAATAAATTAGGTATTAGTCAAGGTGTTGAAGCAGATATACCTATTAATAAAGAAGGAGAAGAACAAATTAAAAAAACAGGATTTTATTTAAAAAATTATAGACAAAAAGATGGTGAATTTGATAGTATTATATCTTCACATTTAATAAGAGCATCTAAATCTGCAAGTATAATTAGTAATATTTTAAATATGGAAAACCATAAAGTGCATTCTTTTAATTTTATTTCTGAATTAAAAAAAGGTAAATTCTCTGGTTTATCTAAGAATAATAAATTAGTTACTGATGTAAATAACTTAACACAAAATTATAAAAATAATTTAATAGATCCAATTGAAAAATATAAACTTGAACTCCCCTCTGAAACATGTAAATTTAATTCAAGTTATATTTATAAAAATTTAGAAAATTTATATTTTGAAACTTATCAAGAATATAATAAAAGATGCAAAATGTTAAAAAATTTCTTAAAAAATTCTTCCCATAATAAAATTATTATTGTTTCTCATGATGGATTTATGAAAATGTTTTTTAAAATTTACTTTTCTTTATCTACTCTTCCATTTGGATGTATGAAAAATGGAACAAATTGTTGGATTTCTTATTGTTTATATGATAAAGATAACGATAATTTTATCATGGTCTCTCCTCCAAATACAGAACATTTATCTTTAGATTGTAAATATTAAAAAATTAAACTATTTAAGCAGTTTTTTTATTTTCTACTAGTCCTACATATTGTCCTCTATCCATTGGATTTAAATATCCATCTGAGTTAGAATAGAAATTATTATCATATGGATCACTTAAACTTTTATAAGCATTCATTTTATTTGTTTTATCAAAAGAATTTAAAGGATTTACATTACCAAATCCTTCTGAAAAACAAGTAAAGTTTCTTGTAACATAATTATATATGTAATATAATGCAACTAAAATACCTAAAATCATTAAAATTGTTAATAAATCAAACATATCTATATATATATTATTAAAATATATTATATTTTGTTGTTTTAAAAAATTTATTCTTTTTATATAAAATCTAATTTAACTCA
>Ga0206129_10006623_pt1 | contig 11696 bp, 5 predicted proteins | sample Helgoland_Spring_8_FD_148616 | JGI IMG/M metagenome (GOLD analysis project Ga0206129, IMG submission 148616) | Pelagic subsurface seawater microbial communities from Kabeltonne, Helgoland, North Sea - Helgoland_Spring_Bloom_20160502_2 | ecosystem: Environmental > Aquatic > Marine > Epipelagic ...
AAGCTTCAGAGGTTAACATCAGAAGGTGCTGAACAATTCGAGTACATCAAAGCGAGTGGAATTCATGTTTCTTATGACAAACGAGAGTTGAAGACGAATAAGGATGTAGACGATTATATCGAAACTTTGAGAGAAAAGTACAAAGAACAAATAAGTAAGAACCGTAGAATTTCACTTTAATAAATGAATACAAACCAATTAAAGAAGTTTGCTCAAGAGGCCAGAAGAAAATTAATCGATCAAGTATCGGCTAAACTCAACTATGTTTTAACCTCAGATACTGCTGAACTTCGTGAGAAGAGTTCATCAATTAATAAACTTAAAGAGGCACTAAAAGAAACCTCCAAAGAACAATTGATAGACAAAGTAGCCTACACTTGGTTCAACCGATTTGTTGCACTTCGATTTATGGATGTGAACGATTATCAACCCTTAGGAGTCAAAATTTTATCTTCTCTGCAAGGGTACACAACCCCTGAGATTTTAGATGATGCAAAAAGAGGTAATCTAAACGAAGAACTTCAAGTGAACAAGGGAAAGGTTGGAGATCTTTTAGATGGTAGAATTCCAAGTTCTAACCCGCAAAATGAGGTGTACAAACTTCTTCTAACAGGGGTGTGTAATCATCTACATAAGACCTTTCCGTTCCTTTTTGAGCGTATTGATGATTATACAGAACTGTTATTACCTGATGATCTCACCTCTGAATTCTCAATCATTCAAGATATCCGAAATGGGATGTCTAAAGAAGATTGTGAAGAAGTAGAGATTATAGGGTGGTTGTATCAGTTTTATATTTCTGAGAAGAAAGATGAAGTTTTCGCTTCAAAGGATAAGGTTAAGAAAGAAGATATCCCAGCAGCTACTCAGTTATTCACTCCAAGATGGATTGTTGAATACATGGTTCAAAATACCGTTGGGAAATTGTGGTTACTAAATAACCCAAACTCAAGATTAAAGGACCACATGCCTTATTACATTGAATCTGACGAAAAGGATAACGACTTTTTAAAGATAGATTCTGTTGAGGAAATCACCTTATTAGATCAAGCCTGTGGTAGTGGACACATCTTAGTCTATGGGTTTGAATTATTGACTAAGATTTACGAGGAACAAGGTTATAACACCTCAGAAATACCTCAACTAATTATCAATAAAAACTTATTTGGTTTTGAGATTGATGAACGTGCTGCTCAACTTTCGGGATTTGCATTACTAATGAAGGCTCGAGAATATAATAGACGTGTTTTTAGAAAAGAATTAAAACCCAATATTCTTTGTTACAAAGACCTTAAACTTACAGAGGAGGAGATCAAAGAGACATTTACACAACTTAAGGTTAAACTGACAGATGAGATGTTATTTGATTTTAAAAATATTCAACAAGCAACCAATTTAGGGTCACTTATAAGTCCTCATTCAGACGCTACATCTATTAAAGAAGTAATTGACAAAGTAATTGCTTCTAAATCTTCTTCTGATGTCTTTTTAAGGTATCGATTAGAGGAGTTAGAGGGGTCATTAGAACATCTTCTCTTATTATCTAATAAATACCATTGTGTAGTAGACAACCCACCTTATATGGGAGGAGGAAAGATGAATAAAGAGCTTTCAGATTGGGTAAAAATTAATTATCCCGATAGTAAGTCGGATCTGTTGACTTGTTTTATCGATAGATCATATAAACAAGTATATCCTAAGGGCTACTTAGGTTTTGTTACTATGGAAAGTTGGATGTTTTTATCAAGTTTTGAGCAGTTTAGAAAAACCTTGTTAAATGTTCACCAAATTGAGAGTCTTTCTCATTTTGGGTGGCATATTATGAGAATTGCATTTGGTACGTGTTCATTCATTTTAAAGAGTCATTCAGGTGGTTCTTCACTGAAAGGGACTTACAATTATATGGAGTTTGATAATATTGAAAAATCTACTGAAAGACCAAAAGTATTTCCTGTAAAAGACAACGGTAGGTTTAATCATGTAAATCAAGAGGATTTTGAGAAAATCCCTGGCAGTCCAATTGGTTACTATTTATCTTCAAAGATTATATCATCCTTTGAGTCTCCAAAACTTAAAGAGTTTGCGAATCCAAGAATTGGTTTGGTCACTGGGGATTCCCAAAGATTTCTAAGGTTATGGTACGAAGTTACCTTGAGGAAATCTAATATTCAACTTGGTGTAAAATGGTATAAATATCAAAAGGGTGGAGACGTTAGAAAATGGTACGGAAATAATGATTATGTTATAAATTGGGAAAATGATGGACATGAATGTAAATATGAAAATTTCACATCAGCAGGGAGAACTAAGTCGCATAATTACAATGGCAAATATGCCTTACAGAAAGGATTGGTATGGACTAAAATTACAAGTAAAGCACCGTCATTTAGATTTGTTGATTCAGGTTTTATGTTTGATGATGCAGGGCCATTATGTCATATTCACAACGACCGTGATCTGTATACTATTCTATCTTTCTTGAATTCTAAGTTAAGTAAATATCTACTTGGATGCATTAGCCCGACACTTAACCTTTTGCCTGGTAATTTAAATGCATTGCCAGTAAGTTTTCAAAATACTGATATTGATGATGAACTAATCCTCAACTCTATTAATATATCCAAATTAGAATATGATACAAAAGAGTCTTCATGGGATTTCAAAAAGAATCAATTATTAATAAAAGGAGCGATTGAGTTAGAAGCGTCGTATGACCTATTTAAACAATATTGGGTTAACAAATTTTTTCAACTACACAAAAACGAAGAAGAATTAAACCGACAGTTCATAGACATTTACGGTCTTCAAGATGAACTATCTCCTGATATTTTTTTAGAAGAAATTACCATTCTTAAAGAAGAAACTTCAATAGTTAACGGTCAATTAGTTTTTAATCAAGAAGAAGTTTTTTCACAATTTATAAGCTACGCTGTTGGATGCATGTTTGGTAGGTATTCCTTGGATAAAGAGGGACTTGTTCTTGCCAATCAAGGAGAAACACTTCAAGATTATCTATTAAAAGTTGAAAAACAAGAATTAGAATTATCCTTTGTTCCTGATGATGATAATATCATACCAATCTTAGATGATGAATGGTTTGAGGATGATGTTGTGGGTAGATTCTATGCATTTTTGAAAGCAAGTTTTGGGGAACAAAATTTTGAAAAGAACCTTTCTTTCGTTGAAGATTCTTTAGGGAAAGACATCCGTAAGTATTTTGTTAAAGATTTTTATAAAGACCATATAAAGAGATATAAGAAAAGACCAATCTATTGGATGTTCTCTTCTCCAAAGGGGTCATTTAACGTATTGGTGTATATGCACCGCTACACTCCAGATACGTTAAATCAAGTACTAAATGGATACCTAAACGAGTTCAGAGAGAAACTAAAAACAAGAATTGAAACCTTAGATCATTTAATGGTTTCTGGGAGTCCTTCAGAGCAGAACAAAGCGTCCAAAGAAAAGGATAAAATTCAGTTGGTTCTTTTGGAGCTGCAGGAGTATGAAAGAGAAATTTTATATCCATTGGCTACAGAACGTATCTCAATTGATTTAGATGATGGTGTATTGGTAAACTATAATAAATTTGGAAAGGCCATAGCATCAGTTGCAGGGCTCAATGATAAGAAGGCTAAAGAAAAGGTTAGGAAATTTGATTGGATTGATACCACAACAATACGATGAGCAAGATAACAGAAAGTTTAACAAAATTATTTAATCAACATAGAGTTGTATTTTGGTATGATACCAAGCAAGAGCTTCGTGAGGAATATGAAAACATCTCTATTGAAGGTATCAAAAAAGTTGAAGGAGAGAAAAATCCATTTGAAATCAAAGTTTCTATTTATCAAGATTCGAATCAGAAATTTCTTTTTTACTTCCCCTATGAAAAACCATCTAATGAGTCTAATTGGTTATTGGATATGGAATTGGCATATCATGTTTTCCAAACAGATCAAGAGGCACTTTACCTGCAGGAATTAGAACTGGACTATGCATACAAGTCATTGATATCAGAAAACATTCAATTCTTTTCGGCCAAGGAGAGACGTGAAAAGTTGAAGGAATTATTAGGTAAAGGAGATGAGCACTTAGAAATTAGATATAAGATGCTGTCAGTAGTCTTCGGTTCTGATCAATTGAATATCTATTCATTCTTGTTGGCTCATTTGAACGCATTGGCCAATGACAACTCTAAGTTTGATAGAGATTTAGAAAGATATGATTTATCAGAGTTCTACTGGTCTCAAATTAAAAAGGCATTTCACTTCAGTGGTAACAATTCAAATATCCTTGAGTTTATTATTGATGTGTTTCATTCTACATCATCAATTGGAGTTGAATCTCGACACACTAAAGAAGGAAGAGTCTTATTATCACAGTGGAAGGACTCAATCACCTATAAAGATGCCTATAGAATCTTGTCTAAACAAATTGCTGAAGCATTAGATATTCAGGAAAAACTTGATACAATTCCTTATGAAAAAATTCTTAATGATGATCATTATGAACTTCTTGAGAAGAAGGTGGTTTCAAGTCTAAATGAGGAAGTTGTTAATCAAAGAATTAAGTTTGAAACTGTTCTTTCTCAAGTAAAACAAAGAAAAAGTAGTTTTTGGTTTAATGATTATAGATTTTACTACGATTGCCTTGTCTACGCTTCTCAATTATTAGAATTGGTCCCGAAATATACCCAGAAAGACTTTATCAGTATTGAATCGGGCATTAAAGAATATGAATCCACTTTATTTAAAGTTGATCAACTTTATCGAAAGTTTATTTGGTCCTATCGAGAGACTAACCAAAACAGAGTTTTAAATCAACTTTACCTAAAAATTGAGAAAGTATATTCAAATGATTGGTTACTCACTATTAATAATTCATGGCAACAAATAATCGATAGTAATAAAGAGTGGCCAATTAAAGGAGTTAATTCTCAACAATTGTTCTTTAAAACTCACGTAAAACCTTTAGTCGACAAAAAACAAAAGGTATTTGTAGTGATCTCTGATGCGATGCGCTATGAGTGTGGTGAAGAATTAGCAACTATGATTCAAAATGAAAATCGTTACCAAGCATCTGTAGAATCTATGATAGGTTCACTACCATCATATACTCAATTAGGGATGGCTTCACTGCTTCCTCGTAAAGATAAAATCACAATCAAACAAGGTTCAGATTTAATATTGGTTGACGGTATCTCCTCTTCAGGTGTGGATGGAAGAACAAAGATTCTTGAGGCTAATTCTGGTTGTAGAGCTACTGCAATTCAATCTGAAAAATTTATGAGAATGAATTCCTCTACAGAAGGAAGATCATTTGCTAAATCCTATGATGTAATATATATCTACTCAAATTTAATTGATAAAACAGGAGATGATAAAACTTCAGAGGATAGAGTTTTTGACGCTGCAAATGAAGAACTTGAAAATTTGATTGACTTAATAAAGAAAATTGCTGCTGTAAATGGTAATAAAATTTTAATTACCTCAGATCACGGATTCATTTACCAACACCATAAAATTGATGAGAGTGATTTTAGTAGATCTAATATTAGTGGAGATGTATGGAAATCTAATAGGAGATTTGTAATTGGCAGTAAATTGAAAACCGATGAAACTTGTAAGGCATTCAAAGGTGACGATTTGGGACTACAGTCTGATGTAGATTTTCTTATTCCTAAATCAATAAATAGGTTGCGTGTACAGGGTGCTGGCTCTCGTTTTGTACATGGAGGATCTACTCTTCAGGAAATAACCATCCCATTGATAACGGTTTCTAAAAAACGTGAAGACACAACTCGACAGGTAGAAGTGGACATAATTCAAACCACTGACCGAATCACCTCTAACCTACTTGTTGTATCCTTCATTCAATCCGAAATGATTTCTGAGGTCGTATTATCCAGATCAATACGTGCAGAACTTATTGCAGAGGATGGGACATCTCTGAGTGATTCATTTAATTATGATTTTGATTTTACAGAAGGATCAGAAAGACAAAGAGAGGTTCGCAAAACATTTACCCTTAATTCTAAAGCGAGCGGAAAATATAAGAACCAACGTGTTAAACTTCTATTGGAAGAACCAGTTAATGGAACCTCTAAATGGAAGAAATATAAGGAGTTTTTCTTCTCTTTAAATATCTCATTTACTAATGACTTTGACGACTTTTAAATATGGAACCATTAGATAGAAAAATTAATGATTATTTCCCTGGTAAGGTAGTTCGAAAGGACTTAACTAAACTGGTTAAAGGGAACGCTATTGTACCGACTTATGTGTTGGAATACCTTCTTGGGCAGTACTGTGCTACAGACGATGAAAACACCATCAAAGAGGGTATAGAAACAGTTAAACGAATTATAACCAATCATTTTGTTCATAGAGATGAAGCACAGATTGTAAAATCAACAATTAAGGAAAGAGGCTCGCATCGAATTATAGATAAAGTATCTATTAGACTTAATGATCGTGAGGACAGATATGAAGCATTCTTTGCAAATATTGGATTGAGTAAAATTCCAATTTCTGATGAAGTTGTAAAAGAACATCAGAAATTGTTATCAGGAGGTGTATGGTGTATCCTAACCATGGGATATGTATCAACTGATGAGAAGAAGGCAACGCCATGGGTTGTGGAACAGATTAAACCGATACAAATCTCAAATATCGACATCGAAGAATTCAAATCAATGAGGGAAAAATTCACCACGGATGAGTGGTTGGATTTACTTCTTCAAACAATGGGTTTAAATCCTGATGAGTTCACCAAGAGATCAAAGCTGCTTCAAATTACACGTCTTGTTCCATTTGTTGAAAACAATTACAACCTTATTGAATTAGGACCCAAAGGAACTGGTAAATCCCATGTCTTTTCAGAATTATCTCCCCATGGAATTTTGATTTCAGGTGGTGAAGTATCAAAGGCAAAGTTGTTTGTTAATAATAGTTCAGGGGAAATTGGACTGGTTGGGTATTGGGATGTAGTTGCATATGATGAATTTGCAGGAAAAACTAAAAGAACAGATAGAGGACTTGTTGATATCATGAAAAACTATATGGCCAATAAATCATTTTCTCGTGGAACTGAGGTTTATGGAGCGTCTGCATCTATGGTTTTTGTAGGAAATACAGATCATTCTGTTCCTTATATGATTAAACACAGTGATTTGTTTGATGCTCTACCAAAAGACTATTACGATACTGCCTTTTTAGATAGAATGCATGCCTACCTACCTGGTTGGGAAGTTCAGAAACTAAGAAATGATATGTTTTCTTCAGATTATGGATTTATCGTTGATTACCTCGCTGAAGTTCTAAAGGAATTGAGAAAAGAAGATAGAACTAATGATTTTTCAGAGTTTTTTCAATTATCAGATACCATTACTACAAGAGATAAAACTTCAATAGCAAAGACCTATGCAGGTCTATCTAAGGTGATTTATCCAAATGGTGGAATTCCTCTTGAAGAAGCCAGAGAGTTATTAGACTTTTCAATTGAATGTAGAAAAAGAGTAAAAGAACAACTCCGAAAAATGGATGAAACTTTTGAAAAAGTAGATTTCAGTTACTCATCCAAAGAGATGGAAGAACCTATTGAAATAAAAACTCTTGAGGAAATCGAATATGGAGATTTAATAGGTAACCAAGAAACTGAGTCACATAAACAAGTGGAGCCGTCAGAATCAGAGGTTGTTACTGAAGAAACTTCTGTAAAAGACTTCCTTAAAGAGGGACAAAAAATAATTAGAGATAACCAGTCAGGATTATCTTATGACAACCTATTTGGTTCTTATCTTTTAGATGCCACTAAAATCAAATTAATAGATCCTTATATAAGACTTCCTTATCAACTCCGAAATTTCATGGAATTCGTTCGTTTGGTTTCAGAAAAGAAAGATCCGTTAAAAGAGGTTGAACTTCACTTAGTCACCACAAATAGTGAGGATTATATTGAAGGAGTAAAAGAGAAGTTTGATCAAATGACCTACTCCTTGGAGTCAATGGGCATTAACTTCACTTATGAGTTTGATGAGTATATCCATGACCGATCAATTGAAATGGATAATGGTTGGAAAATTGTGTTGGGCAGAGGTTTGGATATTTATCAGAAGACAGGGGGATATACTGACATTACTGATTATATCCAGGAACGTAGATTATGTAAAGCGTGTGAAATAACGTTTGTGAAGAATTAAATGTCAAAAAGTAGACTCTCCAAATCAACTTTTATTAGAGGACTTCAATGTGAGAAGTCACTGTATCTCTATAAACACCATTATAGATTAAAAGATCCTACACCTTCATCATTACAAGCGGTATTCGACCAAGGAACCAATATTGGTTTATTGGCACAAGAACTATTTCCCTATGGCGCTGATGCGTCTCCTGAAAATCATTTTAAAATGGTTGAATCGGTGGGAAAAACACTAAAGTTTATTTCTCAAGGGGAGTCAATCATTTATGAGGCTACTTTCCAATACAACAACGTTCTTGCTGCATTAGATATCTTGGTAAAAGATGAAGAAGGTTGGAAAGCGTTTGAGGTGAAAAGTTCTACTAAGGTATCCGAGACCTATATCAAGGATGCTGCCATTCAATATTATACAATCACAAATTCTGGAGTTGACCTTAAAGACATATCGATCGTCCACATTAATAATCAATACACAAAAGATGGAGAATTAGACATTCATCAATTGTTTACCATCGAATCTGTGTACGATCAAGTTTTAGAGTTTCTCCCACAAATACCAAATGAGGTTCTAAGACTTAAAAATGTTATTGAGAGTCCTGAAGTACCAAATGTAGATATTGGAAATCATTGTTCAGAACCTTATGACTGTGATTTCAAGGGAACGTGTTGGAAACACATCCCTGACTACTCGGTTTTTAATATATCAAGATTAAACAAAGACAAGAAGTTTGATTTATATAATCAAGGAGTAATCACATTGGATGATATTGATCTTGGTCAAACAGATCTAAACCCAAACCAAGTGTTACAAGTTCAATCAGAAGTCAATAGAACAACTCATATTGATGTTGAAGAAATTAGAAACTTCACGAATGGATTGAATTATCCTTTATACTTTTTAGATTTTGAAACTATCGGTCCTGCAGTTCCAAAATATAATGGTAGTAGACCCTACCAACAACTGGTATTTCAATATTCACTTCATATTCATGAGACTTCGACATCTGAAATTGAACATAGGGAATATCTCGCAGATCCATCTAAAGATCCAAGAATTGGATTTATAGAACAACTTATTCATGATTGTGAAACCTGTGGTGATATATTGGTCTATAATATTGGTTTTGAGAGAGGGAAACTCAATGATCTAATCGATGTATTCCCTGAGTATTCTAATGAGTTGAGAGAGATTATAAATCGTTTGAAAGATCTAATGATCCCGTTCCAACAGAAATGGTACTATACCCCCGAAATGAGAGGAAGTTATTCAATAAAGTACGTTTTACCCGCACTGGTTCCTGAACTCTCATATAACGATCTTGATATAAAAGAAGGAGGTACAGCATCCAACACATTTCTATCAATGGTTAATGAAACCTTTGAAGGTGATGTGCATAAAACAAGGAGACAACTATTAGAATATTGTGAGTTGGATACCTATGCTATGGTCAAAATCCTTGAGAAACTACTACACTTGTAAAACTGATTTTCTTTCAAAAAATTCTAGAAAAATCGGGGACGGGGTATTGACCCCCATCCGGGAAAGTCGAAATACCTTTATTTAAGGGGGGGTCCCCCTCATACTATATTAATGTGCGAAAAACAATGATAATGATCAATCCGTGACGGTTATCCTTCACTAAATATTATCCACACAAGTAATTTTTTTTACTTACATTAGGTGCAAGAGAACCAGTATTAGGTTATTTAATGATTGATTAATGAATTCAATTTTTTCTTCTATTAAAAAATATGATAACGCTTCTTTGCCTTATTCAGGAATTTTAAAACACGACCCATCTTAAATAGGGTTATTTGAACTGTAATTAGTTCTTAGGGATTTAAAGGGAAAAAATGAAATATGATTTATTACATAACTCAAAAGATTATAATTCTTTAAAATCGAATTTTGATAAACTCAAAAAAGAGTTTTCAAACGATTTTCATGTGGATGAAATTTATTCTCGTAAACTTGAACAATTCGATAAAATTGAAGAATCAGATAAAATCAAGAAAAAAGTTGTAGAGAAATATTTAGATAAAATTGAAAAGGAACCAAAGGATTTCAATTTAAGATATGATTTATCAATCTTCTACCAACACACACTTAAAGAATATGATAAATCAATAGAAATCTACAGATTCTTGATTGAAAACAAATATAAGATTGATGATGTTACGGATAGGGACTTACTCCACTTTAAACTTCATCTATGTTATGATAATAAAGATAAAAATGAGGAATCGATTAATACTTTAAAATCATCAATTGAGGAGTTAAATAATCATTTAGAATCATTAAAAAATTCAACTTTATTTTCGAGTAATACAGATGTTAGTATTCAAAAAATAAATGAATTAATAGGTCAAAATTACAAAAGAATAGGTCGTCTCCACAGAGATGAAAAATTAGTTGATAATTACCTTCAAGCAATCAAATTCAACTCAAGTTTAACATTCTGTTATACATCAATTGGGAAATGGTATTTACAAAACGAAGATTTTGAGAACTATATAAAATATATGGATTTATGGTTTGATACAAATGATTATTTCGAATTGAGAAGAAGAAAAAAGAGTCACCCAAGAATGTTAAGTATTATTCTAAAATCATATATCCTAAAATTATTTGAAATCGGAAAGGAAGAAAAATCATTAAATCTTTGTATGGATTTAATTCATAAGAGGAATAGTGATTACGAACTTCCAAATATATTCTCGCTATTAAATGAGTATTACTTAATTAAGAAATCTAAAACTGAGAAACAATATGATAAATGGTTGAAATCCAAACAATTTAGATTTAAAAACCTTAAAAAGAAATTAAATGAATTTATTCGAACTAACCCGGAGTTTGAACTGAGTTCAAGGATTAAATATGAGCCGTATAGTTGGAGAAACCCAGATTTGAAACTACTAAGAAAGAGGGGGGAATCAATGGAAATTGAAAATCAATCCATTATCAAAGCTCTTGATGAACTTGAAAATGATATATTCCTTGTTTCAGTATTATTTGAAACTACACCCTATCAAATTATTAAAGTTCAAATAAATTCAAATAAAAATCACCTTAAATTATTAAAATAATGAATCAAGATTCCCAATTAGAACCCCAAGGTTACACATTATCTCACGGAAACCACCTCAAAGAGTAATTATAAGGCATAAAACTCCTAAAACTACCAATCATTATACATGTCTTTAAAGTTTTTTTGATCATTCAAAATTCTTTCATCCTCATTTTCATCAAAATCATAGTTTATGAAATCCCATCTACTTTCTATACCTAAATCCTTTAGTCTTTTTTTTAATTCTTCAGAGTATCCTAGAGACACTAAAGATTGCTTTAACGATTCTATGATCCGTTTTTTTGGTTTAACTAAGACAATCTCAGATTCACAATCATTCATCTTTAAATGCTCATCAAAAAAAAGTCTTACACATTCTTCCTCTTCTTTAGGGGGATTTTGAGGATTATCTATCTGAACGTATCC
>Ga0206129_10006624_pt1 | contig 11695 bp, 13 predicted proteins | sample Helgoland_Spring_8_FD_148616 | JGI IMG/M metagenome (GOLD analysis project Ga0206129, IMG submission 148616) | Pelagic subsurface seawater microbial communities from Kabeltonne, Helgoland, North Sea - Helgoland_Spring_Bloom_20160502_2 | ecosystem: Environmental > Aquatic > Marine > Epipelagic ...
GCGTATTGATATCGTACTCTAAATTGTACACCCTCTTCATTTTCTCCATCTTGTTCACTCTTTGAATTTGGTCTAGCAGTTCCAGTTGTTGCTAAATTCCAAACTTTTGACAATACAGATTGTTTAGGATTGTTTAATTTGTTTAGTTCCTCATTTAATTCATCTTCTGCATCATAGTCTACCTTTCTTTCGTCAATCAATTCCCAATTATCTAAATCCTCATCCTCTCCTAATTGTTCTAAATCAGAAAACACTTTTGACATCTTTACACCAGTCTCCTCTTCTCTTGTTTCCTCATCTTTTACGTTTTCCAAATCAATGAATTGCAGAGGTTGTAAGGTCTTGAAATAAAGGTTTAATGATATATTATTAAATGCTAATATCTTATCAAAGGCATCCGTTAAAAGCTCTTGAAATGGTATAATAACTGTATTATTCATCAATATAGAAGCAGTCTCTAATTCTTCTGCATTATTACCAAATCCAGTAGAATCTTTAATACCTAATAGCATAGGAGATACAATCCTATGAGCTACCATTATTTTCTTCTGTGATTCATCACTTAAAAATTGGTATTGGTTGTGTGCATCTGATAATTGTACTGCTTCAATTGTTGCAGCACTTTCTTTATCATCATTAAAAGCAAGTATGAATTTACCAGCATTAGACGATCCACTAAATTTTTGCTTTATCTTGTTTTCAACTAACCTTTGTTGCTCTTCATCAGGTACTCCATTATTCATCGAGATTAACATACTAGGAGCAAGACCATTTTGTATATTATTAATATGATAGTTAGATACTTCTTCTTCTAACTCTGCATATTGTAACCCTCCTTGATAGTCTGGAGTACTATAATAGTACATCCCAGCTACATAAGGTTTAACATATAGTATCTCAATAGGTTTTGGACTATTTGAAACACCAAAAGCTGGTATTCTTAAAGGTTTATCACTTGGCTTTATGTTTACCCAGTCTGCATGATAGTAATACGCTTGTACTTCTTTATCGTCTGCACTACATTTCTCAGCTCTTAAAGTCTCAATAGGTATATGTTCTACTTTCTCAATAGTCTTTTTATCCTTTGAGTAAATTACTTGCATAGCACATTGACCAGTAAGTTTTAAATCATACGCAAACTTTCTTACATCATCTTTTTTAAATAGAGATATCATTCTTGCATATTGCTCTGGTCTCCTTGCACTATCTGTTGCATCTAACCCTCTACCGAAAATCAACTGAGAGATAGAGTTAATACAAGCATTGTTTGTAGCACTTCCGTTATATCTATCAATTAAGAATTTAAAATAGTCATTGTCAGCACCAAACTCAATCCACTCTTTGTTCTTATTCTCTACAATCTCTGGAGAGGTGTAAGAAGATAAATTAACAAAAGATACAGAGGATTTACTTTTGTTATTTATGGTTGGTTTTGTTTTTCTTATGTTTTTTCTCATAATATTATAAAATCATTATTACCACCATCTTCTTGTACATACTCGTTTTTGTTTACTGAGTAATGTTCGTTGTTAGATTGGTCAGTTGATTGGCTAGTACAAAAAATCTTGTCTCTATAAATGATGTCTTGTCCGTTATATACTTTTAAATCATAAAATCTACCCTCTATTAAAGTAAACACACTAGAAAGCTCTAAGTAGTTTTTGTTTACAGTTGCAGTAGGTGTTATCTCTACCTCTGAGTTTGTACTATCATCTCTTAACTTAATTGTTACAGATGTAGCATATACTCTTGGTATAATTTTAATCGTTTGTGAGTTTGTAGATGGTATTAAGTGTTTCATCTATTATATAATGAAATTTTTAACCCTTTTTATTAATTTGTATAAAAAAAAAGAGCATTCCCGAAAGAATGCCCTAAAATCAAATCAAAAATGAAAAAAACTATGCGTTTGGATCAATTTGCGTTGCACTTGTATCAGCAGTTATTACGGCTGGTGTTACAAAATATGCTGCATCAGTTTCTTGACCTTCTAAAGTTAAAGTGAATCCACTTAAATCTCCCATAGCAGCACCAGATACAATTGTTCCTCCAGTTACTTCAGCTCCGTGTTCTAAACCTACCATAAAGAAATTACCATTATAATCTTCTATTGCAACGTGAGGTCTTGCAGTAGCTAAAATTTTAATTTCTTCTTGTGTTGCTTTATCTAAAACTGGTAATGTTAAATTTAAAGTTTGTGTGTAAAATGTAGTTCCGTTTTCTCTTGAACTATTAATTGTGGTTTCTAGTGAAGAATTACCTTTGATATCAAATTTGAAAAAGGATGGTGTTCCAGCTAATGCAGTAATTTCTCCAGATGCTATTGTAGTTGCTCCCAACGTACCATAATCTGCAAAATATACTGCTTTTAAGCCTCCAACACTACTTTTACAAGGTAAAGCTCTACCAGATGTAAGTAAACAAGCCATTGTGTTATATTTTTTTAAGTTATTAAAAAAAGGGTAAGCAGATGAACTACCTACCCTTTATTATTATTTTATAGATTATCTTATAATCCTAATCCGTAAGAAACGATATCTCCAACAATAGAATATTGTACTGCTGCTGAATATTTCATTATAAATCTAACATTAGAACTTCCGTCTAAATCTGACATATCTAATACTTTTACTTCGTTGTGGTCTGATAAAAGTCCAGTCCCAAAGAATAAGTTAGATTTCAAAGTAGCGATTACTTTGTTGTCAGCTAATCCGTTACAAGCAACAACTTTTACACCATCAAAATATTGGATGTCGATGTCTTGGTTGTTTCCTTGTGCGTTTACACCAGCAGCTCCTAAACCTCCAGCTTGGAAACCTCCTAATGCTCTTTTGTAAGCTCTAAAGATGTTCTGAGATACATACATAAATAACTCATCGTTACCATATAAAGAACTTGGAATAGCATCTACAACACTTCCTAACTCAGCAATTACATTTGCAGCAGTTACTGCTTGTCCAGTAATCTTTTTTGCTCCAGTATGTCCAGCATCAGCAGCTAATAAAGTTACGAAACCATCAAAAGCACCAGCTCCATCAGTTCCACTCCAGATATCTTGCTCTGTTTTTTGTGCTACCTTCTGAGAAATTCTTCCGATAAAGTAATCAGAGAAAGTTTTAGGTAGGTTATCATGAGAACTGAAACCCATTGATTCAGCTTCCCAATCAGAACGGAAATTGTTTACACATAATTCAAGATTTACTTGAAGTTGTTTTGGTTCGATTACTCTTTCAGTCAACGTTACAGTTGATGTATCAGAGAAATCACAAGTAGCATTAGCAGTAATACCATCGATTGATACCACTTTTAATACTTCTTTAAATTTTACATTTGGTTTTACTTCGATTAAACCATTTGCGATTGTGTTACCACTTAATAGAGCTGCTGAAACGTATTTTCCAGCAAATTCTCCAGCATAAGTGGAAGTAATACTTGTTGTTGTAGCCATTATTTATTTATTTATTGCGTTAAAAATTCTATTTATTGTTGTGTTCTTATTCCCTCTTTGAGAATAAAGATTTAATTCTTTATTATCAGATGAGTTTTCTGGAGTATGTGTAATTCCTTCTACTTCTGATAACTCTACTTTTTCTTCAACTACTACCTCTTCTGCAACAACTTCTGTTTTAGAAAGTTTTAGTTCGTTGATCTCAGTTCTTAGTTTTTCAATTTCTGAGAAGAACATTTCTTCTGATATTGATTTAACTATTTTTTTAGGAGTAGCTTCTTCCGTTGCTAACTCTTCTTCTGCAACTGGTGCTTCTTCTGCTGGTGCTTCTTCTTCTGCACTTGCTTCTTTGATTTCTCCAATTACTCCTTCTTCTGATACTACAATAGTTTTGCCTTCTGCTTCGTACTCTCCAACTGGTACTGCAACTCTTTCTTCGTCTGCAACAACGAATACTTCTGCACCAGCTTCAAATACTTCAGCTTCTAAGACTGCACCATTATCTAGCGTCATTTGCTCTAGCTTCACTTGTATTCCAAGTAATGTACGAGCCTTGTTTAATAATGTTTTTTCTGCGTTCATATATTTAGTTAATTTAATTTTTTAGCCATTGCTGCTGCTTTATCCGACATTTTTTGCACATCATCTTTCCAATCAGCCCAAGCATTCATAACTGTTTGTGCAAACTTTACATCTGAATTTCCAGACATATCTACCCCTAATTCTTTACCAGCAGCTTTTATATCCTTTATCATAGTAAATAAATTTACAGATAATGGTATTCCCATCTTACCATCACTTGAAAGTGATAAGAATTTCCTTGCTAAATCCGATGCTTCTCCAGTAAGTTTTTTATACTGATTTTCATATTTTTGCCCAGCCTTTAAATCTTTTTCAACTTTTTTTATACCAGCCTTTAATTGATTAAGATTAGCCAACTCAACTTTCTGCGTTGCCAATTCTGTTTTCTCTGCTTGTGCTAGTTTTTTAAAAACTCTATTCTGCGTGTTCATGTATATATAATGATTTTATTAAGTTATTTTGTATTTTCGTTTTTAACTTTCTTCGGTTTTTCTTATTTTACCGATGCCTTGCTTCCAATATTCAGGAGTTTTACAATCTTTTTTTGTTTCTGTTTTACACTCTATTGAGTAGGTGTTTTTACATTTACAATAAACTGCTCTCATTAGGATAAAAGTTTTTTAAGTTCTGCTAACTGCTTTTCTTCTAAATCTTCTTTTAACTCTTCATTAGGTCTTTCCATTTTATCTGCGAAATAACCTTCAATAGAAAAACCTTTTACTTTGCCAGTCTTTACATAGTCATTCCAAATCTCATCATTCTCAACTTTTACAGAACCCATCCAAGTGCCTACTGGTACATCTAAACCATATAAAGCAGTCTTGTCTTTTTGTTTGTCTTCTACGATCCAAGATTCTACAAGTGTTAAATCTTTTAATTGGTCTTTGTGTTCTAATGTTGCTTCGGATTGGTTTCCGTTTTGTAGATATAACTGAGATGCTTTTGCTATTGTCTTTTCAGAAAAGAATATGTAGTATTCATCTTCTCCAGACTTTCTGTAAATAGGTTTCTTTGGTATAAGTAAAGCACCCATTAAAAGTCTTTTCTCTTTATTTATTTCAGCAAGTTTTATTTCTTGGTTGTTAAGTGCAATAAAATCTGATTCAATTGCTGGGTTTTCAACAACAGAAATAGCTTCTACTCCTATTGCTTCTTCATCATCTAAAATAAGTTCAATTAGCTTCATGTATATATAATTAAAAAGTTAATACTTTTTGTGTTTTTAATCTCCTAAACTTGCATCATCAATTATATTTCTATCCATACTCTGAGCAGTTGTTACATCGTTTGCTACAACATAAGCTTGTACTGGTTGTTGTGATTGCCCTCCAATAGCAGATGCTAATTGGTTTGTATCACTTGCACCAACTACATTGAATGATGGAGGTGTAGATGCTCCAGTTGGAACAGATGGCTTTGGAACACTACTAGCACCTCCTCCAGATGGATTTACACTTTTTATTGATGCTATATTTTTTAAAGCAATTGCACCAGCTAAACCAGCTGATATTGCTGGGTATGCTGGAAAGGCTAATGTTATTGGAGATTTTTGTGCAGTTGTATAAGCATTTTGAACACCTTGAACACCACTAATTGTTGCACTTGCAATAGCCATTGCTTTTCCTACTTTACTATCTTTACCAGCTAATTGAGCTATTTGATTAAAAGTATTTTGTGCATCTCCAAGAGTTTGTTGAGTTCTTAGTTGTTGCAGTTTTATTTTTTGATTTTCTTTTTCTTCTTGTCCTTTATCAAACTCATCATTTAACACTTTTAATTGTGTTTTGTATTCTGTTTCTGCTGCAAGTAATCTTTCTTTTTTTATTGCATCATCAGTAATTTCTCTTTCTATTAATTCTCTGTTTAATTCATATTGTTGCTCCAGCTCTAGTCTTTCTCTTTCTATTTCGGATTTACCAAAAAGAGCAATCTCATTCATTATTTCTTTCTGCTCTCTTAATAAAGAATTAGTATTTGTCTGCTGCTCACTTCTAAAACCAGTTATTTGTGCTTCAATACCAGCTTGTTCATTAAGTGCCTCTTGATATGCTTTCTGTAATTCTATATTATCTTTATTCTTTGAAAGTTCAGCAGCAGCAGATGCAACTGCAATAGCAGCATTTTCTTTCATTGCTTTTTCTTGTTCATCTAAAACTAAAGCAAGTTCTTCGTTTGCTTTTATTCTTTCTTCAATACTCTTACTTTCATCATCTCGTATTTGTCTTAATTGCTCTGCTTGTCTGTCGTACTTCTCAACTAATCCTTGATTTAATACTGCTGCTAATTCTGCTGACTTTGCTAACTCTACATTTCCTTTTGCAGCTTTTATAGTTTCACTTGCATAATTTGAAATAGCTTCAGCACTCCCTTTAACAATCTCTACACCTTTATCAAAAGAATCATTAACCCCAGTTAAAACATCTACATACTCTTTCCCAGCATTTTTAGCATCTTCTAATGCACCAGCAAAATCTCCACTAAATACTTTCTTTACTGCACTTGCGATATATCCAAGAGTATCTAAAAAACTTTCAAATCGTTCTACAATGTTTGCCTTTATACTTGCTCCTAACTGTTTAACACTTTCTAATGGGTCATCAAAAATAGCTTTAAAAAAGTCTGTTACTTTTGTTCCATTGTTTATAATAAAACCAACAAAATCATTAAAAGCAATACTTAGAACTTCAAATGTTGTATTAAAGAAATCAGCAGCTTTTTGATTCTGCATAAAAATTTCTTTTAGAGTAGCAAAAGCAGCAATTGCCAAACCAATACCAGCAGCCTTTATCGCATTTCCAATACGTCTTACTCCTTTAGCTGCTAGACTAGAGGACTTCTCTACCTCTTTTAAAGACTTAGCAGTATCTTTATTTGATTCTGTGGTTGTTTTGTTTAATTTTTCAACACTTTTTGCAACACCATCAATTCCTTTTAAGGCTTTGTCTGTTTTTGCTTCTAGCTCTACAATTATTTTTTCCATTCTCTTTTTATTAATTCTTTAAAACTATCTGGAAACTTATTCTTTCCTTTTGCTATTTGTACTATGTCAGACTTGCAATCTGTATCTTTTAGTAACTCTAATATTTCTTTTATCATTATGACGTTGTTACATTTATAGTTGTTGTTGTTGATACATTATTATTAAAGTCTGTTGCAGATACTCCAAATGCGTAAGTTGTTCCACTTGTTAAACCAGTTATTGTTACGCAATAAAATTCTTGTAATGGTGTTGCTGATACTCTTTGTATAAGTACACCATCCTGATAAACAGAGTAACTTTTTACACCCACTCCACTACCATCACTTGATGCTGCCCAACAGAAATTAACTGTACTTGTTCCAACTATTGGTGTTCCAATTACTGGTGCAGTTGGAGGTGTTGTGTCTGGTGGTATTGCTGGTGCTGGTGGTGTATAAATATCATTCAACAACTCTAAATCAGATTTACCAGTAAGCATATTTGTCTTAATGCTATTGATCTTGTAAGTAGTACCACTAATATTGAATCTATCTGCTAGTGTATAATTAAGTAATATTCTTAAAGGTAGATATGCAGTTACTTTTGTTAGTCTGTTTGTTACATCAAATACGTCAGAAATATAATCACTATGGTATGCCTCAAATAAAGTATCTGTAAAATCATTTGTTGCAGTATATTCGTTTATCTCATTATTAAAATTGATATTATACTTGCTTGTTGATGATGATAATGCAACACTATTTGAGGGTACATTATATAGCGTTACTTCTGAATGGCTACTTGTAGTATCTAAAAAAGATATGCTATTACCACTATTTAAAATTGGATAAAACAATAAAGGTTTACCATAATAAGGAGCTTGATTGTCATCTACAAAAAACCCATACTGAATTGATGTTAATGTATCAGTATTTGTATCTATTAATCTTTCATTTTTTAATTGTGAGAATGGTGTTTTAACCTTGTATATTTTACCATCTAAATTTTCTCCACTTGTGTATTCTGTCTTTGCCCAAGTCTTATTGAATAGTTGTGAATGTTTAGCAGCTAATAATGTTTTTGTATCTCCGTGTTCAAACGTTATTTCTTTAAATGGTAAAGCAACATTAACAGAGCTTTTATCTCTATCAACAAACTCTGTTACATCATAAGAAACACCACCAGCATAATAGTTATCTAAAGTTTTTACAATTACTTCATCTGTATCATTATCAATATAAGATGTTAGATTAAACATTTTAAAAATACCAGTTAGAAAGTCTATTATTTTCAAGTCTGGTATCTGTTGAGTGATAATAAAATCAAAAGCATTTGTATGAGAAAATGCAGCAGATGTATAAGTATTAAACACTTCTAAACCAGCTAAAAGTTTATATCCAATATCCCAAGTTACTTCTGAGAATGTAATATTCTGAGCTGATTGTATGATAACATTATAACTTCCTTGTGATGTACCTAAATCATCTTTTGTTATATCTAAATCTCCAGTCACACTTCCACTATTGTAAATCTGTGCTCCGTTTAATTGTACAGAAACACTATAAGAAAAACCACTTGTTGTTCTTAGTTTTAAATCTAATTTACTATATCTGCTTGGAGTACCACCAACATATAATGTAGATTCATTTGACATCAATGTAATGCTTAAACTAGGAGTTGTAGTAGTCCAAGTATTAACCAAAGATTCTACTTCTGTTGCAGTTGGAGATTCTACATAACCTTTCTTTCTATGCAACCACATAAACAAATTGTAGTAAGGTGTATTTGTACTTGTAAAGAAATCATCACTAAAAGAAATATTATAGTTTGTTTCTATTGCTTGTATAATAGTATCAATTCTTATTGCAAACTTTAAATCATCCCAAGATACTCCGTGTAAATTAGCACCACCTCCACTTTCATAATAAACATTACCAGATTCATTTGCAGATGAATTAGAGTTATAACCTAATCTTTGAGTATGTGTTATTAATGGAGTTATAATATCGCTTGTTGCTGGGTTTGCTTTTAGTTTTGTTTTTACATTAGCAGCATTATAAACAAGTGTGTTTGAATTTAAGTCTGTTAAAGCACCTAGTTTATCTTCTCCAAGTAAGTCTTTTAATGTAACTGTATTTCCAGTAAACCTAACCTTGTAAGATGATGGTACATTGTTTTTTAAATCAACACCTTCAAGTTTTATTTTACCTTTCTTAAATTTTAAGTGATTTAATTCTAAGGTTGCACTTACTCTACTTCTACCATCAAAACCATTTGTAATACTATTGTTATAATAGTGTTTAAATATTTTATTATTCTCTTTTGTTGCTGGTAATGTGAATGTCTTTGAATAGTCTGTAAACACTTTCTGAACGTCTTTTACGTTCTGTATCGTTTGTGTTAGTACAACACTTTCATCATCAAATAAATCTACTCTCTGACCTTCTATGTATAGTTGTATTTTTTGCATTTATCTTATGTCATTTAAAACATTGTAAGAATTATCAAACTCAATTGTGTATTCAACAAGTCTATCATTTACACTTGTCTTGTATGTAATATTGCTTGTCTTTATATTGATAGGATATACTTGATTACTTGAGTTTGTGATCCATACCTTCTCTGATAACATCATCTGCTTAAACACCTCGTTGTATGATTCATTTACAAAACCACTACTTAAAGAAACTGATTCTTTTGCTACGATATTGAAATCTCTTTTTGTATGATTGTATGTATTGTAAGTGTTGCTTGATGTTAAAGTGTTTGCTTTGTAGCTTTCTCTTTTAGTAGTCATTTTCTCAACTGACTTTTTAAAGAAATATAAGTCTTGTAACACTCCAAACTTGTTTATAAATGTTGTCTTGTATGGTGTGAATTTACACTCGCTTAATATTGTTATTTTTATAGTTGATGTTTCTGAGCCAGAATCACCAGTATATTGTATTGTTGCCTTTACTGCTTGGTTGTCATCAAAAGTTGTGTAAACTACTTTATCTTGTGATTGGTCTGATAAAGTAAATGTTTCAGAATCTAATATGCCATTATCTGAATCGTAAATTTTAGCAGTTACACTTCTATCTGTTTGTATTGGTATCTTTATTTCATCTCCAGACTTTATAATCATTTCGTTGTTGCTCATTAAAAAGCCTTCATATTCAAAAGAATAGTTTGCACCATCTTCAAAATAACCATAGCTATCAAATGCTAAGTCTGTACTTATTGTTTGTGATAATTGCACACCATTACCATCTTTTGCAGTTAGTATTGTTCTTACCCATTTACAAGATTGTTCAGCAGAACCATCATAATCTCCATTAAAAGTTATATCTAAATAATCCCTTATAAGCTCAGATATTTCAAAAGATATTTTAGTTGTGTTTAGTATTATCTTTTTACTTAAAGAATATGTAGGTGTACCACTATATCCAGTTGTTTCATTACCAGTATAAATCTCTATATCTAAAGTAGCAGTTGCTAGGTTAGCATTTGATACAGATAAAAAGTGAGGACTTCTTGTATTAATTATTGCCATTCGTTGTAAATTTTAGTAGTTCTTCAACATCTAATTTGTATGCTTCTATTATGTCTTTATCTAAATTCTTAAATGCTTTCTCAAATGGCTTAGTAAAAAACAAACTTGGTTTAACACCCTTGTTGTAAATACTTCTTGTAATTAAAAAAGCAGTAGATTCATAACTCATAAACCTACCAGACTTTCTGTCTCTAAACTGAAACCTTTTTCTTCTTACCCATTTATCAATACCCTCTGTTAATCCTCCTTTTTTACCTCTACCACTTCCAAACTTAAAAGGACTATTAGGAGCTTTATTACTTGATGTCTTTCCTTTTACTCCTTTGTCTTGGAATATACCATAGTCCTCCATTAGAAAACTCATAGAGAAACTATTAGGACTTACGTTTAAGTCATAGTCTAAACTATTATAAAGTTCTTTAGAGCTATTCTTTTTGCTTTTTGTTAGATTCGTTCTTGATTGTTGAATAACATACTTAGCAAATCTATTAAGCTCTTGTTGTACGTTCTTTAACATATATTGATATCATTATTTATAAGAACATCAAATGTCATTGCCCAACCAGCCATTTCATTCTCAAACCGATCGTAGAAAGGCTCTAAACTTGGATTACCATCTAACTGGTATAAGTCTTGGTGTAATGTACCCCCTCTTAAAACTTGTGCTAGTTTATTAAGTACTGCTAATTGTGTGTTAAGTATATCTTGCTCATTATCGTTACCTACAAAAATATCTACTACTGCTTCTTTTGAAACGTCTACAATATCCATAGACAAAACAGACATACTAAAACGCAATACATTATCCTCGTTATTTACATTATTTACAATGATGTGTGATAAAGGAAACATAGTCTGCTTAGACAAATCAATTTTAGTGATGTCTCCAGTTGTTACTGTATTAACATTTACATCTGCTAAGAGCTGATTCTTTATTGTTTCCGTTACTTGATAAAACCCTTTCATTAGAACTTACTTTTTATTTGTTGTGATTCCAACTCTGCTTTCTCTTTCATGAATGATAACATTGTAAAGCATTGATGTATATTTAGTTTAGTGATATCTTCAAATCTTGTAATATCTCCGTTAGCGAGACCATAAATTGATTGATACCAACCCCATTTGTTTCCGAAGTTAGCTGCTCTTGAAACTCCTCCACCTCCTCCAGATT
>Ga0206129_10006630_pt1 | contig 11689 bp, 15 predicted proteins | sample Helgoland_Spring_8_FD_148616 | JGI IMG/M metagenome (GOLD analysis project Ga0206129, IMG submission 148616) | Pelagic subsurface seawater microbial communities from Kabeltonne, Helgoland, North Sea - Helgoland_Spring_Bloom_20160502_2 | ecosystem: Environmental > Aquatic > Marine > Epipelagic ...
CGTCAGAACACCAGTGGACAATGCCACGTTGTCGGTGATGTCGCTGATGACGTGAGTGTGTCCTGGCTGGCTGGCTGAGTCGGCAAGGTCAAGTGATGCGTTCACGCTGACATCTAGCTTCGTCTCATCAATGCTTGATGCAACCAATGATGCAGCGATGTCCTGCCCTGCAAGTGAAAGTTCGATCTCTGGTGAGTCGCTGACTGTGACTGCTGCGTGACTTGCTGCTGTGTTGGCTGCAATCTCTGATCTCTCGGTTGCTGTTAAAATCTTTGTAGTTGCACCCTCCACCATGTTGTCCATAGCGAATGCATCGCCGGCAACTGCTGTCGGATCGTAAGTGGCAGCAACCATGTCACCTCCTCCTGTTAACGCCTCCCATGCTGCACCGCCTGCACCGTCGCTTGTCCACACGTATGAGTCAGTGCCTGTGCCAAAGTCAACGTCAGCCGCTGCGATAGCTAGTGCCGTCTTCCATGATGCTGCGCTGAAGTTTCCGAGCAATGTTGGGTCGCTGGCGAACTCTAAGAGATGCTTCTGGTTGTCTACGTTGGCGAATAGCTCGCCGCTCGCTGGGTTGGCGAAGGTTACTGTGCCGATGGGAATTGACAGCGTTGGCTCGGTGCTTGTGAAGCCGCCTGCCACTGATGAGGAAAGGAAAAGCTCGTCGCCCTCGGTGAATGTGCTGGTATCTAAGCCACGCACTAATCCATGCACTGTGACAAAGCCAACCGCATTGTTGAGGATGTCAGCAGTGACGATGCCGATGATGCCGCTGATGTTGGCGAGGCTGTCAGCTTGTGCTGGTGTGATTGTTGGTCTGTCTCCAGATGCGCCGTTGATTCTGACAACTGAGCCATTGGTGATGGTTGAGCCTGTGACGTTGCGTGCCTTGACTAAGAGTTCTTGACCAATCTGCACGACTACGCCTGTGCCAGTGTCGATGTCGAATGTTAAGTCGTCAGCATTATATGCCATCTTGTCAATGACGTCAGTGAGAACCTGGTCACCTAGCTTGGTGCGCTCGGCTGCTGTAAGGATCTTATTCGTGGCAGTCTCTGCAAAGTCGTCCATGTCTAGGACAACCACACCAACTTCACCATTGACGGATGTGACTGTGCCACCGGCTGCAATCTCAGCAGCCCATGCAGCAGCATTAAAGTTGGCGTTGCTGGTTGGATCAGCAGCAAATGCATCGAGTAAATTGGTGATCGCCGCACCGCTGAAAGCTGATGCTGGCATTGTGGAATGCTCCATGCCGACAACCTCGCGTGCTACTGTCTCGCCATTGAGCTTGATCTCAATGTAAAACGGCTCGCCAGCCTCCAGGACTAGCGATTGCAGCAGGCGTGTGGTGTTGAGTGCAAGCTCACCATTGAAGCCGTTGGTGATCGTTGACCACGTCTGCTGATAGATGGCAGGCTGGCGTGTCAACTCGATGACTTGCTGCGCGTAGGTGCTGGCGTCGCCTGTGACAGCGATGGAGCCTGTTGGCGTGCTCTCTGGGTATAGGCTGACTGTACTGCCGCTGATGGCAGTCTGAGCGCCTAGCGTGCGAAATGTAACAGTGTATTGTGTATTACTCTGCTTTACCACGTCCACAAGGCTGCTGTTGGGGCCTGTGTCGGTGTTTAAGGCGTTGAGAGCGTCCTCTACGGCTTGCGCTGTAGCCCCGTAGACAATGGCGGCTGTGGTGTCGGTTCCATCTGTAAGTGTAAAATCGCCAGATTCAGGCTCGGAAATTGTGCTTATGGCAACCTGGACATCTTGTCCTGCTGCACCGCTGGCCGCGTCATACGTGCCATCGTTGAGAACGAAATAAAGGTTGGTGTCATATGTGCTGCCAGCTACGAACGCTCCCACAGGGGCTTCACGCTGGGGCTGATTGATGCCTGCCACTATAGAGCGGTCAACTGGCCTCTGTGTATTGATGAAAATGTCTGGCATGGTCTTGTATTTTTGTATCTTAAATTGTGACGAATGTCAATGCTGCTATGGAAGAGGCGTGACGGAAGCTAATAGTGATGAGCACTCGTCAGACCCGTTGCCAGAGATGCTCACTGTTACAGAGCACAAGGTTGCTGCTGGCAGCACAACCTCCTGTTCCCCTGCATCAATGAACAAACCTATATTAACTTCCTTTGTCTCGCCAAATATTAAATAAGTAACATAACCACTTGCCTCAAGTGTGCCAACAACATTAAACCCCCACTGCACCTTGATTTTAGAGGCGGCTGTTGCCTGATAAAAAAATTTAAACGTAAGGTCTAAATCTAAGCCGTTTGACTTGACGGCTTCCCCACTTGTAACAATCCCCGCTTGTTTAGGCATTACAATATTCTTTTATAGTTAAAATATTTAAAATCATCAGCATATATCTCACCAATTTTGGCAATACTCTCTGCTGTCAGCTCTTCTTGCCAGGGTGTGGATGGCCTTGATGTGTCGCCATTCTTGTGCTCTAGTGCTGGCAGCTCGAAAGCCTGCCGCATCTCTGCCCAGTCCTCTGCCAGCGTTTCAAATCTAATGAGCTTATCAATGCGCTCGACATCTTCAATCCATGCTTTTTGAGGCTGTAAAAACCTCACGGGCCTGATCTGGTTTATTCTCTCTTCCCAGTAGGTGTTAACCGTTTCGCCTTCAATCATTATCTGCTCCTTATAATTTGGTGCTTTGTCTCTTAGGAAATAATACAAGCTTACAGCCCTGTCGTACGGGTTGCGAACGCACGAAAAAACAAAAGCCCCCTGTTTTATTTTCCGTGGTCTGTGGCCGTGTGTTTGCCCTATAGCAGAGCAAATGCTCACACCTGCCGTTTTGGGTATGTGGATGAAATCAAGGAGCATCTGAGTCTTGAATAACGATACTGTAGCCATTATAATAAAATGAGTCTGTAATAGTGAAAGATGTTATCGGATTGGATTCATCTTGGTAAATGTATGTTTCGTCTTGATATGCAAAATAGTAATTGCCATAAGTAAGCTTCCACCTTTCATTCACCCCTTCGTATTGTAATTGAAACACCATCTGCACGGGGTCGAAGTATGTGGCGTCTGGGAAGTCGTAGAGGTAGCTGCATGGCCCAGCACCATTTCCGAGAACAATCGTGACAGATAGAGTTTTAATAGTCGCACCAAAATCGTCGGTGTAAGGGAATGATACATCAATGCTACATGGCGCAGAGCATGTTCTTTCCATAACCTCTGTCTCATAGGTGGCCTGCCATGTTGACCCTGGAAAGCTTGAGCCGCCGCCAACATTAATTGGGTAAACTTTGTAGGTTTGACCATCCGCTGGTGGGGTGGGTTCACTTTGATGGTTGTCTCCAAAGTCACCCCATGGGCCTGCTCTCAATATTGCCATTTTTAAGGTGCTGTTTTGGTTAAGAATAGTCGCTGGGTAGGCACATTGTTCTCGTCAATAATGTCAACCACTTCCTCATCAAACCCGCTGACGCCACCACCTTCTGTCAGTGTCAACAACACGTTGTTATCGGTGTAGACAATAGATGGTTCGTCTGCACCCGGGCTAACCACAACATCGATGTTGAGCAAAGGGTTAAGCTTGCCAATAACTTCATTGACTTTCTTGCTTCTAGCAATGCAGCCCGCCTTTATCTTCTCAATCATAGTGCCTTAACTGTTTTGATGGTTTGCTGTAGTATGTTTCCTCTCCACTCTTGAAGCGATGAGTCAACGATGATTGACTCGCCATTCTTCATCATTGTCAGATACTCGCCAGCCGTTGGCCATGTGGTGTCTGTCAATGTGTTGACCCTAGTATAAACGCTGGGCTCGCCTGTTGTCACTGTAATATTTAGGGGTGAGAACTTCTGCGGCATGATTACATCATCGCTTGATGCCACGCTGTCGGTCACTCCTGGCAATATGTATGTGGTTGTCTCTGTGAGCTGACCTTGCTGGTTGAGTGGTGGTCTGCCTGCTGTGGCTGGTTTCTCAACCGAACCACTGACGAGCTCAAGCGTTGTCTGCTCGTAGAAATAACGCCCAATATCAATGTTGAATGTGTTGGTGTTGATAACGCTGAGAACAAAAGCCTCTCCATAGATGACGTTAACAAAGTCATCGCCGGCGTCTTTATACTTCAGCGACAGGTCGAGCTTGTCGCCCACTGACAGGGTCATGGTGTCGTCAGTGATTACTCTGATGCCAACGGTTCCTAATGCCATCGAGATGGCGCTGATGTCTGAGCTCTGCGCCGTTTCCTCGGTGAAGTTATTCAAGCCAGGGAACGTGTAGCCATAAGAGCCGCGAGTGATCCTTGAGTAAGCTGGGATGTTTGCAAAGGTGCGGTTGAATTCAATCATGCCGCCACCAATGGCACTGTGTCCTGTGTCGCCTACAAAATAAGCTGTTGAGTCTGCCCATCCAGATGGCAACGATATGACGCCAGCAGTGGTGGCGTTGGTCATCGGTGCATCAAGAGCAATCTGCGCAGAGTCATAATCACTGGCACGCTGGGTGCAGAGCAAGTTGTAAACCTTCGTTGCCGTGTCTCCAATTTCCAAGAATGGGTGGCTGATGAAGGTTCCGTCTACAGCGCGAACTTGCGCCATCGTTGCTTGTGTATAGGGTATGCTCATGTTTGTTTTAACATTGTAATGATCTGTCTATTGATGCCAAGTGCGTAATCTGTTGGTTCAATAAAGGTTTTAATGAATCAGCAAAATCACCAACTTCGGCACGGACTTGCACGGTAATTGGGCTTTTCCCCGCTATTCCGTTTAAGGTTGCCGCTAAGTTTTCTGCTTGTACATTAGTTCGGCCAAGTTCTGAAGTAGTATCAACGGCCACGCCGAGAACCCTGTTGGCGGCTTTTTCTACCCTCTTATTTACAGCTTCGGCAGTTGTTAGTTTATCATTGAATTCTTTTTGCTTCTTGATCCTTTCTTTAGCATTTGGAATCATGTTGTTATTGTGGAAGTCTTTCATTTTTTCGTTGTGGGCATCTTCCTTCTGCATTTCTTGGATCAGCTTTTGCCTTGCATCATAACGGTCTTGTTCCCACTTGGTAACATTTCCAGAATTATCCAGGTCTGGCCCCCATTCTAGTTCTGCAATATCCTTCGCTATTTCGTATGCGTTAGTATAACTCGTCCCAAGCTGACCCATCAATGACAAGGCTTCCTTGTGTAAATCTATCTGTAATTGCAAAGCCCTTTCCGTTTTGGTATCGCCATCAATTCTAGCTTGGTATAATGCCGCCTCCAAACTCTTCATTTTTTGAAGTTGGGCGTTTTGCTTTTCAATTAAATCCCTAGCTTTGTCTCTATCGACGCCTGTTTTTTTGACCATATCGGAAATTTCTTTTTCAAGCTGTATCTTATCTTTAGCCGCTTGTATTGCATCATAGTCACCGCTTGCTAGTGCTTCCGCTAAATCCAGTTGATTTTTCTTTTCCCGGCTTATTTGGCTTTCATAATCTGCGCCCGTTCCCGCATCGTCTGATTGCTCTTTTCTAAACCTTGCTACATCTTCAGCGGTCTTTAAAATTATACCCTGTTCGGCAGCAATCTTTTTCCAGAAATCTAGTTGCAGAGACACATCAATCGTCCAATCACCGAAAGCGTCCCCAACCGAGTCAAACACCTCTCCGAAAGTTTTTTGCTGCTCATAAAGAACATCGTTTAAATCTGCCGTTACTTTGGAAACATCAATGCCTTTTAATTTGCCACCGGTCAATAAATTCCACGCCTCAATAATAGCGTTTACGGGCGGCGCTATGGCTTGCATGAGGACAAGTCCAGCCGCTTTGAAACCTTGTTTTAACCTATCACCCGCAACCACAACAGAAGCGACTAAGGCTTGGGTTAACACTTGTGCAGAACCCAAGAAAGCATTAGTTAGCCAACCGCCAACGTTTGCCATCATCTGCATAAATTGAGCGCCTAGTTTTTTTAAAGCCGCCCCGTCACCCGCGCCGCCAATTAGTTCACCAACTTTGATGACCGCTTGGAGTTTGAATTGGTCAATCTTATCTTGCGCCGCTTTCAGGTTGTCTGCGGTTGCTTGGCTCATTACTGCGCCACCATTAACCGCGTCAATCCCAAGCTGTGTGAAAGCCCTGCCCCCGTCAGCAAGCAATGGTAGGAGCTGGGTTGCATCTGATGCAATGGCTTCCATATAGAAGGTCATAGTTTCCCCACCCACCCCAGCTTCTTCAAGGCCACTAACATATTTCTGCAATGCCTCCGGTCCGCTGAGGCCAATAAAGTCCTCTTTTTGTTGCTGGATTAGGGGGGCTATGTTTTCAAAGTAATCCACCATCGGCCCGCCCCCGGTCTCTAGGAAGTCGCCCACCTTGTCTTGCACATCTTTATAAATGTCGGCAAGCTTATCCGATTCAACCCCTACGGTCTTAGCCCCGTATGCAAGCTTTTGAAAGTCTTCAATGCTTGTGCCGGCAAGTTTTGATAGTGTTTCAATTTCCTTACCGTATGATAAAGCACTACGCGCCGCCGCTGAAAACGCAACCACTAACCCGGTGCTCACCACCTTCGCAAGCGCGTTCAGTTTTTGCAGGCTAGCCGATGCAAAATTAGATATCCCTGATTTGAGTTTTTGAAGAGCCGTTGTTACGCCAGAGGTCACAAGGGACATGGTCATTTTAATTTCACTATTGATTGCCATTGTTCAAATTGTTTAAATATTGTGATTTAATTTCTCGGAGTGATGCTGGCTCTAGGAGCCTGTAATCTGGGTTCTGTGAGGTTCTCATTGTTCGCTGCAAAGCAAAAGCCTGGCGCAATGGTATCTTTAAAACTTCTAGTGGATTTATTCCGTAACGGGAAGCAATTTCATCAAGCATTGCAGCTTCGCCCGACACGGTTGGCATTGTATTAAAACCAGCCGCCATAGACCCGTCTATAGATTCGGGGAACTCATCAAAAGATTCTTTTATATGTTCACACACAACCTTGACAAGTTGCTCACTAGATTCTTTTTTGCTAAGTGCTTTGAGTATCCTTCTTTGCAACCAGAACAACCTCCATTCTTTAAATATTTTCTTTTCGGTGTATCGGAGGCTATTACGCCAAACATAATCGACAACGCTCTCAACCGTAATTTCTTGGTTACTAACAACGGGCGATTTCAATAGCAACAAATCAAACCAAACCTGAACAGTCATCGGGGCGAGTTCTTCATTTGCAACGATGAAGCGTTTCCTAATTGTTGACCAATCAAGTGACCTGTTTATTTCAAGGTTGAGCCTCTCTTTTTCGTATTGCTCTTGTATGCTCATTTTTAAATGAAAAAAGCCTTACCCGCTTGACAGGCGAGCAAGGCCAAAACCAAACTTAATTTGAAAAATATTATTTGTTAGCCTTGGGCTTAGATAGCTTTTTGGCAATGCCTCTTTTAATTAGGTCAAGAGCCACCCCTTCTCTGATATCAACAACGGTATCGGCTGGTTCAACTTTCCCGTGTATTGAATGGTCTTTGGTGAGTTTGACTTTCATTGTTTTAACCTTGGTAAGTTACGAGGATGATTGAAATGTCGAATGTATCAAAAGCGTCAGTCCCCCGGTTAACGGTTACATTTTGCACAACCAAAGTTGAAGCAGTGCCGCTTCTGTCGAAATCGTATGTAAATTCAGTTCCTTCTGGCGGCAATACTGTGGCGTCGGTTGCCCTTTGTAGGGTCATTGTACCAGAAATTTGGTCACTGCCGGGTCTGATCATAAAGTCAGCACGGTCACCAAGTGAATCGGTGCGGCTGATCATTCTGTTGTCGTTAGAAGTTAAGCTAACGGAGTCAACTACATAAGCGACTAAGTTGATTGTTACGGTCTCTAAGCCTTGCGGCTGGTTTGCTGCGGAATTGTAGGGAATGGCCATTTTGTTATTTTATTGGTTGGAAACTTTTTGGTTTGTGTGTCTATTTATGCACTACGGTGTGCAGATGTCAATATTGAAAAGTTATACGGGCCACGCTTCTGGCAGAATGCTGAAGTCTCCTTCAAACGTGAGAACCGTTTCATCAAAGCTGTTGTCGTATGCTGTGTAATTGGTATCACTAGGCACTAGCCTGTTGATCCAGTAGAGCGTTATCTGATCATTGAGGCTTGCCACTTGTGCAGCTCTGGAGATGCTGAGAAGGTTGCGAATCTTTGCCACTAGCTCGCGGTGATAGCGTGAGAACGCTGCGCCAGGCACGGCATTCTCGATGCGGTCGGTGTGTATGGTAATCTCCACACTGTAGTCATAGTGGTCATACTCAAGGCTGCCATCTGGCTTGGCACTCATGTGCTCGTCGTCTGAGATGCCGGCGAGCGTTACTTGAACGCCGATGAAATCATCACCTAGCCGCTGGGGATCGTTAGCTGTTGCTAGCTCGATGCCATTAGCAAGCAGGAAGTCATAGAATGATTGTTCCATGTTACCCTCAAAATTAAAAACTTCCTCGTCTGTGGCTGCTGGCATTGTCTTTGTTTATACTAAATATCGTTAATTGTCAAACCACTTTGAAGCCTGAGTCTTTGGCTGCTTGCCTCATTAGATACTCGCCACGCTTGACAGCTTTGATGAGCCTATTCTTTCTAAGTCTTGGAAGGTGTCTGATTGTGTGATAAAGCCCTTTTTCTCTGCCTTGGATAACTCCTGTTGTCACGCTACTCACCTTTGTCATTTTTCCCGATCCGTAAGCTCCAACCATGTTGTTTCTGACCCATAAAGGCACAGCACCTTTTGCCCCCAATTCAACTGATGCCTTTGAGAATGTCGCCTTGGCTCTGCCTACATTTTTTTGTTGGCTTTTAAGGTAGGCAATAAAAAGGGATTCACCCACCCAAGGGACATCGTTATCAGGTATCCAATTAGTTCTGCCTCTGTTGTTTCTGTGCCTTCTGTGCCACTCCCCCATAGAACTCATTGTTGTAATAACACCCGGAGAAACCATTTCCGAGCCGCTCCCCCTGTTTCTGTATATTGGCCCTCCTTTGGATTTTGCATGCGCGTCTGCTGCATTGGCATCTGAAATAACAGCAAAAATTCTCCTTAAATCATTATAAATAGCCCACTCGCCCTGCGCCTTATCAAGCTTGGAGCCTATTGATGTGCCGCTTCCCGTTGGGAATGCTGCATAAGGTGGGGTGTGCCTTGCCACTTCTCTGGCAAGCAACCCCGTCTGCTGCTTTACGAATTCAAATTCGTCTTTGCCTAAGTTCCTAGCAAGAGCTGCTGCCCTCTGCTGAAATACTGTGTCGTCAAATTTAGCGCCACTAGCCATTCTTTACTCGTAATGTTATGGTGTAGATCTCAACATCTGACTGCACCTCAGTAATCACATAAGTCTTGCGCTCGTTAACCCTGATAAGCGTCTCGTTGATCCTGGGCTCATTGGTTAAAGCAGAACTGAGGCAAACTGCTTTTGTGATGACATCATCATCATCGCCAAACATGTGCCGAGTTATTGACATGCTTGTATCTTCAAATGCCGCCTGAAACTGATTGCCGCCGATGCTGGCTGGCTCGCCAATCACTGCGATTGTATGGGTAACACCCATTTTTGTAAACTGATTAAAGCCGCTCATGATGTCAATCATAATAAGCCTTCAGCACTTAATGTCAATCACTCATAATCTCGCACACCAATGAATGAGGCAAAGCGTGGCTTGCCACCATCGGTAAGCTCAAAGAATGAGAATGTAACAATGCTGCCAACTGCTGGCGGATTCTCTCTCTCCTCATTAGTCAGCCCTGTGCCTAGTTTGAACACCTGACCAGCGAACTTAGTAATCAATGCCCCGACACGGTTGGCGTGTTTGCCTTCGCCTTGTTCATAGCCAATCACCTCGGCCTCGCTTGACTGAAGGCGCTTAATCTTTTGCAAATCATTTGACCTGCTGTGTTTGTATAATGACTGAGGCTTGCGAATCATCACACCCTCTGCACCCATGCTGACAAGGCTTTGCTCGTATTGCTTGAGATGAGCTTCTGAGAGGCATTTGACTTGCTTGACAACCTCGCACCAAGCTGGAAGCTGCAACGCGCTCAGAGCGTCCTGTCGTGCCTCAAATGGCTCCTCATTGATAACGTCAAACACCTTGAACGTGATGCCATCCCAAATGCCTCTGCGAATCTTGCCAATGGATGTTTGGAACTTACCCCTGCCACCGAATAGCTCACCATCTAAGGTAACACCTTTGGGCATTGATTCCTTCAGTTCTGCGGGCGCTGGGAATACTTTGCCTGTGCGGCTGATAAAGTCTGTGCCAGTCCAAACAGCGCGAACGCCGTCAAGCTTTTCAGACATCCACCATCCTGTAGGGTCGGCATATTCATAGCGGCGGGCGAGCATTGGTTTGTAGTTCATGGGGACAATTTACCAGCAAATGCGGTATTGTAAATAAATTTAGACAAAAAAATGCGCCACCCGTTGCCAAGTGACGCATCTTGAGTTGTTATGATTACTTTGATTTCTTGCGAGCCGCTTTCTTAGCTGGAGCCTTTTTGGCTGCCTTTGCTGGTTTACAATTCAGAACCGAAAATGGCACTGGGTTAATGTAAACTTCAACATATTCAAAGCCTAAAGTGCTAGATGCCAAGTTCATGGCTTCACCTTCTGAAAGTCCACAACCTAAGCAGGTTTGTTTTCCCTCAAGAAATCCGATAACTAAGCAGCGGTTCATGATTCAAGAATTAAACAGTTCCATCTTCAATGACTTCACCAGCAGTTGCATCACCAACAGCAGCACCAAAGACAACGTCATAGGAGTGCCATGTGTTGCGGCTTGCGAGTGATACCCACTTAGCAACCTGGACGGAAAGACCGTTTGGAAGCTCGATGGTGGACATGTCGATTGCTTCGCGAACTTCGTTGGTAAGCTCAGGAAGGCGTGCAGCCATTGCAAGTGCAGTGGTGTCACCTACAAAGCCATTAACGTTTGTTCCTGCACCAGACCAGTCTGTGGAAAGGCTGAAGCTGTCGAGGCCATAGGCTCCGTCAATCACACCGAGGCTGTTCTTGTCGGAAGTAACTGCAAACTGGCTCCAGAATGAAGCATCAGTTACCAAGTTGCGCTGCTTGTATTTGCCAGTGGCTGCAATGATGGTTTTGATGTCTGCGGTTGTTACTGTGGTTGGGTCTTTGTCGAGAACAGCAGTGCCATAGTTGGAGGCTGTCATGAGTGCCTTTACCACGCTGTCGATCTTGTCTTGTAGCGCGTAGAGGTTAACCATTACCAGCTTCTCCAAACGGCGTCCGCTGCCGAGTTCGGCTGGAGTGATGTGGAAGGGCTGAGAATACTCGCTCATGCCAACGGATACTGCTCCAAGCGTTGAGTCGCCTTGTTCGTAGTTGGTTGGGTTGGTGAGTGTGGTGGAAGCACCTGAAGCAAGATCAACCTGGATGGTTGAGCGTGCACCGTTGCCGTTGTTTGTCTGTGCGATTGCATCAGAGCTGAAGTTCGTTGCGAACTTGTCTAGTGGAGTAACACGGTGTTGGAGCACAAGCATCTCATTGGATGCAATAATGTCCGCGATGGTGTTAGCGTCAAATGTATTAGCCATTTTATTATTTTTTTAGTTTTTAGTTTGTGAGTCGTGCTTTTGCACGGAGAATTTTAGTTTTGTTTGCTGCGAAAAAGTCGCGGCGGTCTTCATTGTCTGAGATGGATTCATAGCGAGCTAAAAGTTGCTCGTCACTCTCAACACCTAAGCCATCGCCA
>Ga0206129_10006634_pt1 | contig 11686 bp, 8 predicted proteins | sample Helgoland_Spring_8_FD_148616 | JGI IMG/M metagenome (GOLD analysis project Ga0206129, IMG submission 148616) | Pelagic subsurface seawater microbial communities from Kabeltonne, Helgoland, North Sea - Helgoland_Spring_Bloom_20160502_2 | ecosystem: Environmental > Aquatic > Marine > Epipelagic ...
AACACGCAGAAAGAAAAGCGTCGCGCCCAGCAAGCTAAAGCGTGGATGTGGGAGCGCATTCACGTCGGTTTGAACCAAGCTTTTCAGACACACCCACAGGTACGTGCCCAGCTCGCCGAGCTGACGGCGCAGGTGATTGCGGGTACGGTGCCCGCATCGGTTGCCGCGCGCACGCTATTGCACGCCGGGCGCCAGCCGCCTGAGGTGTGAACCACATAATACTTGAACAAAATAAGGACTGATCTATGCCAAGCATCGTTGCACAACTAGAACGCAAGCGCGAGGAGGCCCGCCTAGGCGGTGGCGAAAAACGTATCGCCGCTCAGCACGGCAAGGGCAAGTTGACAGCGCGTGAGCGTCTAGAGGTTTTGCTCGACGAAGGCACCTTTGAAGAGTGGGACATGTTTGTTGAACACCGTTGCACTGACTTCGGTATGGAAGAAAACAAAATTCCTGGGGATGGTGTCGTGACCGGGTACGGCATGATCAACGGGCGTTTGGTCTTCGTTTACAGCCAAGACTTCACGGTGTTTGGTGGCGCGTTGTCTGAGGCCCATGCCGAGAAAATCTGCAAGGTCATGGACCAAGCCATGAAGGTGGGGGCGCCTGTCATCGGCCTCAATGATTCTGGCGGTGCACGTATTCAAGAGGGCGTGGCTTCTTTGGGTGGCTATGCCGAGGTATTCCAGCGCAACGTATTGGCCAGTGGTGTAGTGCCGCAGATTAGCATGATCATGGGCCCATCTGCGGGTGGCGCGGTTTACAGCCCCGCCATGACCGACTTCATCTTCATGGTGAAAGACAGCTCATACATGTTTGTCACCGGGCCAGAGGTCGTCAAGACCGTAACGCATGAGGAGGTGAGTGCCGAAGATTTGGGTGGCGCCATCACGCACACCACCAAGAGCGGTGTGGCCGACATGGCGTTTGAGAACGACGTGGAAGCGCTGCTCATGTTGCGTCGTTTATACAACTACCTGCCGCTGTCTAACCGCGAAAAGGCGCCGGTTCGCCCCAGCGGCGACCCCGCCGAACGTGTGGAACACAGTCTAGACACCCTCGTACCTGACAACGCCAACAAGGCGTATGACATGCACGAACTCATTACCAAGGTGGTGGACGACGGCGATTTCTTTGAGCTGCAGCCCGAGTACGCGAAAAACATCCTGATTGGTTTTGCCCGTATGGACGGACAGACCGTTGGCATCGTCGCCAACCAGCCGTTGGTGTTGGCGGGTTGCTTGGACATCAAGAGCTCCATCAAAGCGGCGCGCTTTGTGCGTTTCTGCGATGCCTTCAATATCCCCGTGATTACGTTTGTCGATGTCCCAGGTTTCATGCCGGGCACCAGTCAAGAGTACGGTGGCATCATCAAGCACGGTGCCAAGCTGCTTTATGCCTACGCCGAATGCACGGTGCCGAAAATCACGGTAATCACCCGTAAGGCCTACGGTGGCGCGTATGACGTGATGGCCTCAAAGCACCTACGCGGTGATGTGAACTTTGCGTGGCCTAATGCCGAAATTGCGGTGATGGGCGCAAAAGGCGCGGTTGAAATCATCTTCCGCGAAGATAAAAACGACCCTGAAAAGCTCGCGGCCCGAGAGGCCGAGTACAAAGCCCGTTTTGCCAACCCCTTCGTGGCGGCTAAGCGCGGCTACATTGACGACGTCATCTTGCCGCACAACACGCGTAAGCGCATTTGCCGCAGCTTGGTGATGCTAAAAGACAAACAAGTGACCAACCCCTGGCGCAAGCACGGCAACATTCCGCTCTAAGCGCGAATGCCCTGTACGACGTTAATGATTGTTTATTTGGAGTAACTGCATGTTTAAAAAGATTTTGATTGCCAACCGGGGTGAGATTGCTTGCCGCGTGATTGCTACCGCCAAGAAAATGGGCATCGCCACGGTGGCGGTGTATTCCGATGCGGATAAGGACGCCCGCCATGTTCAGCTTGCCGATGAGGCGGTACACATTGGCGCGGCGCCTAGCCGCGAGAGCTACTTGCTCGGCGACGTCATCATTGAGGCCTGTAAGCGTACAGGCGCAGAAGCGGTGCACCCGGGCTACGGCTTTTTGAGTGAGAACGAAGCGTTTTCTCGCAAGGTCGAAGAGCAGGGCATTGTATTTATTGGACCCAAGCATGCGGCCATTGCGGCTATGGGTGACAAGATTGCTTCTAAGAAACTGGCGAAGGCCGCGGGTGTCAATACCATTCCCGGTTGGAACGATGCCATTGAAGACGCAGAGACCGCCGTCAAAATCGCCAATGACATTGGCTATCCCGTCATGATCAAGGCCAGTGCCGGCGGTGGCGGTAAGGGCTTGCGTGTCGCATTCTCAGAGGCTGAGGCCTTTGAAGGTTTTACCAGTTGCCGCAACGAGGCGCGCAACAGCTTTGGCGATGACCGCGTGTTTATTGAAAAGTTTGTTGAAGAGCCCCGCCACATTGAGATTCAGGTGGTCGGCGACAGCCAGGGCAATGTGGTGTACCTGAATGAGCGTGAGTGCTCCATTCAGCGTCGTCATCAAAAAGTGATTGAGGAGGCACCATCGCCGTTCATCAGCGATGCCACGCGCAAGGCGATGGGCGAACAGGCGGTCGCTTTATCCAAGGCAGTCAGCTACCAAAGCGCGGGTACCGTTGAGTTTGTGGTTGGGAAAGATCAAAGTTTTTATTTCCTTGAAATGAATACCCGCTTGCAAGTGGAGCACCCAGTAACGGAAGCGATCACGGGTCTTGATTTGGTTGAGATCATGATCCGTGTTGCTGCGGGAGAGCCGCTGGCAATCAAGCAGGCGGATGTGAAGCGCAACGGCTGGTCTATTGAGTGTCGTATCAACGCCGAAGACCCCTTCCGCAATTTTTTGCCCAGCACGGGGCGACTGGTGAAGTTTCGCCCGCCTGAGCAAACCATGTTTCAAGCGGACACCGCGAGCACGCTCGGTGTGCGCGTCGATACCGGTGTGTACGAAGGGGGCGAGATTCCCATGTACTACGACTCGATGATTGCCAAGCTCATCGTGCACGGCAGCGACCGCCAAGACGCTATTGAGAAAATGCGCGAAGCGCTGAACGGCTTTGTTATCCGAGGTGTAAGCAGCAACATTCCCTTCCAAGCGGCGTTGCTGGCCCACCGCCAGTTTGTCAGTGGTGACTTCAATACAGGGTTTATTGCCGAGCATTACAGCCACGGTTTTGTGGCCGAGGACGTGCCGCATGATGACCCTAATTTCTTGGTGGCTGTGGCGTCATTCATTCGCCGAAAGTCACGCGAGCGCACGGCTCAAATTACAGGGCAATTGCCGGGGTATGGCGTGAAGTTAGGTCAAGACTACGTGGGTATCGTGATGGGTGTCGGTGGCAAAAACCGCCATGTACCGGTGCACATCGATGAAATTGGTGGTGAGGTTGGCGTTGCACGCGTCACCATTGATGGCAAGACCTACGACATCTCCAGCGGTTCTCGCATCAGTGACGGCATCATCAGCGGCGAATGCAATGGCGCGCCGTTTACGGCGCAAGTAGACCGTGGCAGTCGCCGTAATCCCTTGGCACTCGTCGTCCAGCACAACGGCACCAAGATAGAGGTGATGGTGATCTCGCCGCGCATGGCGACCCTTCACGCAACCATGCCCTACAAAGCGTTGCCGGACATGAGTAAGTTCGTGCTCTCGCCGATGCCAGGCCTCTTGGTTGATATTTTGGTGGAGCCAGGACAGAAGGTGCAAGCCGGCGAGCGCGTTGCCGTTATTGAGGCCATGAAGATGGAAAACGTTTTGTTTGCCAGTGCCTATGGGGTGGTGGGCAAGGTCGTCGCAACGAAGGGCGAGAGCCTGGTGGTTGACCAACCGATTATTGAGTTCGAGTGAGCGACGGTATGCAACGTCCATTCAAAGTCCTAGGCATACAGCAAATCGCTATTGGCGGGCCGGATAAGCAACGCTTGCGGCGCTTGTGGGTCGACATGTTGGGGCTGGAGGTCACGGGTAACTTCCAAAGCGAGCGTGAAAACGTTGATGAGGACATCTGCGCGATGGGGGTGGGGCCCTTTAAGGTGGAAGTCGACTTGATGCAACCCATAGACCCTGAGAAAAAGCCAGCGGTCCACACCACACCACTGAATCATGTCGGGCTTTGGATTGATGATCTGCCCAAAGCGGTTGACTGGTTAACAGCGCAGGGCGTGCGCTTTGCGCCTGGGGGTATTCGTGTGGGGGCCGCGGGGTTTGACATTTGTTTCCTGCACCCCAAGTCGAATGACGCCTTCCCCATTGCGGGTGAGGGTGTGCTGATTGAGTTGGTTCAGGCACCGCCCGCCGTAGTGGATGCCTTCTCCAAAATGGTGTGAGCGAGCGCAGCTGTCCGGTTGGCGCTGACAAGGATTTGATAAATTCGCTACACTATGCTTGTTTTGGTAATTAACATCTTTTTTGTAGTTACCGAGACGCCTTATTCGAGGATGCGGATGGATAGCATCCCCCGGTCATTTCATTAGACACGCTGCGAGCCTTTTGCGCGCAGTTGAGGTTAGCGTTCCTTTACAAGCGTTGGCCTTAAAAATTTCGTTTCAAACGTTTTGGTTTTTCTTGGGTTCAGCACGAGGCTGAATGCACGCAAGGCTCGGATGTTCTTTTATTAATTAGCTAAATACCTATCGTGATGGATCAAAACAATTTCAATGCTGGCGCACCGCGTCCCTTCCGTTCGCACAGCCACACCAGCAACCACAACAATCACAACAGTGCGCACAGTGGCCACCAGACACCTATGCGTCACAGCCTGCCGACATGTATGGCCTTAGTTGACGCGCGCTACGTGGGCTGGCTCAGTGGCAAACCCAACGGCTTAATGAATCGCAGTGCCTTTGCGAGCGTGTTGGCGCAAGCCCTACCTAACGCAGGCGTGCACGCCCAACTGGTGCGCACCTATTGGTATACCGAGAGCGATGACGGCATGTTGGTTGATGACCAGTGCGTGCGATTGGTTGCCAATGACCTGCACAACGAAGGCGGCCCCACGTTGTCAGCGATGGTGCGTGATCTCAACGCGCTTGCCCAACGCGGCGGTTGCGTACACGTTGTGATCGCGTCAGATGACGAGCGCCTCATTGCCGCCATTGACGAAGCCCGCCTGAGTGGCATGCGCGTGCACACGCTATGCGATGAAAGTGTGCAAAACTTTGCCACGTTCTCGAAAAATGAACCGGACTTGGCACGCTTGGTTCGTGCAGGCGACCGCCGCATTATTGTGGCGCGCGGCGAGTTGACGCAAGCGGCGAGTGCCGGTGCGGGTAAAGCGGGCGCAGATACCTTGGCACCTTCTATCGACGCCAGCAAAACCATGCAAGAGGTGGCGCAGGCTTGGTGGGATAAGTGCGATAGCCATGAGCGGGATGACTTGCGCGAAACGGTCCCCCATGCGCGTGGTCTACCGCAAGACGTTGACCGCACCTTGCTCAGTGCGGGGCGCGATGAGCTTAACCGCCCACTAACGACGGGTGAGCGTCACTTGCTCAGAAAATTAGCGCGGGATTTGGTGCTGGGCGATCCGGATGTAGCCGCCGGGGTTACTGCGGGCGGTCAATCGACGGACGATTGAGCGTCGCTTCTCTCGCCGCCTTGGCGCGTGCGATAGCCGCCGCAACCACCTGGCGCTTCTGATCTAAAGCGACGGGGTCGTTGATCTTACTGGCCTCAGCTAAGTTGGCTAGCTTATCCTGTGCTTTGGCCTCAAGGCGAGCGTGGTGCTCTGTCTCCTCACGGGCCAAACGTTCGTTTCTGGCGGTATAGCGCGTCAACGCGCTATCGGCTTGCGTTTGAGACCATGCCGCCCAACCGGTGCGAGACCCCGACACGCTGTCTAAGCTAATGCAGTCAACAGGACAAGCCGGAATACACAGCTCACAGCCAGTGCAGTCTTGCTCGAGGACGGTATGCATCGCCTTGTTGGTACCGATGATGGCATCTACAGGACAGGCTTTGATGCACAAGGTGCAGCCAATGCACCACGCCTCCTCGATGATCGCCACCGTCAGTGGCCCCTCGTAACCGTTGTCCGCATTCAGCGCTTGCTCAGCGTGACCGGTTACTGCGGCCAACCGGGCCACCCCTTCTTGACCACCGGGCGGGCATTGGTTAATGGCGGCCTCGCCCTGATCAATTGCCTGCGCGTAAGCCATGCAGTCCGGATAGCCACAACGCGTGCATTGCGTTTGGGGCAATGCCTGATGAATAGCCATCACGCGTGGGGATATCGTTTGCATGGCTTGCTGACCCGATTACTTCGCGGCCTTTTTAGCGGCAACTTTGGTTGCTGTTGCCTTGGCTTTCACCGTTGCCTTGGGTTTTGCTGCGGCCTTGACCGTTGCCTTGACCGTGGCCTTGACCTTGGGTGCACTGGCCTCTTTGGCTACCACCGTCTGCCCGCCTTGTGCCGACAAAATAAACGCCTGCACTTCCGGGTACACCACTTTGCGCCAGCGGCTACCGGCAAAAATACCGAAATGGCCCGCGCCGGCAACCTCTAAGTGACGCTTGCTCTTCTTGGGTATGGCCGCGCACAGATCGTGAGCCGCTGCGGTCTGGCCCGAGCCAGAAATGTCATCCAACTCGCCCTCAATCGTTAGTAGGGCGCACTGGGTAATGTCCGCTGGGCGTACACGCTCAAGCTTGCCCGCTTCGTTGCGAACGTCCCAAGTGCCCTCAACCAAGCTGAAGTCTTGGAATACCACTTGAATGGTCTCTAGGTAGTAGTCCGCGTCCATGTCGAGTACCGCGTTGTACTCGTCATAAAAGCGGCGATGTGCTTCGGCACTGGCCTCATCACCCTTCATGAGTTGCTCAAAGTAATCGTAGTGACTTTGTGCATGGCGGTCGGGGTTCATGGCCACAAAGCCAGTGTGCTGTAAGAAGCCAGGATAAACACGGCGCCCGGCGCCTGCGAACGTTCCGGGCACACGGTAAATTACATTGTTCTCAAACCATTCAATTGAATGCGTTGTGGCCAGCGTATTGACCGCAGTGGGGCTACGACGTGCATCGATGGGGCCGCCCATCATGACCATAGAGGTCGGTATTTTCTCGCCGCGTGACGCCATTAACGAGATGGCCGCCATCACCGGTACGGTAGGCTGACACACGCTCATCACATGGCAGTTACCGTATTCGGCCTGCAGGTCGCGAATGAACTCTTGCACATAGTTGACGTAGTCGTCTAAGTGGAAAGCGCCGTCCTCCTCAGGCACCAAGCGGGCATTGCGCCAATCGGTGATGTAGACCTTGTGACCCGTTAGCATGGTGCGCACGGTATCGCGCAGTAGCGTCGCGTAGTGGCCGGACAAGGGCGCCACAATCAGCACCACTGGCTGCTTGTGCATGTCTCGCAACACGGCCTCGCTATCGCTAAAGCGCTTGAAGCGCAGCAAGTCACAAAACGGCTTTGATTTCACAATGCGCTCTTGCACAGCCACTTCGGTGTCGCCAACCGTCACGGTACGGATGTCAAAATTTGGCTTTTCGTAGTCTTTACCCAAGCGGTACAACAATTCATAACCCGCCGCCATACGGTGCGCCATCGGCGAGTTACCCATGGGTGTGAGGGGATTGCTCAGGGCTCTCGCGGTGGCTTGTGCCAAATCTGCAAAGGGCTCCATCAGGGCGCGTTGCGTATCGTAAATTTGGTAAAGCATGGTGGAATTTCCTATTGAATTGCTGCACTGCAATATAACAGCCGATTGCCGTTTTGGCTAGGCCTCTCGTGATGCGAATAGGCGGCTATGCCTGTCTGTGATGCTTTAACGACAGAAACCCCGGTCGCCAACGATTCAAGGCTCCTAAATACCTGCGCACCCTAGCTGCGCACCGTCTTGACCACCCGCTTGCACCCTGCAGGTTTTAGAAACTAAAAAGCCCTCTCGCGAGGGCCTTTTAAAGGCTAGGCGCCTTAAACCACTGCCGCCACTGAGCGGCAAACATGGTCAATGTTTTTGCTGTTCATTGCGGCCACACACATGCGACCGGTATCGGTACCGTACACGCCAAACTCTGTGCGCAAGCGCACCATCTGGTCTTTGGTCAGCCCCGAGTAGCTAAACATGCCAATCTGCTGCGTGATAAATGACATATCTTGGGTCACACCTGCGGCCTTGAGGCCATCAACCAGTGTTTTACGCATGGTTTTGATGCGGTCGCGCATTTCAGCCAACTCCACTTCCCATTGGGCACGCAACTCCGGGGTGCCCAGCACCGTGGCAACCACCGAGCCGCCGTGGATAGGGGGGTTGGAGTAGTTGGTCCGTATGGTGATTTTGAGTTGGCTGAGCACCTTGGCCGCTTCGGCTTTGTCGGTACACAGCACGCTCAATGCGCCCACGCGCTCGCCGTACAGGCTAAAGCTCTTAGAAAACGATGTGGATATCAAGAAGGTAAGGCCAGCATCGACAAATTTTTGAATCACGGCGCCGTCTTCTTGGATACCAAAGCCAAAGCCTTGGTAAGCCATGTCTAAGAACGGCGTCAGCTGCATTTCTTTCACGACAGCGACCACTTGGTCCCACTGTTCGGGGGTAATGTCGTAGCCCGTGGGGTTGTGACAGCAGGCGTGCAACACCACAACGGTGCCCGCCGCTGCGGCCTTTAAGCCAGCCAACATGCCTTCAAAGTTGATGCCACGCTTGTCGGCGTCGTAGTACGGGTAGGTACCGACTTGAAAGCCGGCGGCCGTGAATAAGGCGCGGTGGTTTTCCCAGCTCGGGTCGCTAATCAAAACGGTGTCGCTGGTACCCAGGCGACGCAAGAAGTCAGCGCCCACTTTGAGTCCGCCGGTGCCACCGATGGCTTGAATCGTGGCCACGCGATCTGACTGAACCGCCTCGCTGTTAGTGCCAAAGACCAAGCCCTTAACGGCACCGTCGTAGGCGGCAATGCCGTCAATTGGCAGGTAGCCACGGGCCTTGGGCGTGCCCATAATTTGTGCCTCCGCGGCTTGCACGCACTTGAGTAAGGGCAATTTCCCCGAGTCGTCGTAGTAAACACCCACGCCGAGATTGACCTTGTTGGGGTTGCTATCTGCGGAAAATTGCTCGATCAGACCCAAGATAGGGTCGCGGGGGGCCATTTCGATGGCGGAGAACAATGACATGAAACTACCTTGGAAGGGAAGAGAAGATGGGGGTGAAGTGTCAGGGACAAACCCCAGATTTTAACGCCTCCCGTGTGCTTGCCTCGGCTTTTGCGCAAAGACGGCATGTCATAAGCGCGTCACAATACACGGTTAATCCATAAACCAACACTTTCTTAAAAATGGCTCAGCGCCCGGACACCTCGCCCATCGAAAAAGTTATCGCCGCTTCCTCGCAGGCCACGCAAGCCGCGGCCGATGCGCAGCATGAGGCGGGTCGTTTTGTGCGCTTTCCCGATTCGCCATTTGAGCTTTTCGAACCCTTCCCGCCTGCGGGCGATCAACCTGCGGCCATCGAGCAGTTGGTTGACGGTATAGAGAACGGCGAGATGTTTCAAACCCTGCTCGGTGTCACCGGCTCGGGCAAGACCTACACCATGGCGCAGACCATTGCGCGAATGGGCAGACCCGCCATTGTGTACGCGCCTAACAAAACATTGGCGGCGCAGTTGTACGCCGAGTTTCGAGAGTTTTTTCCACACAATGCGGTGGAATACTTTGTCAGCTATTACGACTACTACCAGCCCGAGGCCTATGTGCCGCAGCGTGACTTGTTCATTGAGAAAGACTCGTCCATCAACGAGCACATTGAGCAGATGCGTTTGTCTTGTACCAAGAGCATTTTGGAGCGGCGCGACGTGGTGGTGGTGGCCACTGTCTCGGCGATCTACGGCATTGGCGATCCGCAGAGTTATCACAAGATGGTCATGCTTTTGCGTGCAGGTGACAAGCTAGACCAACGCGAGGTCATCGGACAACTGGTGCGCATGCAATACCAGCGCAACGACGTTGACTTCTCCCGTGGCACCTTCCGCGTGCGCGGCGACACCATTGATATCTTTCCCGCCGAGCATTCGGAGCTCGCCGTGCGCCTAGAGTTGTTTGATGACGAGCTGGAAACCCTGCAGCTGTTTGATCCCCTGACCGGTCGCGTCAAACAGAAAATTGCCCGCTTCACCGTTTACCCCAGCAGCCACTACGTGACCCCGCGTGAGAAAGTGCTCACCGCTATCGAGGCCATCAAAGACGAGCTGCGCTCGCGCCTTGGTGAGCTCACCGGCATGAATAAGCTCGTGGAGGTACAGCGCCTTGAGCAGCGCACCCGGTTTGACCTGGAGATGTTGTCAGAAGTGGGGCACTGCAAAGGCATTGAGAACTACTCGCGCCACTTGAGCGGCGCTCAGCCAGGTGAGCCGCCGGCCACCCTCACCGACTACTTGCCGCCCGATGCGCTCATGTTCTTGGATGAGAGCCACGTGCTGACGGGTCAATTTGGCGGCATGTACAACGGCGACCGTGCCCGCAAAACCACCTTGGTGGAATACGGCTTTCGTTTGCCCTCTGCGCTGGATAACCGACCCCTCAAGTTCGAGGAATTTCAGCAGCGCATGCGACAGACGGTCTTCGTTTCCGCCACCCCCGGCAATTTCGAGCGTGAACGATCGGGCCAAATTGTGGAACAGGTCGTACGCCCAACGGGGTTGGTCGATCCACACGTCGAGGTTCGACCAGCAACGACCCAGGTCGATGATGTATTGCAAGAGATTCGCCTGCGAGTTGAGAAGAACGAACGCGTGCTCATCACCACGTTGACTAAGCGCATGGCTGAGCAGTTAACTGACTACTTAAGCGAGAACGGGGTCAAGGTGCGCTACCTGCACTCGGATGTTGACACCGTGGAGCGGGTGGAGATTTTGCGCGACCTGCGCTTGGGCGAGTTCGACGTGCTGGTGGGTATCAACCTGTTGCGCGAGGGTATTGACTTGCCCGAGGTGTCCTTGGTTGCCATTTTGGACGCTGACAAAGAAGGTTTCTTACGCTCTGAGCGCTCACTCATACAGACGATTGGTCGCGCCGCGCGTAACGTGAACGGGCGCGCCATTTTGTACGCCGACAAGATGACCGACTCTATGTCGCGTGCGATTGCAGAAACCGATCGCCGCCGAGGCAAGCAAGAGGCCCACAACGAGGCCAACGGAATCACCCCTCGCACGGTGCTCAAACGGATTAAAGACCTGATTGATGGCGTCTACAGCGAAAAAGCAGGCCAAGAGGCCGAAAAGCTGGAGCGCGACAGCCAGCGTCAAGCCGAGCTGGATGCCATGAGCGAGAAAGACGTTGCGCGTGAAATCAAACGCCTAGAGAAGCTCATGATGACCCACGCCAAAGACCTTGAGTTTGAGAAGGCTGCCCATGTGCGTGACCAACTCGGACAATTACGTGCCCAAGCCTTTGGGGCCCAAACGCACGACAACATCATGGGGCTGTAAGCAAAGGGGTTGTTCTAACGATTGTCGCTTAAGACTTATTTGGCGACAATTTGAGCTTAAAAAAGACGGAAACACACCAAAAAGACGGATTTGTCCACAGCAAAAACCCCATGGTTTGTAATGTTGAGTAAAACGCTAGGACAATTTTGGTATACTTGACCAAATCAGTTGGGAAGCGCAAGCGCACCAGCTGATCGCAGGCGCGAGGTATATCCCTCGCACCTGGGTAAAC
>Ga0206129_10006635_pt1 | contig 11686 bp, 9 predicted proteins | sample Helgoland_Spring_8_FD_148616 | JGI IMG/M metagenome (GOLD analysis project Ga0206129, IMG submission 148616) | Pelagic subsurface seawater microbial communities from Kabeltonne, Helgoland, North Sea - Helgoland_Spring_Bloom_20160502_2 | ecosystem: Environmental > Aquatic > Marine > Epipelagic ...
GGCTAAGAGGAAGTATACGTGCTGTTTCATCTAACAAAAATATAGCTCGCATGGTTTTTTTGGTTCACGCCTAAGGGTGAAACGCAACCCCAACAAGGGGTGAAATCCAAAAATCCCAGCTTCGGTTGAAGATGCGAGGATTTTGAAAGCAGCAGGCAGCGGGTTCACAAATCCATTTTTCTTGGGGCATCGGGAGGGTGATGTTGCTTACCCTACTCATTCATTGGCGGGTTCCTTCCGTTTTTAGTAGCATTCACGCCGTCAATTAAAAAAAACCCATTGAAGGAGTTTTTCACTAAATTTCGACCGATTCTATTCAGCTGAACGTTCATATCATTCCCTAATCAACCAAATTATGCAAATAAGACTCTGTTCTTTTCTTTGGGTTTCTTTTATGGTTTTCTCTTCATACTCCTTTTGCCAGGAAGGAGGGGTAGAAAAGTACCAAAGAAGTTCACTTTCGATGATTTTTGTGCCAAACGCATCAACCCCAGACCAAGCCCTTGTTAACTCTCTCTGGTCAAGCTATCCGTTTCCGAACCTATATAACAGACATAACATAGATGTTTTAAACCTAACATTTGACGATGTTGTTTTATCACAAAGCGAAAAAGAGGGATTTAATCTATACAATGACACTCTTTCAGGTTTAAAGTACACACTGAACAAAGGACTTGCAGAAGACCCTTCGTCTGGAATAGAAATTCGAGAAGTATCTGCAGGCGCAAATGGTAAACCTCGTTGTGTGAAAGAACCTAATCAAATTCAAACGCTACCCTTTCGAGTTGAGAAAAGCCTCGACACACAAAAGATTGCTAATAAAATGGTTGCCAAATGGTTCGGATATGATGGAACATCTTTCAACATGGACTTGATCGCTGAAAGGGGATTATACAACGCGTCTATGTTAGACACTCAAATTGCGATGGACCAAACGAGAGGAAGTAGTTCCTTAGCTGATGCTGGCGAGAACTTGATTTCTAATACTTTTTTGACGTTGACCAGTTTGCAGTTTTTTGAAAACGAGCCTGCAGCTGCATTGATTCGAGACGGTATTAAAAACGCGGATGATGCTACTCCTCTTACAATCCTTGCAGCTGACAAAGTATACGAAAAAACCAAAGACGGATACACTCTTTCATCTACTACAAGACTTTTTCAATTGGACTGGAACGACACAATCGCCAACCGTTTTTATACTGAAGTTTGGTCAAATCCGCAGACAATTATGGACGTCGACTTCCTTAAATTGAAACACGTGAATACTCAAAATAATGTGAGTACAGTAATGGTCTCGGGCAATAAAACCAAAGAAGAGATTGTACAACTCGCTTTATTTAGAAACATTGACAACTGTTTTGTCAAACTTCAAAAACAAAACGAAGTATTTAAGCCAAGCGTACCGTTGACAGGAGCTACACCACTTAAAGCTTCAATCGGAATGAAAGAAGGATTAACAGGCGGAGAGCAGTTCCAAGTTTATGAGCTAGTAATGGATCAAGAAACCGGAACAACTAAATATGAAGAAAAAGGGAAAATCAAAGTTGATAAAAATAATATTTGGGACAACCGATATTCGATGACAGAAGTTCCTGAAGGTGACGATTCACCTAAGTACACTTTATTTAAAGGGTCTAAGAAATTGCTTCCAGGAATGATGATAAAACTCATTAAATAAAACTCATTAAATAAAACTCATGAATTTCACTTTAAACTCGTCATATAGACTGGCGCTTAAATTTAGCGCGTTAAGTTGTATCCTTCTTATGATAACCTTACCTGCAAATGCGCAGAAAAGAAAAAAAGGCAAAGCCGATACAGAGACTACAGAATGGAGATATGAAATGGAAAGTGTAGGAGTAGGGAGTCAAGGCTCAGCCCAACTAAAGGTTTGGAGCTACTCTAAATTTCCTGAAACTGCAAAAGAGCAATCAAAAAAGAACGCCATCCACGGTGTTTGTTTTCGCGGATACCAAGGTGACGGACGAGTGCAAGGCAAGGCGAAGATGGTAACTGCAGAAAATGAACTGAAGTTTGAGAAATTTTTTACCGACTTTTTTAAAGATGGCGGCGAATATTTGAGATTTGTTGAATTTACTGGTGATGGGGAAATCGGAATGGGTGATTTGATTAAAGTTGGAAAAAAAGAATTTAAAGTTGGCGTTGTTGTCAAAGTTGATTTTTCTGGACTGAGGTCATATTTAGAGGAACAAGGCATTGTTGCTAAACTTGGCGGGAGATTTTAAAAAACAAATCCATTATTATGAAACATTTACTTCTGGCAATTAATTTCTTTTTTATTTCTTTCTCTGTTTTTAGCCAAGCTAAAAAACCAACCATCATGGTCGTTCCAAGTGACAATTGGTGTATCAGTCAAGGTTATTTCAATGAATTTGAGATCTATGGAACAACTTCAAAAGTCCCCAATTATAGACAAGCTTTACAAGAGAGTTCTGACCTGTTACTTGTAATAAGTAAGATTAATGAATTGATGGCTGCACGAGGGTTTCCACTTAAAAATCTTGAATCTTCTTTAAAGACCCTTGAAGCTGATGCAGCTGAAGATGCAATGACGATGAGTAAGGGAGGTGGTGAGATCAATGAATCGCCTGTTGATGCGTTAAAAAAAGTGGCTCAAGCTGACATATGGTTGCAAATGACTTGGTCTATTAATTCTGTCGGACCAAAAAAATCTGTTACGTTCAACCTTCAAGGTCTTGATGCATATTCAGACAAACAGGTTGCTGGCGCCTCTGGAACTGGAGATCAGTCATTCGCAGCTGAACTACCTGTGCTTCTTGAAGAGGCTGTATTAAATCACATCGATGGTTTTAACACCCAATTGCAAAGTCATTTTGATGATCTCTTTGCAAATGGCCGTGAGATTAAACTTGTTATAAAAACTTGGGATACTTGGGATTACGATCTTGAAGCTGAAGATTTCGGAGATGATGAACTCGGATATCTCATTGAAGATTGGGTTTCTGACAACACTGTCGAGGGGAGGTTTAATACTTCAACTGCTACTGAGTCTGTGATGAAATTCGAACAAGTAAGAATCCCTTTATTCAATGAAAGCGGTCGTGCAGTAGATTCAAGGAGATGGGGAAAAGGATTAAAAAAATATCTTAGTAATGATTTTGAAATTGTATCGAAATTGACAACACGTGGTCTAGGAGAGGTTACGTTAATACTAGGTGAAAAATAAAATCATGAATAAATTATCCATAGTTTTATCCATTGTTCTACTATCCTTTAACATGGGTATATCGTACGGTCAAAATGATCTTAAGAAAACAGATGATGTTGGCAGATTAGCATTGAACTCAGTGATGTTCCCTCAAGCAGAGCCACTTAATGCTTCTGTTGAGAAAGCTATTATTAACAAACTCAATAGAATTACAAGTAAAAACGGCATAGGAGGAAATGCTCTGGATGCACGTTTTATTATCACAGCTACTACAACAGTTACGACTAAGGATATTACTCCTACTGCCCCACCGATGCATGTCTATAATATCGAGACAACAGTATATATCGGAGATGGGCTAGAAGGGAAACTGTTTGCTTCTACATCGATCGCATCCAAAGGAGTAGGCAAGACCGAAGCAAAAGCTTATATGATGGCAATAAAGGCAATTAAACCTAACTCTGATGTTTTCGAAAAGCTTGTGGCTGAGGGTTCAAATAAAATAATTGAGTACTATAACTCTACCTGTGACTTGATACTTTCAGAAGCTAAAGCACTTGAATCAAAACAAAGCTACGAAGAGGCAATTGCGAAGTGCATGAGTATCCCAAATGTGTGCAAAGATTGTTATGAAGAGTCGATGAAACTGGTAGGCTCTATTTTTCAAACAAAAATTGACTTTGAGTGCAAAAAAGTAATGAATCAAGCGCAAGGTAAATGGTCTGCTTCCCAGGACAAAGACGGTGCTGATGCTACAATTGCGTTGTTGTCTACAATAGACCCACAGTCGAACTGCTTTCGAGATGCGACAAGTTTTCTTGATTTAATTTATACCGAAATTAAAGACAAAATTGATGAAATAGAGCAAAGGGAGTGGGATATGAAGGTGAAAGCTCAGCAAGATGCTACGGACCTAGAATCGCAAAGAATTGAAGCAGCCGGTGAAGTTGCTAAAGCGTATGCGAAAAATAGACCTGCGGTTAACTATTATGTGATTTACTAATGAATTCAGGAATCAAACAAATTCTCTTTGCACTATTTTGTGTAATTATCACTTCAGATGCTACAGGTCAAGATATTGACTTTTATAAATCAAAACTCGGATTAAGATTCGGACAAGAGATAGCACATACTAGTATAGGCTTTAGCGCGGAAATACCTTTGGTCGCTGCGGATGGCGAGCTTTCTATTAATTTCGCCGGTCCCTATACTAAATTTACGTTTTTATATAAGGTATATAACGATTTAGAATTCGATGATGTACCTAATCTAAGATACTATTATGGACTTGGACCTTCTATTCTATCATTAGGCTCTGTGCGAGGAGGAGAATCTATGGTTTATGGTGGTGAAGTTTCTGTAGGTATCGATTATAGTTTTGATGATAACCCACTAATTGTTGGACTAGAAATTAAACCAGCTTATTATTTCAGTGGCTTTGGACAATATATTGCTCAGTTTGCATTGTTCTGTAAATTTGATTTAGCAGACCACAAAGCTAAATAGATTAGGATATAACAAAGAAAAATGCAGCATGCAGATGCACGCGCGAGAACATCTTGAAGGTTCTCATTCATGACGGAAAACAAAAAATCCTCGCACCTTTATTAGGTGCGAGGATTTTAACATGAATGGCTCCGCGGTTATCGAGATCGTAGCAAACACACCTGTCAAAACCATCGATACGAGTACGTTGAGTTCAGACACATACATTGTCTCAGCCAACACATACAACAAACACTTCGGAAGTTCTCGCCTCATCATCAAGTAATACGTAGCGTTTTTCGCTGCATGCGTCACTCTTGACCGTTATTTCCAACCCTCATTCGTCATACATCATGTACTTTCGATTCATGTGCCTGCGTAAATCGATTATAAAACTTGCTCTTCTTTTGTTCATGGTTTTCAATGCCACGATTGCATTGAATGCACAAACCAACTTTTCGTTTGAGACTTTCGAAGGGTCATCGCTTCCGTTGGTTTTGATTAGCACTTCTGACACAATTGTGGATGAGCCTCGGGTAATTGCTGACATGAAAATCATCAATCACGAGGGGGGGATGAACCATCCCGATGATGAGCCGACTGATTACGAAGGACGCATTAGCATCGAAATTCGGGGGGCTACGTCGCAGTCTTTTCCCAAGCGTTCCTTTTCTCTCGAAACGCAAGATTATTTGGGAAACAACAACAATGTTTCCTTGTTAGGTATGCCTGAAGAAAACGACTGGATTTTATACGGCCCCTACTCTGACAAAACGATGATGCGGAATGCGATCATATATGGATTGGGAGAACGAATCGATAGGTACACAGTTCGTCGCCGGTATTGTGAGCTTTTCATCAATGAAAATTACCGTGGTGTATACCTGTTAATGGAGAGCGTCAAGCGTGACGAGAATAGGGTCGATATTGCCAAACTTCTTCCCTCAGACACCATTGGCGACGAACTGACCGGGGGGTATATCTTAAAAATCGACCGCATGGTAGTGGAAGAAAATGGCTGGAGGTCAGATCATCCCTCAATTGATGGAGGATCTGTTTGGATTCAGCTTTGTAAACCGAAAGGTCCGGATTTGCACCCTGCCCAAAGGACGTATATCGAAGAGCACATTGGAATGTTCGAAAACCTTTTAGTAGGAGATGACTTTTCAGATCCTTCATCTGGATACAGTCAATTTATTGATGTACAGTCGTTTGTAGATTTATCCCTCGCCAACGAATTGTCCAAAAATATTGACGGCTACAGATTGAGCACGTTCTTTTTCAAAGAAAAAGATTCTGATGGAGGTAAGATTGTCATGGGGCCTTGGTGGGATTACAATCTAGCTCTGGGAAATGCGGATTTTTGTGACGCCGCCATTCCTGAGGGATATGTGGTTGATACGGATTGTGGGGCAACAAATCCGACGTGGTTTGAGCGCCTTCGTAGTGATGCGAGTTACGAAGAACTCATGCGATCTACTTGGAGAGTCTATCGTTCAGATGTTTGGAGCAATTATAGCATTGACTTAATGATCGACTCCCTGGCTAAAGTGTTGTCAGAACCTCAAAAAAGGGATCATGTGCGTTGGCCAAGACTGGGGCAATACGTCTGGCCCAATCCGTTTGTGGGTGAAGATTTTGATGAAGAGGTCCAATTTCTACGCGATTGGCTCGATGCCCGCCTAATTTGGCTGGACCAGCAGTTCGGCCTGACCCCCATGGACAATCCATCTCAGCCCCCTCTGAACCCTTACCCGCAACCTACACAGGGGTTGTTCCGAATCAGGGGGAATTTAGAGTTGGTCAGTCTTCGGTTCTACGACATAATGGGAAGAATCGTGGATGAGAAACAGCACTTATACTCATACCAGACAATTGACATCCAACATTTGCCGAATGGCATGTATGTGATTGAATGCACGCTCCTCGACGGGCAGACTGCCACGACAAAGTTGCTAAAGTCAAATTAGGATTGAGAATGATGAGGGCTGAAAATGGATATTAAAGAAGATGAAACCGAGCAACTTCGGGCGTTGTTTACCCCTCCTGCAGATGCACACCAGCGGACTTCTGGATATCTCTCATCAATGTAGTCTGTGAGTTTCTTTTGAACTTCATATTCACTCCCAATGCCATGTCTGTTGTTGGCAGAACCTCTTCTGATCCTCAATCCCTTTGTGTGAAGGTCGCTCCACATTTGTCCACCACATCAAATGATGGACATGCCTTGTTGGAGAATGAGTGGTGACTGTAGATTGAGACCTCACCAAAGATATCTCTGAGTTTGTCCACCAGTTCAAAGAATGCACATTCCTACAGATCAGTCATGTTGTCTGATGGAGATCCATCATCCATTCCTCCAATTTAGCAGCCCCCAACCTATTGCCCCCTGCCAAACCGGATAGCTCGCTCGCTTATAGAACCGTCCAAAAAAGGTCTATCCTATACGGATGATTGCTCTTGAGCTCTCTGGTCGGTGCCGAGAGTTCTGCTCGAACAAACGCTTCGCAAATCGCTCTCCGCGTAACGGCCTTATGGACGGCCACGATCGGATGACTTTTTTGATACCTTTAAGTGTGGTCACAACTCTTGTTTCATCCCTAAGATTCCTTTAGCCCAAGCAATCCAAAATGCGTCAATATCTGCTCACGATATCATCCCTTCTTTTTGGATTCAACTCTTTTGGACAGAGCCTCGTCATCAATGAGGTCTTAGCCGACAACAGCACCACTATTCTCGATGAAGATTCCGAATACCATGACTGGATTGAGATTTACAACACCTCGGGAACAGCAGTTTCATTGGGAAATATCTGGCTAAGTGACGATGAACAGAACATCCAAAAGTGGTCCTTTCCCAACATTCATATCGAACCCTTTGGATATATGACTGTATTCGCCTCGAGTAAAGACAGGACTGAGGGTGAGCTTCATGCCAACTTCAAGATTGAGGAGGAAGGGGAAGCCCTTTTTTTATCGAATGAAAACGGCACCATCATCGATCAAATTCTTACTGAAGAAGTCGCGAAAAACCGAAGTTTTGGGAGATTGCCCGACGGAGGAAACTGGTTTGCCTTAGAACAAACAAGCTGGGCAAGTTCTAACGATATCAACGATGCTATACTCTGCTCTCACCCGCCTGGTTTTTATCAGGCCAACATCTCCATCGATCTTTTTAGCGTGATGGAGGACGACCTTTACTACACGCTGGACGGGTCAATTCCTACGGAATCATCAATGCCTTATAAAGCCTCCATAGTATTGACGAATCCTGATGAAAAAGAAAACATCATTTCAGAAATCCCAACGGTTCCCGAGCAAAACAGATATAATTATCCTGACTGGCATGCTCCAGAGGAAAAAATAGACAAAGCCAATGTCCTGCGGTTTCGCTCCTTTAGAAACGGTCTACCCGTGAGCGCCATTAAAACAAGGACCTTCTTTATCGACCACCAAATCGATTCCAAATACACATTACCCATTGTCTCACTCGTGACCGATCCTGATCATTTATTCGGCGAAGAGCATGGCATTTATGTGCCAGGCCTATTATTTGATGCAGAAGATGCTGACTGGACGACAAATTATTTACAAAAGGGCGAGGAATGGGAACGCGAAATTCATTTCGAGTATTTTGATTTGGATGGAACGATTGAAGTCGCTCAGGATGCGGGAGTGCGCATTCATGGTAGTAAATCCAGAGCCGCACCACAGAAATCCCTGAGACTTTACGCAAGAAGCGATTACGGAAAAAGAGGATTCAACTACCCTTTCCTACCGCAGAAGCCCCATGAAACCTTCAAACGATTGCTGCTTTATTCTCCCATGTGTGATTTAGGTGAATCTATGCTCAAAGACGTCATTGCTGGCGATATCGTCAGTGGATTGGATTTCGAGTCACAAAGCTCTCGTGAAGCTGTCGTTTTCATCAATGGAGAATATTGGGGTATACACATTATCCGAGAAAGAGTCGATAAATATTTCATTAGCGCCAATGGCGGGGTCGACTCGGATTCCATCGACTTCTTTTCCGCTCAAACATGGACAGATCCTATCGAAGGTACAAACATCGAATACTTTGAGCTGCTGGATTTCATTGAGGCTAACAATTTATCCAATGGGGAAAACTACAACCATGTCAAAGCTATTATAAACATCAATAACTATTTGGAATATGTAATTTCAGAAATGTTTTTAGCTAACTATGATTGGCCTGGCAACAATCAAAAGTTGTGGAAACCAGCCGAATCAAATGTGCCCTTTCGATGGATATTCTTTGATTTGAGTTATGCGTTCAACGGCTCTGACTTCAACATGTTTGAACATTGTACTGAAGACGAAAGTACAACCTGGCCCAATTTCGCAGGCTCAACCTTACTCTTCAGGAAACTCCTTGAAAACGCAGAATTTCGACAAGATTTTGAAGACAAATTCACACATCTTTTAAAGACGCAATTTGACAAGATTTCGATCCTGCAAAAGGCCAACTCAAAGAAACAAATTTTTGACCCCGAAATCCCACGCCACATTCAGCGCTGGGGGTTCCCCAGCAGTTATTCCAATTGGCTTGAATCCGTTGATGAGGATATTTTTCGTTTCCTGGAAGAGCGGCCTTGCTTCATTCAAGATCAACTAATAGATTTCCTCGCGCTTGAAAGCATTGCATTCAACTGCGAAGGGACTTTTGATGAAAGAGAAATCAGCCTCGGACCCAACCCAAATTCAGGGGTGTTTTCAGTATTCAACAACTCTTCCGCTCACCTAAAAGGCAGTCTGACTTTGTCCAGAATAACCGGTGAGCCGATCTACCACGACCCACACTTCGAAGTTTTCCCCACATTATCGAAGCTCTATGATATACGAAACCTCGAATCCAAAATTTATATCCTCAACATTCAAGGGACTGATTTCGCAAAAACAATAAAACTCATCGTCATCAACGAATAAACTTTTGATAGCTGTCCTAGCTTAGATCGGTAGGTACTGATGAACGTGTGCCGATACGTTGGGTTCGTTGGGTTCGTTGGGTTCGTTGGGTGGGATAAATTTTTGAGTTGCCTTTTGAACTCCATGGCTGTGAGGTCAATTTTTACGGAGCGTTTTATGCGCATTCGAAAGATTCAAATAAGGTGATGCAATCTTGACTCATCCCTTTCTCTAGTTAAAATTTGAGCATTGAACTTTAACACCGGAGATTGAGGATATCATAGCCTCGTACCTGAATAAAATTGCAAAAAAAAAGAGACCCAGAGGTCTCTTTTTGAAAAAAGTCGAGTAGGTGATCAGTTCAAAACACACTGAGCATTCAGATCCGCTCCGACCTCCTGCAATGCAGCATCCGCATCTACGCAAGCTTGCTCAAAGGCTTCGGTTTCGTCTTTATCACAACCAATACACTCAGTGGTCACGTCATAGGCTGGGAGAAACTCCGTTGCATCATATGTACAGCGGCAAGTTGAATCAGTTGTACAGCTCGCTAAAAGCACAACACCAAAAGCAGTTAAAAATAAGTTTTTCATCCTTAATGAATTTAATGAATGGCCTGCATTGACCAATATCTGGGCGAAACTAATGCATTTACTGTTAAAAACCACAAATCAAATACAAACAAGCTTGAGTTAACAAACGAAATGATTGATTCAATTCATACGACTCGAGAAAGCTACATATTACATAACAACAAATGTCCAAAATTCATTCGTTTTGAACCATCCACATTTTCGAGTAAACTCGAGGTGACATTTGGACAATACGCCCCAAAAAAAACGCCTACCTTTCATTTACCATGTCACAATGTTTTCATGTACCTGAAATGTCTAGCAAGTCCGTCTCGCGCAACTGGGCAGTAATAAGCCTTCTCCTGGTGTTTGGAGTGAATCTATTGATCCGTAGTTGGCATTGCAGAGAGTGGATACCAAATGGAGATGAGCCCTTTTCTCTGTATTTCGCTCAGTGGAGTTTGCAAGGTATCTCATCGGTACTCATGAATGGAAACAACCCACCTGTCTACGAATGGATGCTCCATCTGCTTCAGTATTGGGATGGATTTAACTGGCAAAGGGCAAGGTGGATGTCAGCGATATTGGTATCCATAGGCGCCATGGCACTTTGGGGCGCAAGCCTAAAAAAGCAGAACTGGGGAGCGATGTTGTCGGCGTGTCTGTTTTTGGCTTCAACGCAAGTAATGAACGCGAGTCACCTGATTCGGGCCTATGCTCTTGAAATCAGCCTGACTTGCTTGTTGCTTTGGTTTACGGAGACTCTTGTATCGCAGGATGCTGATGAGAAAAGACGACCGACTAACCGAAATCTTTGGATGGGATGGATATTGTTAGTCGTGCTAGTGCCTTGGGTTCATTTTTATGGATGGCTACTCATTCTTCCTGCGATCCTTCGTTTGGACTTTCGAAAAAACTGGAAACCTTTCCTTTTGGCAGGCTTGGGATTAACACCCTTGATCTTCCACACGGTAAATCGGTTTGTATCGACGTTGGAGATTGGAGTCGCCCTGGACCAACCGCATGGATGGAGCATGTTACAAGATATTTTCGTCCTCTTGAATGGGAATTCCACATTGGCCATCTTGGCGCTAGCCAGTTGTATGGCCTCGCTTTTTCTGAGCCTCAGAAAAGGCCTGGGAAGTAACTTAGTCTGGTTGACACCCTTGGCGCTTTATGGCATAGGCTCGTTATGTACACCCATGCATGCTCCGCGATACATCGCCTTATTTGCTCCGTATTGGTGCCACTTCCTAGGTCAAAACCTCGCTTCTCTAATTCAACACCCATCACTGCAACTCAAGCGATGGGGTGCGTCGATATCTACAGGCACATTTCTAGGCTTGCTTTGTAGCGGGTTAATCCTTTGGCAAATTCAACCACACCCGCCCGTATACGGACCCTTAAACGATGCTGACAAAGTCGTTCCAAGACACGCTTCGGTCGCCTACATCGTGGCACCGAAGTATTGTGATTTGCCATTTGCAAGAATCCTGAAACCTGAGGTGTTTGAA
>Ga0206129_10006636_pt1 | contig 11686 bp, 10 predicted proteins | sample Helgoland_Spring_8_FD_148616 | JGI IMG/M metagenome (GOLD analysis project Ga0206129, IMG submission 148616) | Pelagic subsurface seawater microbial communities from Kabeltonne, Helgoland, North Sea - Helgoland_Spring_Bloom_20160502_2 | ecosystem: Environmental > Aquatic > Marine > Epipelagic ...
CAGAGCCCGAATCCAACGCTGACCAAGCAGTCGAAATCTACGACGCTCCGGGTGATCTCGAACTGGTGCTGCCTGTCGACGCCGGTGCAGCTCCTGGCACGATCATCGACATCGAGGAACTCGACATTGCCGGCGCGCTTGGTAGCCGCATTCTGTATCGCTCGACCTCGGCACAAGACGAACCCATAGCCGTCTCTGGTTTCGTGATGTATCCCGATGACGAACCTCCCGTTGGTGGATGGCCTTTGATTGCATGGGCCCACGGCACCACCGGTCTTGGCGACAGCTGTGCGCCCTCCAACGAGGCCGAGAACGATCAACTCGCTCAGGCGTTGGTCGGCTTTGGGTATGCGGTCGTGGCAACCGACTACGAAGGGCTTGGCACTCCTGGTGTGCATCCGTATGTAGTTGGCGCCAGCGAAGCACACAGCGTGCTGGACAGCGTGCGAGCGGTCTATGAGCTGGGCCTGCCGGTTACAGACGAATGGGTTGTCTTCGGACATAGCCAAGGCGGCCACGCTGCCATGTTCACTGGCCAACTCCAGTCGACCTATGCCCCCGAGCTCAACATGATCGGGGTAGTCGCCGGCGCTCCCCCATCGCAGCTTGGTGAGCTAAACGACGCGTTGATTGGCGGCGACTTCCAGGGTTACCTCGTCATGACAGCTGCTGGCCTGGTGGCGGCCAACGACGATCTCGACATGGCCGACGTCTTGTCGGCTGAAGCCATCGACCTACTCGATGTGGTCGAGACCGGCTGCACCGAAGACATCTTCAACGTGTACAACCCATTCGACTACGACGCGGTAGCCATCGTAGATGACCCATTTGAGCTCGCCGACTGGGGCAACGCAGTCAGGGTCAACGACACCAACCTTTTGCCGGTCCTGGCGCCATTGCTCATTATCCACGGGGGCGAAGACGAACAGATTCCCGTAGAAACTTCGGCAACTTTGTTGGACCAACTGTGTGCGTTCGAAGACCAAGGTCCGACCGTTCGTAATGTCTACGAGGGCCAAAGTCATGCAGGAATATTGACCACCTTCGCCGCCGTGCCGGACCTGCTCGCATGGGTTGGCGGGCGTTTCGCCGGTGAACCAGCACCAGACATGTGTGCTCCATAGCCCCAAATTCCGAATGGAATAGACGATTCCCCCCTCTGGTTAAGTATTGTTGTCTAAGGCCCACGAGGGGCCATGACCGACCGATAGGAAATATGCATGAAGGTTTGGATTGATCAGGATCTCTGCACCGGCGATGGCCTCTGCGAAGAGATCGCTGACGAGGTCTTCTTCGGCAAGGACGACGGCCTGTTCTACGTCAAGGAAAGCAGCGGCAACTTCGGCGAAGAAAAGCTGTACGACGGCGACGCTCACCCCGCTGGGGCCGAGGGCATGGCCCGCATCCCCGACGGTGGACTCGAAGCGGTTATTGAAGCCGCCGAAGAGTGCCCCGGCGAGTGCATCTTCATCGAAGTCTGACCGACTTCACCACCAGTCGTGAGATCTGGGTGAGGGATCCGAAAGGGTCCCTCACGAATGCTCATTCGTCATGATCGCTGCACAGCTCATCACGCGAAATATGCGGCTCAAGCTGATGTCCGTCGGATAGTGATCGATGGCACGGACTGTCGACGATGACTTCATCCACCACGACGAACCAGAAGACTTCGATCCTGACCGACTTGTCGGGTGCGCGTACTGGCGCTGTGGTGACATCTTTGAGCAACGCACGTCGAACCATCGGTTCTGCCGCAAGGCATGCCGCAGTCGACAGCAAAAATGGGAACGGTCCCAGGCCCGCAAACAAGCCAAAGCCGACGCCAAACGACGGCGGATGACTGGGCAATAGAGCCCAGTTGACTTGAGCCCACAGCCTGTCGGCCGATGGCACCGTGTGGTTGTACTTTCCTCCAGCGGCATGCCTGTTGCCGACACGCCAACCGACCGACGCGCCAGCGCTCTGGTCCAGCACCAACAAGTCATGGATGAAGCCGCGGAGATCGCCCGAGTTGCTGCTCAGGCTCACCGCCTGGTCGCGGCCGCACCAGTGTTTGCTTCCCAGACGCATGGCGCCGATGTTCGTGCACGGGTCAACTGGGTGCAAGCCAGCTAACCCGTCTAGCCGCCGACCATCCAACGGAATTATACGGCCGTCTTATTGTGCAGTGCGGATCTCGCTACCAACGCAGGGGACCAGTAGCGTTGGACTATGGCTGACGTAAGTCCCGAGATCATCTTCAACCCGCTCGAAGTGGGTTACACCGATAATCCGTTTCCGCATTTACAGGAAATGCGTCGACTCGACCCCGTCCATGCCTCCCCCATCGGTACCTGGATGCTGTTCGACTACGACGATTGTTTTCAACTGTTGCGCGACCCGGCCCTGAGCGTCGACGAGAAAAACCTGGCGAACTTCGACCAAGAACGCCTCGCAGCGTTTCTTGATGCCGTCGATGGTGATGTCGAGGAACTGGAGCGCACCTCAATTCTTGGCATCGACCCACCAGACCACACCCGCCTGCGCCGCCTCGTCAGCAAGGCCTTCACCCCTCGCACTATCGAAGCGTTGCGGCCCCGTATCCAAGAACTGGTCGATGAGGCCCTCGATCGCATCCTGGCCCAGGGGCAGGCCGACGTCATCTCTGAACTGGCGTTCACCCTTCCGTTCGATGTCATCTCCGAGATGTTGGGTATGCCCGAAGGCGAAACGCAGGCACTTCGCTCCTGGTCCGAAGACATCGTAAAGACGCTCGACCCAATCATCACCGAAGACGAGATCAAGGCCGCCGTCGTCGCCAATCGAGCCATGGACGCCCACATCGCAAACGTGATCTCTTGGAAACGAGAGAACCCTGCTGATGACTTGCTCACCGCCATGATCGAGGCCGAAGAAGACGGCGACCGCATGTCTAGTCAGGAGCTGAGCGATCAGGTCGGCCTGCTGTTCATTGCTGGCCATGAAACCACCGTGAACCTGATCGGCACGGGTATCGCCGAACTCTTGGGCCGACCCGACCAAGCTCAAATGATCCGGAGTGCCGAGCTTACGATGAACGGCGTCGACGAACTGTTGCGATTCGTGAGCCCGGTGCAGATGTCACGACGGATCACGACCCAAGACATTGAGATGCAGGGCCGTACGATTCCGACCGGCACCATGGTCATGGCGGCGCTGGCCTCAGCAAACCGTGACGATGCCAAGTGGGGCGCAACCGGCGACGAACTCGACCTAACTCGAGATGGCGCTGGGCAACACTTATCATTCGGTAGCGGCATTCACTATTGCCTTGGCGCGTCACTCGCCAAGCTCGAAGGCCAGGTCGCGATTGGCTCATTCATCAAGCGATTCCCAAACGCCACCATTGTTGACCAGCAGTTCAATGGCCGCATCAACCTGCGTGGCCTTGAGCGCCTCATCGTCGACGTCACTGACTGAGCTAGCTGTCTGCGTCATCGGCCATGCCAGTCGGCCAACGGCGGCATCCTGCGGGGTCACGGCCAGACCTTCGAGTGAGCCATACAAGGGACTGTCGGCCCTAGCTGTGTGGTGCGCGAACCGGCATGCTGTAGCCGTGTTTGGAAAACAAACGGCCCATCATGCTGCAGAGGACGCGTCGTGACCGGCGGGCGTCCACCCAGAGCAGAAGCAGACAACGCCACTCCCCCCGTTACATCGGATACTGCGCAGGGCTTGAAGCGGACATTAGGGCTCGGTCAGATCACTGCAAGTGGCGTGGGGATCATTATCGGTGCCGGAATCTATGTGTTGTTGGGGGCTGCTACCGCCGAGGCCGGATCTGCCGTTTGGATCGCCTTTCTCGTGGCTGGGCTTTTGAGCGCCTTGACCGCATCGAGTTATTCCGAACTTGCCTCCATGTTCCCAAACGCTGGCGCCGAGTATGACTACACCCGTCGGGTCGCCCCCCAATGGTTGGCGTTTGTTGTTGGGTGGGTGATGATTGCCGGGCTGGTGGTTGCCGCTGCTGCAGTAGCGCTCGGGTTCGCGAGTTATCTGCGCTATTTCGTTGATATTCCAGTGCGCGTCGGAGCGTGGATACTCCTCGCTGTCGTCACCTCGGTTGCACTTACAGGTATTGAACAGTCGGCTCGACTTACGGTGACATTGAGCCTGATCCAAGTAGGTGGGTTGATCGCTATCGTCGCCATTGGGATGCCTCACGTGGGCGACCACGATCTGACGGCCGGGTCTTCGACCGCTGGTGTCGTAACCGCCGCTGCACTGGTGTTCTTCGCGTTTGTGGGCTTCGATGAAGTCATCACGCTGGCTGAAGAAACCACCGACCCAGCGCGCACCGTGCCTCGGGCGCTGCTGCTGGCACTCGGGCTCTCAACCGTGCTTTATATCGGTGTTGCGATCAGTGCTATCAGCGTGCTTGGTCCAGAAGCACTTGGCTCTTCAGAACAGCCGCTGGCCGATGTGGTTGGTGAGGCAATCGGGCCGGTCAGCGCAGCGGTAGTTGCGGTGGTTGCCATGGTCGCCACAACAAACACCAGCTTGTTGGCCGTCACTGCGGCATCCCGGCTCCAATATGGCATGGCTGACACGGGAGCCCTGCCCGCACTATTTGGCCGCCTCAATGGCCGGCAAGCCCCCGGGGTAGCAATCGTCGTAACGGCCGCAGTGGCTGCCGTGTTTGTGATCCTTGGCGACTTGGCATTAGTGGCCAGTGTCACCGACTTCTCGGTGTATGTCGTCTTCATCGCCGTGAACCTCACCGTGATTCTGTTGCGCTTGTGGCAGCCGAAACGGCGACGACCCTTCAGAATTCGGGGCACGATTGGCAAGATTCCGATTACCCCAGTGCTCGCGTTAGCGGCCGTCGGCCTGCTGTTGCCGTCGCTCGAAGCGTCGGCGCTGGTGCTCGGCACTGCCGTCCTGGTCACTGGCGTTGCTGTCTACGCTCTCATCAAACGATTCAGCCCCCAACCACCTACACCGGCACTTCTGCCCGAGGATGAAATGACGCCACGCACAAAGATCTCGGCCGCAGAGGCGGCCAAGGTCGCCGACATTCTTCGCATCGATTTCGAGGTCGTCGGTTTCGACCTCGCTCAGTTTCATACCGGCATGACAACCGAACTCCAGCACGGCACTGGCGACCCTGATACGAACGTGACCAACGACGACCTCGTCGCCACTGGAAAGCTGGCGTTGGCTCATCTCAACGAAATCGCTGACTATTACACCCGCCTCGCGGCCATGGAAGCCGAAGCTCGCGACGAGTCCTAACCCCTACGAACTCGAGTCGACGCTGCGATCCTCAGGTATCACTGCGACAGGGCAATGTGCGTGGTGCACGACGTAGCTGCTTACTGAACCCAAGAGAAGTGTCGGGACGTTGCTATGCCCACGACGGCTGACAACCACAAGATCGACTTCTTGTGACAACTTGGCCAGCCACTTTCCGGGGTGGCCGTAGTACGACACCCGCTCGATGGCGGCATCGGGCTCTATGCCAAGTTCTCTCACAACGCTCTCGACGGTGTCTGCGACAAATTGATCAGCCTCAGGACGCAGAGCTTCTATCTCCGATAGCGGGACCAGGTGGGGCAGCGCTCCCCGATACACCTGCCACACGTATACGGCTCGAATGAGATCGCCCGTAGACGAATGACGAATCGCCCACCGCAACGCGTTCATCGACCCGGCCGAACCATCTATGCCTACGACAATTATTCGCACTCTGCCAGTATCGCCGCTCAGGTGTGGTCACGTTGTCTTTGCCATCGGGACAGTTCTCACACGTCGCTGCGTAATCGTTAGGACGTGGCTGGGCCGATGACGTTTATTGTTCTGCTCCGCTGTTGCTGGCTGGCGGTGACGATAGGAATCGGCGCCCGATTCGTACCAGGTCGCATGTCCCCGGTCGAGGAAATCGCAAATTCCCATGGGGCACTCCATGAGGCGCAGTAACGTCGGCGTGTGGAAACTCCAGAGAATTGGACATGGGCAGCTGAACCGATCGCGGCTGGTCCTTGTGTGCTGGTTGATGTCGATGGCGTGATCGCTGATGGATGGCATCGCCAGCACTTCCTACAAAACGGTCAGAAGGATTGGAAGAGCTTCTTCGCTCACGCGTTTGGCGACACACCAATCGACGGGTCGGTTGCCCTAACGCAACAGTTCGACTCAGACACCGTCGTCGTGTTACTCACTGCCCGGCCCCACAATCTGCACACCATCACGGTCGACTGGGTGCGCGAACACGGGCACCGGTGGGATCTACTGATCATGCGCCACCACAGCGATGGTGGGCTCTCGTCGCCGTCATTCAAACAACGGTCGGTGCATCAGCTCCGCGAGCGCGGCTTCGAGCCCCAACTAGCCATCGACGACGACCAGCGAAATGTCGATATGTTCCGCGGCGAAACTATCCCTTCGCTGTACCTGCACTCCGGTTACTACGAAGCCTGACGGCGAACACTCAGCTCCAACAGGATGAGCGAAGCGAATCCGGACTCCCACGGACTACAACAGTCCCCGGGACCACAGACTATGCAGCTCCAACAGGATGAGCGAAGCGAATCCGGACTCCCACGGACTACAACAGTCCCCGGGACCACAGACTATGCAGCTCCAACAGGATGAGCGAAGCGAATCCGGACTCCCCCTACCCCTCGTCGCTTTCGGCGGCTCCGGAGCGAATGTCGTCGACGACAGAAGCGTCGGCAAGTGTGGTGGTATCACCCAGGTCACGACCTTCGGCCACGTCTCGGAGGAGGCGGCGCATGATCTTGCCTGACCGGGTCTTGGGCAGGTCGGGCACGATAAACACCGCCTTGGGACGAGCGATCGCGCCCAGCCTGGTCGCCACATGCTGCCGGATCTCCTCGGCCAGCTCGATCGAGGCCTCGTTCCCGCCGCGGAGAATGACGTAACCCACGATGGCTTGGCCGGTGGTGTCGTCGTCGGCTCCAACCACTGCTGCTTCGGCGACCGAAGGATGATCAACCAGGCCGGACTCGATCTCCGATGTCGAAATACGGTGACCGCTGACGTTCATGACATCGTCCACCCGGCCAAGGAGCCACAGGTACCCGTCGGCGTCGAGGCGAGCTCCATCGCCAGCAAAGTAACGGCCGGGGAACCGTGACCAGTACGTCTCTTGGTAACGATCGGGGTCACCCCAGATGCCTCGCAGCATCGCTGGCCACGGCTTGGCGATCGTCAAGTAGCCCCCACCCTCGGGCACAACATTGCCAGCATCATCGACGAGCTCGGCTGTAACACCCGGAATAGTTGAGCACGCAGAGCCCGGTTTGGTGGCGGTCACACCTGGCATCGGCGTAATCATGTGACCCCCCGTTTCGGTCTGCCACCAGGTGTCGACGATCGGGCGCGAACTTCCGCCGATGTGTTCGTGATACCACATCCACGCTTCGGGGTTGATGGGCTCACCCACGGTGCCCAGAACACGCAGGGTGCTGAGGTCATGTCCAGCGAGCTCCTCTGTGCCCCACTTCATGAACGTTCGGATTGCTGTCGGAGCGGTGTATAGCTGGGTCACGCCGTAACGTTCGATGATGTCCCAGAGACGGTCCTTGCTCCAGCTCGAGCGGTCGTCGCCTGAGCGGTCCTGCTCCCGTGGCGTATCCGGTGTGCCCTCGTAGAAGACTGATGTGCACCCATTGGCCAACGGGCCGTACACAATGTAACTATGGCCAGTGACCCAGCCAATATCGGCGGCGCACCAGTACACGTCGGTGTCGGGCTTGAGGTCGAAGATGTATTTGTGGGTGAACGCCACCTGGGTGAGATACCCCCCAGTGGTGTGCATGATGCCTTTCGGTTTGGCAGTCGTGCCCGACGTGTACAGCAGGTACAGCAGTTGTTCGCTATCGAGAGGAACCGGAGGGCAATCACTGCTGGCACCGGCCATCAGTTCGTGCCACCAGTGGTCTCGGCCCTCGGCCATCGTCACATCGGTATCGCACCGGTTGACAACGATCACGTTCTCGATAGTGGCTGCACCTGCATCGAGAGCGGCATCGACATTCACCTTGAGAGCCGAGGCCGCACCCCGGCGATAGCCAGCGTCGGCGGTGATGATCAGTCGTGCTTGTGCATCGTCGCACCGATCAACGATCGCATCGGGTGAGAACCCGCCAAAGATCACCGAGTGGGCAACTCCTATACGGGTACACGCCAACATGGCGATAGCGAGCTCTGGGATCATGGGCATATAGATCGCTACGCGATCCCCAGCGGTCAGACCCAGACCTTTCAGTACGTTGGCGAACTTGGAGACCTCGTCGAGCAGATCGCTGTAGGTGATCGTTCTGGTATCGCCCGGTTCGCCCTCCCAATGATAGGCGACCTTGTCGCCCTTGCCAGCCTCGACGTGACGGTCGAGGCAGTTGTAGCTGACGTTGAGCTTGCCGCCAACGAACCATTTCGCATAGGGAAGCTGCCAGTCGAGCACTTGGTCAAAGTCCTGGTCCCAGCTGATCAACTCCCGTGCCTGGCGGGCCCAGAAGCCCTCGAGATCAGCTTCGGCCTCGTCGTACAGCGACCGGTCGTTTACCAACGCTGCACCGGCGAACTCGGCCGACGGTGGAAACTGGCGATCCTCGGTCTCGTACACCTCGATAGTTGCATCACTCATTGGTTCTTTGACTCCCCAGTCATGAATGGTCCTTATTCAATGGACCGGTGCCCAACTGTAGACGAGCACCCATGTCGACACGAAGGCCGGGCCCGGACGCGACCCAGGGATGGCACATGGCCATCCCTGTTAGACGATCTGGTCTGTAGCAGCAGACGCTGCAACATCACTTCGCTAGCGAGTCACGGATCTGCGTCAGCAGGTCGATGTCTGTGGGGGCTGCATCTTCGTCTGACGCGCTGGTGGCGTTGTTGTACGCCTTAACCATCATGAAGACAACAGCTGCGACTGCGAGGAAAGACACGATCGCGGTAATGACCGTACCGATCAGGATCTCAGCGTCGCCGATGCCGATAGTGATGCCGTCAAAGTTTGGTTCGCCCACGATCGCAGCGATAATCGGCATTAAAATGCCATCGATGATTGCGGTGACAACCGGCACGAACGCCAATGCCATGATGAGACCAACAGCGGCTTCGAAGATGCCGCCTTTTTGGACAAAGTCTTTGAATTCTTGGAGCACGATGTTTGCCTCTTGTTCTGGATGTGCATGGGCTTAGGAGGTCGCACACGATGGTGACCAGATCCCTAAGCAATGCCACCAATCACATCTGCGATATGTGACATCTTTCACAATCTTAGACGAGCGAGCTCCCGCCGTCGGGCACGGTCGCCACCACGACAATACCCAGGCCGGACCGCTGCGTTGCCGGTAGCGGATCAGAAGCCGCCGCCACGCACTTGCGGCGGGCACACCAAGGCCCTTCACCGACAACGTGAGGATCTGCGGGCCATAGGCGAAACAAGCACTCAGCTTGAGCCGAATGCCGTCAGCTAGCCCCAGCCCAGACCGACGACGAACCCGGCCTGACCCAGGTGATACAGCACGTGCACTACGACTCGTCGGCCTGGGGCCGGCAGGACAAAACGATCCAGTCCAAGCAGCCCATCCGAGGTCGCAAATAACACCCCGCCTACAGCAATCGGCCACCGATGGGTTGCGGTAGCAAATATGACGACGGTTACTGTCATTGCTAGGTAGGCGCTGACGGGCACCGCGAATGGCCCGCCACGGACCCGCTGCATGATCGGCCAACCGAGATAGAGCAACAACACCGCCGCAGCCGCGCAACCGCCGACGATGCCGATGAACGCCAAGTCCATCGTGGCAAAACCCGCCACATAGAAGCCGTGACCTAGCAGGAAGGCACCAAGGCCAGCGAGGAACCGATCAACTTGGGGTAACAAGAAGATGTCACCGGCGAGGCCAAACGCAAGTCCAACGACCACCAGCCATCTTGCAGCTGAGGGGTCTGCATCGATGCCGAGCGCCAGAAGGATGAACGCAACCATGACCGCTGGTTTGGCGACCTGCTCGACCCGGGGCAACGCCCGCCACACCGAGAACCAGTCGATTGCAGCCAAACCAGCTGCGACTAGCCCGAGAAACACCATCACGAATAAAAGATTTCCTTGGGTGGCTCACCGACGGCGAGCCGTGCCCCGTGGTTAGCCGCCGACCGCAGCAGCCATACCTGGCACGTCAACATCGCTGAAGTGGGTGATCATGCCGGGATACACCCCGAACGCAATCGTGGCCACAGCGGTGATCCCAACCGCTGCTTGCAGGGCGAATGGCACCTTGATTGGTGTTGTTGCAAATTCAGTAGGTGCATCCTCGAACCACATACGTGAGGCGAGTTTGCCGTAGTAACCGAACGCAACCACCGTATTTACCGCAGCGAGGGTGGCAAGCACATAGGCCCACCACACGTCGGCTTCGATGAGCGCAGTAAACACACCGAACTTGGCGAACCAACCACCGAGCGGAGGGATACCAGCAAGTGAAGCAAGGAAGATCGTCATGACCACAGCCAGCGCCGGTGACCATTGGAACAGCCCATTGAAGCTGCTGATCTGAGCCGATGCCGTGCGACGTGCGACCGTCAGGATGATGGCGAACGCACCCAGGTTCATTGCCGCATAGATGATCAGATAGGTGACCACGGCTGAAGCCGAGCGCTGTGCAGTGTCACCTTCGCCTGCCACCGACAGCGCTGCCAGCATGAAACCTGCTTGGGCAACGCCGGAGTAGGCCATGAGGCGGATCAAGTTGTCTTGACGCAACGCAGTGAGATTACCGATCGTCATCGACAGTGCGGCGAGGATCCAGAGGGCAGGTGCGTAAATCGCATTCTGGCTGTGGAATCCGACAAAGATCAGGTTCATGAGCGCTACAAAACCAGCAGCTTTTGCTGCCACTGCTAGGAACGCTGTGACCGGTGTCGGAGCACCTTCGTAGGTGTCTGGGGCCCACAGGTGAAAGGGAACTGCGGACACCTTGAACGCAAAGCCGACAATGACCAACACGATGCCGAGGCTCACGATCGCCACCTGACCCTGCTGGTTGGAGATGTCTTCGAGCGATGCGTTGATCTCTGATAGGACCGTGGATCCGGTGACACCAAATAGCAGCGACATGCCGTAGAGCATGAGTGCACTAGCGAACACACCGTTGAGGTAGTACTTCAGGCCAGCTTCATTGCTGCGAATGTCACGCTTGCGCCATGTCGCCATCAGGTAGGCCGGGATCGAGAGCAACTCGAGTGCGACAAACACGGTGACCAGATCTCGTGCCGAGGCCATGACAACCATGCCCAACAACGACGAGATGAGCATGCCGTAGTACTCGCTCTCCCAGTAGTCACCCTCGGCGATGTAGTTCGTCGACATCAGCACGATCATGTAGCCAATGAGGATGAACAATGCCTTCAGAATCAGCGAGTAGCCATCGACAACATAGATGTCGCTACCGGCAAACGCCTGACGAGGATTTGATGCGACTCCGTCGACGGCCAAGGTAACGATCGGGATGAGCACCGTGAGCAGGCCAAGGCTCGCGATGGTTGGTGAGATCTTGCGACCCTTTTCAAGGAACACGACGTCGATCAGCGTGACGAGTGCGCCCACGGCGAGCAAGGTCAGCTCAGGCGCCAGCGCATGCCAGTCGATATCGGGCCGGACAAAGTCAGCCTGTTGGAGGAACCCGAGCATCGG
>Ga0206129_10006662_pt1 | contig 11651 bp, 9 predicted proteins | sample Helgoland_Spring_8_FD_148616 | JGI IMG/M metagenome (GOLD analysis project Ga0206129, IMG submission 148616) | Pelagic subsurface seawater microbial communities from Kabeltonne, Helgoland, North Sea - Helgoland_Spring_Bloom_20160502_2 | ecosystem: Environmental > Aquatic > Marine > Epipelagic ...
GATATACGTATATAAGATAAATATCGTAAATTACCAGAATAGTAATTCGTATTTTAGTAACTTAAAAAAGTAGGATTATATTACACAATGAGTAATATGATAAGTATATCACCAACGTTACAGAGCAAACTATACATGGAACAATTAAAAAAGGAGGGAAAAACTGTATATAATTTCGGACTTGGACAAAATTCCGTCAAACAACCTGAATTATATATTGAGTTGATGAAGAAATATGCTCATAAAAAGGAATATACATCAAGTCAAGGTATTCCCGAATTAAACAAAACATTGAAGTCGATGTATAATAGCAATAAAATGTCTTATGAAATGTTGATTGGAAATGGATTGAAAGAATTATTGTTTGTAGTTCAATGTGCGTTTAAAGGCAAAATCATACATGTAACTCCTTCGTGGGTAAGTTATAAAGAACATATAGATATATTAGAACGCAGTGATGATTTGATCGAAATAAAAACGTCAATAGACAACAAATTTCGTGTAGATCTGGATGTCTTGGACAATGTGCTCCAAGAAATTGGAGAGGAACCTAAAATGATTTTGTTGAACTACCCAAATAATCCTACTGGAACATGTTATACGAATAATGAATTAGAATCCATGGCAAAAATATTGAAAAAACATAATTGTATTGTATTTGGTGACGAGATTTATTTGAATTTATCGTACAATCCCAATCAGAGGTCCCTTGCATATTATATTCCGGAATTAGTGATTCGAGGATCATCAGTATCAAAGGATTTGGCATGTGGTGGTTATAGAGTCGGGTGGTGCGCGTTTCCTGAAACATTAAAACCATTATTCGCAAAAAGTTGTCAATATGGGTCTAGTATTTATTCCTGTGCTCCTGTACCGATTCAATATGCGACACAGGAGTTATTAGAAAATACGGAAATATGTAAAACATATGTTGAACGAACAAAAACCCTCTATTCTCATATTATAAAAGAGGTTATGCCTTTCTTGGACAATACTAAATTAAACCATCCGGGAATAGAATCATCTTGGTATGTGTATCTAGACTTCAAATCCTATAAAGAGGGTTTAAATAAGATAGGAGTCCAAGACAGTATCCAATTATCCCACCATTTGATGGTAAATTACCACATTGTAACAGTTGCGGGTCAACATTTTGGAGACGATAGTTTATCATTACGTTTTTCGTTGGTCGATTTCGAATTTGATTTGGAAAAAGAAGATATAAAGGACGTAAATACAGACAATATGAAAGAAGGGTTTCAACATTTGGTTCGTTTCTTGGACTCTTTGGACTAATTTACAAAATATTTGGAATAATTTGTAAATATTAATCATATTCTACCCATTTTTTCGGAAAAAATACATCACTTAAAACAAAATAACTATAAAAACAAATAGCACCTTTGTATGATACTGTAGTAATTATAAAATACAAAAAGAATAACAAGTTATAATAAAATGAATATGCTCTTCCTGAACCCATATTCAATTGTGTATAAGGGACAAAACGTGAAACAGTAAACGCTATAATTAAAAATAGTGACAAAAAGGTATATGACAAATTGTTAATACCCGAAATAGATGAAAGTGATAAATTCAATACAAATATAAGAGCCCAAATACCAAATAAATGAACATAATTATTTCCACCTTCGATGAATGTACATAGATTTTTACTATTATCAACACTTTTACCAATTTGTTCACTTGTAGTAAACGCAATAGATAAAACGGTTCTTTCCGAATCAGGGTCATCATTACGCGGTACTTGATGAACAGTTGTTCCGCCTCTAAACAGTGCTCCGTCACCTTCATCAAAATGTATCGAATGTTCCTCGCCATCTTCATTTTTACATTGTAATGGACTAATATTGCCTTTTTTCTTAATACATACAATGATATTATATATTTCGGGTATATTTTGTGGATCAACATGCCATGCGTGCTGCGATTTATTTCCATAATACCGGTATATTGTTGCGTGGTTTGATTTCATAATGTATAATTTCTCTCCTAATTTCTCCTCGTATTTTTTACGAAGTTTTTCAGTGATATTATCAATAATGTCCTTCTCATTCTCACTATAATTATCGCAACACTGATGAGTAGTTGTATTTGTACGACTAAATATTTGAAAATCTTTCGTTGTTGGAATTTTAATGGATTGTAATTGTTGAATATCATTCAAATCAATCATTTTTTCATATTTCACGCAATATGGATTTAATTTTTTATCATAATTTAAAGGATCGAGGCGTCTAAACATATTAATTATTCTACGAAATATATTCTGACCATATAAGTTAAGAATATTAAAGTAATCAATTATAACAAAGAGGACAAAGTATATGAAAATACTAATAAATTCGCGACCTTTTAAAAACTTATCTCTTTTCTTTTGAAAATATGAAAAGTATTTCATTATCATATTTACAAATATATATTATATATATACAATATTGCTTTCATACTAGTGATTATTTTTTATAATTAGCGATAAAAATGAATACTGCTATAAATATTATATTAACTTACTTGAGTCTTCAATCGAACTATCGTCGTTGAATTCATTATCATTCATATAAGAATATTTATCTAATACATCGTATATGCGGGTTATATTTTCTAATAGTTCATTTTCATCGTTAGTTGATCCAATATAATTATTCCAAAACCATGTATCAAATTTTTGTAAAATCGAAATCATCATAAATGCCATATCATCATAATTTGTACAATCATCTTCATAATAATATAATTTTCTTCTACCTGGACTTTTAATATAATCAACATAAAACCAATCGAATAGATTAAAATTTGTTCCTGATATTTCACAATAGATTTCGTTTCCTAATCGTCTTGGTGTTATAGAAATGTCATTGTTAATATTCGGATAAAACATATCAAAGTGAATTTCAATGTCTTGGAATATTTCAAACAGGTGATTACACATATCCGGACCTCTTACCAATACGTGACCAAGCATATCTTCAACATCTTCCCATAAGATGTTATTATAATGTGTTTGATATTTGGTTTTTTCATAGGAATATACGACATCTACTAATTCATACGGGAGAATATTATAGATAAATTGGTCAAATTCTTCATTCTTTTTCAACATTTTATTATTTTTCGTTTATTGAAAAATAATAAACAGAAGAATCAATTTTCTGATAATATAATGTGTTTGTCTATATTCATAATATTCTTCTATCAGGGGCATTATATAATCATATGAGAACAAACATATTAATTACACTTTTAGAAGATAAACGACCATATAACCCATAAATTCGTTAAATATTGTTCTTAATTAGAATTTTTTTCTCATTATAATTTAATGAAAAGTAATAAAAAGGGTAAACACAGCAAGAAGATCAGAAATAAGAACACTACTCGAAAAAATAAAAAGAGAAACCATAGTAAGAAGACAAGAAACAAGAATAATACTCGAAAAAATGAAAAAAAAGGGGGGATGTTTCCAGGTCGAGCAAGTCGAGTAGTAGGTCGAGTAGGTCGAGCAACAGCACAAGCGCTATACAAACCAAATAATCAAACTAAACAATTCGTAGGCAAATTACCGAATCCGGTTACACAATATGGTACGAATAATATTAAGGGTCCGAATTTGTCTCCTGTCCACCCTCTTTTAAAGTTCAATAATAGTCTCCGGATGTCAAATGCGAAGGAAGCATATTTAAGAGAGATTGTACCGCATTCTATTATTGTCAAATTTGGTAAAGATAGTCGTATAACCAAATTAATTCGATTTGCAATGGAACATAGTAATTTTTTATCTGGGTCTAGGGATCAGCAAACCAAATTAAAAAGACAAGTTGAAAAATTTTTTAATGGTTTAAACGAAGAAGAAAAATATAAGGATGATGATGGTGAAAAAAACAAATTGGCAATTAATAGTGTTATGAATTTGGATTTACCAGTAGAAAAACCTAGTTTTTTTAGTAAATTACGTATTCTTGAATTTCTAAATAACGAATCTATAGGTGGGTTACGTAAAATATTTGCAGGTGACACTAGTTCAGATGTAATTATGGAAACACTGAAACCTGTATTAGATAAAGTGATGAGTGGTTTACATATAACTGATTGTAATAGTATTTTAGAGATTATTAAAAATAACGTTTTGGGATTTTCATCCCAACAATCAACTCATTTATCCCATGAAGATACAAAAATTTGTAATGAATTGAAAACAAAGTTTATTACAGAATTCTCGAAAAATGGATATAATATTGAAAATTTTTCGAAATTTTCAGATGATCATAAAAAAGAAATAGTTAATACAATGTGGGCGATTGGTGGAATTTTACTAATGAATAAATTCGAACAAACGATAGATGACATAGGGGATACATTTGAACAAAATAAAGAGGAATTAGAAAATAAATTGATGGAAATGGAAGTGGAAATAATTGATAAAGGGTTTGTAAATTATAGTTCTAGAGTTGCCCACCATTTTTTTACAGACTTTGTGAAAGAAATGGAACCTAATATTAGTAAAGTGCGTGAAGAAGATGAGGATTACACACTATTGGCAAAGAAATTAGATAAAGAGTATAATGATAGACACGTGTCTTTAATTGACCTTTCTATACCATCAACTATATATTCTTCAATTGTAAAATTGCTTGGTGATTGGGATGGAAAATTAGATGAAACTATTAAACGTGATGAAATGAAAGATTTAAATTTGACAAAAGAGGCAAAAGATAGTTTAAAATATCTAACATTATTATCGTGTATAGACTTACGAATAGGATCATTAATAGAGTTTTATTGTTATATGACCCCACAAAACAAAAGAGAAATTATGTGTAAAGAAGACATTATAAAAAAGTTAAAAATGAATCATTTTAGAGATGGAATTTCTGATATATTAAAGAATGTTTTATTAAAAACAAAAGATAAAGTAACAGAAGAATTTGAACAACATGTGGCACATAATGTGGAAACATATATCAAGATACATGAAAATGATATTTATTACAGAATGACTTAATATACTCAGCAATAAAAATACTTTATAAAATTAATAAAATCATTTTTCTGATAATATAAAAAGTTTGTCTAATTCGGGAATAGATCCTTGATCAAATTTACCCAAACATTTCACTTTTGTAATAGTGATGGATTTTTCTTCTTTCATAGTATATTCTGTATTTAAATCAGTAATTCGCAAAGTATAAGATAAATAAACTACATGCTCATTAATTTTATTAATGATGATGTTTAAAAACATTCCCGTAAAACTGGTAATATAATATTGAAGATCTAATGAACCAGTTGTAATCAACATTTGACTCATTGTTTGGATTAAACGGAATTTTGTATCTTTATATTGAATATTTTTAACCGTTTTGGTCATTTTCAAACAATCATTCGAATATTTTTCCAATTGTTTATCCGAAAATGGAATCGGTAAATTGTTATTGGTATTCAAATGTATATATTTCAACAAATAATGACAAACGCAATCAGACAAGCGACGAATAGGTGATGTAAAATGAGTATATTCGGGTGCACCCACTAAGTCATGGGGTTTGACAGTTGAAATATATTCTGCTTTTATACCATTTGAAATAATTTCGTTCAATAATTCTTGTCCGGTTATTCCCGAATATACAGTATTCAACCATTCCTTGGCATTACAACTGCGAAACAGTCCAACTCCGTCGAAATTAATTTTCAAATATTCACCTATAAATGTATTGGCAAATATGGCATATTCGGCAATCATTTGTTTCATCTTAATTTCAGTTTTTGTATCAGAATATAAATACATTGTTTGCTTATCGCGTCGTGGAAAGGCAATGGACACTTCATTTAAGATTGTCCCTTTTGTTTTACCGCTTCGAATATTGTACAATGCTTCACTAATATTCAAAGCTTGTTGTAATGTTTCGTTTTCATTCACATATGTTCCTGCTTTTTCATAACTAAGAGCATTTTGTTGGTCTACTTTTACTTTTGTAAATAAGATTTTAACTACACCCATGGGTTCATACGTTATTTGATGAACTTCAGACAATATTGTAATTGCCAATTTTATATTTCCGTATTTATTTACCATTAAACTAGATTTTTCCATAATTTCATGTGGAATCATATGAATCGGAGAATTAAAAGATGGATATTTTGTAACAACACGTTTTTCTATATCCTGCCATAAAGACGATTCGATATTAATGTGTTCTGTAGGATCGGCAATATGGATTGCCAAGAACATTTTACCATGTTCTTCAAAAACACTAAACGCATCATCCGCATCTTCACACCCATCCGGATCGATACTATAAGTTTTATACATGGTCATATCTACACGTTCAGAAACATTATATTTGTGAGGTAATGCGGTTGTTTGTAATAAATCACGATCTTGTATCAAATCCCTTTTATTTCCATAAAGAGGTTCGATTATTTTGCTATATTTGTCATCATAATAGATACTCATTTTGTTACTATTGATAAATATATTTATATCAATATATTATAAACTTTCTTGGACTTTTATAAAATTGTAAGTTGGTATTTCATAGATTTGGAACTTTTTAAAAGTTCCAAATTGACTATATAGAAAACTTTTTCATTTACGAAAATGAAAAAATCTGTGTTTACAGCAAAACGCTTAGATTTTGAAATGGAAAAAAAATAGTTGTTACGATGAAATTTTATAAATATTTTGCGAAATTTGGATTGAGCACTTTTATATTGTAAAAATATACAGTGACAATTACAACATTACAACAAAAAGGGGCACTATGAGAAATATTCATATGGATATTATAATGAAAGCGTTGATCATGTAGTTAATATGGAATAGTTATAATAAAATAACAATGGTGTAAATATATATGACAATTTACAACAAAATACAACAAAACTGTTTTTGTTATATTTGTTTCTTGGACTTTTATAGAATTGTAAGTTGGTATTTCATAGATTTGGAACTTTTAAAAAGTTCCAAATTGACTATATAGAAAACTTTTTAATTTACGAAAATTATAAAATCTGTGTTTACAGCAAAACGCTTAGATTTTGAAATGGAAAAAACTAGTTGTTACGATGAAATTTTATAAATATTTTATGTGGAAAAGGATTTAAGGGATTTTTTTGTATCCAAAATAGATAGTAATGGAAACAAAAAAATCCCAAAAAATCCCCCAAATATTTTCATGCGAGTGTTGTAACTATACAACGAGTAACAGAAAAGACTATAATAAACATTTATCTACTGTGAAACACGTACGGATACTAAACGAATACACCAAGGACAACGAGAAATCCCCACCCAGGTATCAGTGTTCATGTGGTAAAATATATAAGTACAGGAGCGGGTTATACAAACATAATAAGACATGTACAAGTCCCGAAAAATCCCCGCAAAAAAATCATGATACTGTAATCGAAGACTTAGCAAAAGAAAATCGAGAAATGAAGTCAATGTTCATGATGATGTTAGAAAAATATCAAGAAACGCAATTAGAAAATATGAAAATGAATGAAACTACTTTAAAAGTAATGAAAGACAATCAAGAAATGGTAAATAAATTCATTGAAGCAATTCCACAATGTGGAAATATAAATAATACGTACATCGAAAAGCAAACATTGAACTTTTATTTGACAAATACATGTAAAAATGCGGAATCGATTCATGATTTTACCGATAGATATGTAAAACGGTGTGTTGAGTTCTTTGAAAATAATTATCGTGAAGTGGCATATAACCAAATCAGTCTTGCGTCCAATGTATATGACATATTTTTCAAATGTCTCACTGAAAATCCCCAAAATATGAACTTTGTACAAACAACCGATGTAAAAAATGGTGTTTTCTATGTAAAGGAAAAGAAGAAAGATGAGAATTGGCAATTACAAGGAGAAGCCGAGTTCATAAAGTATATAGATGGGTTCGAAAAGGCAGGTTTAAACATTAGTCATGCGATAAACAAAGCGTTTCATCCTTTACAACAAGAATTCAACCAGATATTGCTCAAAGAATGTGGTGACGAACCAGAAGAAGGAGATTATATTAGTGAAGAAGGGTATGAAAAGGATTTAAATTTATACAAAGAGAAGGTTGGTGAATACAAGTGTAACTTATTAACACAAGTATTTGATACAGCACAATTATTTGACAACAACATCCGTAGAACAGAGATATTGTCCAAGACTAAACGGATCAAGGAGTAATATTATAAACGATTTTATTTGTAATATTACGTGATTCATAATGAAAGTATTTGTATTTTGAATTATGAAACTATAGTGTAAATCATATTCAATAAAAATAAATGTTGACTACATTACTCGTATCAAATGTAATACTATCTATTTTACATTCAATAAAACATGTACCACAGTGTATGTATATGATCGAAAACGAAACCGCAGACGGTCTCTCTATGCGTTATATACAAGGAGAATTGTGTTTGAATATGCTGTCGTCAATGACAACGTTCAAATTATTTATAACTTTACATAATTCACTGTATTTATTGCCTGTTTTAATAGAGAAATCATTTGCTTTTTGTATGATTATAGTTATGTTTCATTTGAAAAATAAATATTCGAATGAAGATAGTGATGATGAATCTGATTATAACAATACATGGAAAGATGTAGAAAGTGATTATTCAAGTGATGATAATTAAGGTATTGTCAGTTTCATCATTTACAATAGAATTAGTCAATTATTGAAGTTTCAAAAAAAACAGGGCGTCCCCTGGGATTGTTTTCTGAGTTACAGATTTTCGCAGCATCTATAGACAAGCTATGAAATACCCTTGATAAAAGGAAATCACCTTTATATGATAATTTCATTTTATCCATTTATAACGATTAGTACAATCCAAACAACCGTGTGCATCATATCCAACCAATACTATCCACTGACGACTTATAATGTATGACCATAAGGTGGTGCGTACTGACCTTATTATAAGGTGGTCGTGACTGACCTTATGGTCATACATTATAAGGTGGTCGAGACTATCTTCTTGTCAAACCGGGCAAAGGGAATGATCAGTTCCACAGAGGGTTCATCCGCATACGCCCGGTTAAGAGTACTATGCGTTTAACAAGTTGACAACAGAGTCATATTGAATTTCAATTACACAGGTTTTCATTACTCGACCTATGTCTAACTTTACATAACCACTGAGCCAAGTTAGAAGCTCCTTACTTGTTTAGTTATAAAAAAGTACTTCAATTTTATGTACTTGCTCGTTAAATATTTTAACTATGGTGATAAAATTGAATAACTTTTTTACAATTAGATCACGGTAAAACTCGATACTGGTAATATTTTAACAATGAACAAAGTAATAACCGTTACAAAAAAAGAAAAGGTAAGGTGTGTGTTTTGCAACAGTCTATCTCATCACATGGATAATTGTAATAGCACATTCAATGGTCGTCGTGAGTCACTTGACAATGGTTGGTGCTTTCTAATGGACGGTGAACGTCCTAATTTTGAAATACTTGCGGCGAATGAGTTGCGATATGTTGCGTATCATTACGCAGCATACGAGGGGGCGATTCACGACTGGAATCAGAAAAACACTCAACACTACAACCGCAAATTTAAGTTCCGTCCGGTCGACCTCACACTTTCAAAAACACAACTCATTAAGGAACTTTCTAGAAGATGGGAGGGATTTCAGCATGTGCGTGACCTGGGACAAACCAAACCCGAACCAACCGAGGATGACGACTGTCCGATTTGTTTGGATTGTACTACAACATCATACAAATGGTCGTACAACATTTCAAACTGGGTAAAATGTGAAGACAAAGTCACTACAGAATGTAAGCATTCCTTTTGTAAAAAGTGCTGGACTACTCTTCTCGAAAACAAAAACAACCAATATCATTATTGGGTTGGTCTTGAATATAAGGTAGATATATGTGTGTCTTGTCCGATGTGCCGACATAAAGTTGAACATACAATTACTGTAAAATAAATAAACATAACATGTAGGTAAAAAAATGAACATTAGTTCATTTTTTAATGATTATGATGCTTCAGATGAGTTATTCTGAACCTTTTTGCGACAACCTCGTTTATGTGCGGATAGACTTTGTTTATTCGAACCCGTAAAAGCGTTACACATGTCGCATGTAAAACTTCTTTCTTGGACATATGCATATTTAGTATCCAAGTATTTGTCCAATGCCGGAAGTTTCAACGAATCGATTTGTGAATTCATCCTTTTTTGGAAATCCTTCAAAGTCATTTGAAGTGTTTCACGTTGAGTTATAAAGGTTTGATACTCTTGGTTAATATCGTCCAATACCTCCTTTGTAATATTATTAGTTTCATTTGTATTTAGTTCTTGGACTTTATTGGAAAGATAATCAATAATATCAAAAGCGATCCGAAGTTTATCAGGAGAATATTCGCAATGTTGGACATAAACTAGTATATTACCTTTATGAATATCAATATGGTAATTGTTTTTGAAAGTAATACCCGAATATTGTGATACAAATATGCCATTCATGTTCTGTGTATCAATATCTCGAATGAATTTGGCAATTTCTTCCTTATTTACATTGTGATTATACTCTTTTGTCTCGACTAGTACAGGGGATTTGTCAATTCGCTTTACAATAAAGTCACCGGATGCCTTCGTACCGGTAGTGTCTTGGACTTCAGCTGAAGGGAATAGTTCATTTAATACAGAACATAAGTTGCTTTCACCATATTTACCTTTGTTCGATGACATATTGTACTTATTTAGGAACAGATTTAGTTCATCAAATACAGATTTCTGTGCGGTTAATGATGATGTAGATAGGTCTTTCACAGAATTTATATTTGATGTAAGACGTTCTTCGCTTGCGGACACATATGAAAACATGGGTTGTTGAATTGTTTGTACCATTGTGTTATACTTCCCTTCAAATGAGTCCAAGAAGTTCTTCATAAAGTGTTCTCCATTACTAGATTTTGCGATATTTGTTGTATCTTCAGCGATCTGTTTATGAAGTTCCGACATCTGTAATTGTAAAAATTCGCGAATGCGGGTGTGTTCGGAATCACTTGTTCTTGGAATAATATCATTGAGGAGGATAGTGGTTTTGTCCAAGAGAAATGCGCTATTTTTTTCTACGATATTTGATAGTTTTTCACTGGTTGTCATATTTGAAGAGTTGTTTAATGACCGAACTTCATCAATATACTCTGATTTAATAGTCTGAAGTTGCGAATTCATTGTCTGAACTGTTTGTTCATTTATCTTGGACATTGAATCGGTGATATTAGAAACATTCGATTTAATATCCCTTATCTCATTTTGTGTAGTTGCCATATAAGAAAGTATTTGTGAATTAATATTCGAATCCAAATCATTAGTCACATGATTAAACATAGAGTCCAAGAAATCAATTAGAAGCAAATTTGCCTTCTCAAAATCGATGCTTGGGTGATCTCTATAAAAACTAACGATTTTTGCGTGTTTTGTTTTTAGTTCTTTTTCATAAGTATCCATTTTGTATAAATATACAAACTAAAGATGTCTTTATGTGTGTTAAACTTAAATTAATATTTACTAAGTTCGGATTTAAGTGTATTAAGAACTTGTTAATAACTTATTACACTTAAATATGTTATTAAATCTTAA
>Ga0206129_10006676_pt1 | contig 11626 bp, 10 predicted proteins | sample Helgoland_Spring_8_FD_148616 | JGI IMG/M metagenome (GOLD analysis project Ga0206129, IMG submission 148616) | Pelagic subsurface seawater microbial communities from Kabeltonne, Helgoland, North Sea - Helgoland_Spring_Bloom_20160502_2 | ecosystem: Environmental > Aquatic > Marine > Epipelagic ...
TCTTCAATGGTGGTTTCGCCACTGCCGTTGGTGAGGGGAATGTCTTGGTAATAAGCTCTGATCTTTTTTGTGGAAAAAGCGGCACGAGAGCCTACGCCACGCATCGTGATTTTGTTGGTGTTCAAGGCTCCCGATTGCATAAAAACGCCAGGTACTTGATTGAAGAGCGCGGTCATCAACGTTGGATCGCTGGTACTTATTTCTTTTGAGGATAGTTGGGTGATGGCACCTGGATAGATTTGATTCCTTTGGGGGATCCCAAAATCATTGACTGTAATGGCGTCGAGCAGGACGGGACCGGGAGCCAAGAATATGACTAAGGGAGTATCCAAAGCCATCATTCGGAGATCTTGATAGCCCATACTTTGTATCAAAATTTCATAACCCGGATGATAAAAAAAAATACCTTGATCATTGGTTTGAACCGTATCCCTACCCAAAATATAGGCTCCTTTAATGGGTTGCTGATCGATTTGATCTAACAAGAGGCCTTGACGTTGTGCATAAAGTTGCAGGCCCATAAAAAGGAGTAAAAAGGTAAGGATACTTTTTTTCATGCAGTAAAGTTAACGTGAGGAAAAGCGTATTTTGATTTTTTTATGTTGTAAACTGCAAAAAAAATATAAATGAAAATTCCCTTGGGTGTCCGTTATATGTTGCTCGCAACACTGGCCTTTAGCTTAATGAAAGTTTTTGTGAAGTATATTCCCGATATTCCGGCCATTGAGATTGTTTTTTTTCGTGCCGTAATATCCTTGACCTTGAGTTTAGCTTATTTACTCCCCAAAAAAATCCCCATTTTTGGCAATAAAAGATCCCTATTAGCTGCGCGTGGTGCGGTAGGCGCCACCGCCTTGATTCTCAATTATTATTTACTCCATGAAATTCCGTTGGCGGCGGCCTCTACCTTGACGAACTTAACTCCTATTTTCACGACCCTTATTGGGGTTTATTTGGTGAAAGAGAAAATTCATCCAGCTCAGATTGCCTTTTTTGTGTTGAGCTTCGTGGGCATCTTGATCATCCAAGGCTTTGATACGCGGATCTCTGGGACCCATTTATTTCTGGGTATTTTGGCTTCCTTTTTTAGTGGCATGGCCTATAATCTGGTGAGAAAATTAAGTGCAACAGAGCATCCTTTGGTGATCATGTTTTACTTCCCTCTGGTCGTACTTCCCGTATCCTTGATAGGTTCCTTGTGGTTATGGGTACAACCGGAAGGTTGGGATTGGTTTTATTTATTAATGGTAGGCATTACCACACAGATGGCTCAATATTTCATGACCAAATCCTATCAACAGGCCAAAGTTTCTAAGGTAGCTATTTTTGATTATTTAGGGGTAGTATATGCCTTGATCTTTGGGTTTGTGCTTTTTAATGAGTATTTCAATCTACTGACCTACATAGGTATTGCCTTGGTGTTGATTGGAATTGCCTTAAATTTCAGATTCAAATTGAAGGAACATTGAATTTGAAGGAGACTTTATTTTATTTTGTATTAAATAAGTAAAAAAATGGGAAGAGCATTTGAGTACAGAAGGGCCGCTAAGGAAAAGCGTTGGGATAAGATGTCCAAGGTCTTTCCTAAACTGGCTAAAGCCATCCAGATGGCAGCCAGGGAAGGTGGCGGCGAGCCTGAAATGAACAGTAAACTGCGAGCTGCGATTCAAAATGCCAAGGCTGAAAACATGCCTAAAGATAATATTGACAATGCCATCAAACGTGCCATTGGTAAAGATGCAGAGGCCATTGACGAGGTGACCTTTGAAGGGAAAGGGCCACATGGTGTTTTGGTGTTTGTCGAATGCGCTACGGATAACAACAATAGAACCGTCGCCAATATTAAGTCCTATTTCAGTAAGGTGGGGGGGGCCTTTACTCCGTCGGGGTCATTGGAGTTTATGTTTGCGCGCAAAGCCGTATTTGAGTTTGAAAAAACAGCAGAAATTGATTTAGAAATGTTAGAACTTGAGCTTATTGATGCTGGACTTGAAGAAATTGAGGAACACGATGGTCAGGTCTATGTGACGGGGGATTATACTGCTTTTGGTAGCCTATCAAGTGCATTGGAGGATTTTGAGGTAGCAGTAAAAAAATCTTCATTACAACGCATTCCCACCACACCGGTATCTTTTTCAGAGGATCAGATGGTCGAAATTGAAAAAATGCTCGATAAAATCGAAGAAGATGATGATGTTCAAGCCGTTTACACCAATATTGCCTGATGCATACACCTGAACATTTTTGGAATTGGTTTTTGAAGCACCAGTCTCGTTATTTGACCCTTGGAGAAATTAAGCCGGAGTTGAGAGATGCAGCGGTCGATGAAATGCAGTTTGAGTTGAACAAGTTTTGTGATCAGATTTTCTTTGAAATAGGAGGAGATGAAGGCGATCATCGTGGGGCATTGATTATCAGTGCTGCGGGGGATCCTGATTTTTTTCCGCAGGTAAGGGAACTTGTAGCCGCCGCACCTTCCATGGAGGATTGGGAGGTTATTGCTTTCAAACCTGCACAATTGGGTCCGGTAGTCATTAATTATGAGGATCAATCATTTGATCCTCAAGAGGTCATTGTGATCCCTTTGCTGCATGATGGTTATCCAGATTCGGTCGGGATCCAAGTGTGCTTTGACGATTTTAAGGAGGAGATCGAAGAGCATTATATGGGCGCCACTTTTTTGATGTTGGAGGCTTTGATTGGGGAGGAAGCGGCCATCAACGATATTGAATATTTGGAGATATGTAAAGTACCTGAGGATATCGATAACATTGAGCATTTGATGCTTTCAGAGATTGAAGATCATATTATTGAGATCAAGACGGAAGGTCTCGATGAGGACGCCCATTGAATCAATACGAGCTTACCTGGCTCAAGCATAAAAAAAAATAGACAAAAAAAGCCGCAACCTAGAAGGTTGCGGCTTTTTTTATAAGTTATTTTATGATTTTGAAGCCATGTATTCGACCAATTCAATCACTTTCGATGAGTAACCCCATTCGTTGTCGTACCATGAAACCACCTTAACAAAGTTAGGGGACAACTGAATGCCTGCACCAGCATCAAAAATGGAAGTTCTTGAATCTCCTAAAAAGTCATTGGACACTACGGCATCTTCGGTATAACCCAAAATCCCTTTCATAGGTCCCTCTGAAGCAGCTTGCATGACTGTACATATTTCTTCATAACTGGTGGCTTTCTCAAGATTTACCGTTAAGTCAACCGCAGATACATCAGCTGTTGGAACTCTGAAAGACATGCCTGTTAATTTACCATTTAAAGCAGGGATGACTTTACCCACCGCCTTGGCAGCTCCTGTGGAAGAAGGAATGATGTTTTGATAAGCACCACGTCCACCGCGCCAGTCTTTCATAGAAGGGCCATCTACCGTTTTTTGGGTAGCTGTGGCTGCATGTACCGTCGTCATCAAGCCTTCCTTGATACCAAAATTATCATTCAGTACTTTGGCGATAGGTGCCAAACAGTTGGTGGTACAAGATGCGTTAGATACAAACTGCATATCTGGGTGGTAATCGGTATGGTTGACCCCCATGACAAACATCGGCGTATCGTCTTTAGAAGGCGCAGACATGACTACTTTTTTGGCACCGGCCTCTATATGGCCTTTTGCAGATTCTTTACTCAAAAAGAGACCTGTAGATTCGATCACGTAATCTACTCCTATTTCTCCCCACTTTAAGTCGGCAGGATTGCGTTCAGCAGTCACTCGAATGGCTTTGCCATTGACGATCAACTTACCTTCTTCAACGGATACCTCTCCCTTGAAGTTACCATGTGTAGAGTCATATTTAAGCATATAAGCCATATAATCCACATCAATGAGGTCATTGATTCCTACTACTTCTATATTTTCATTCTGTGCTGCTACACGGAAGACGAGTCGGCCAATTCGACCAAATCCATTTATCGCGATTTTTGTTTTAGACATTTTAATAACTTTAACCCATTAAGCGTTTTCAGTGCGCAAAGTTATCATTAGTTGACGTCCTTACAAACTACCCTGCAAGTATTTTGTATTTTTGAAGACAACTTCTCCATGACCTCATTGATTTTAAACGGAATTAATCCTCAACTAATGCGTTATTTGAATCTTTAAAGGGTCTGGAATGAATTGTGGAATGCTTTAAGGCTTACTTGCTAGCTCATCTCAGTTGGTGAGGATTTCAAAAGTAAAATACGTTTATCAATAGGCGATTGAGGAGAACCCGTAGTGTATGGTTAGGCATCATAATTGAATTTTAAAAAATTCAATTAAAAAAATGCGTGCTTATTTGCAAATTATGATGAGAACTCTATCTTTGCCACTCAAAAAATTGGAGGAACATCAAAAGAAACTTTGAGACCTTGCTGATTTGGAGAAAATGGTCCGTTCGTCTAGGGGTTAGGACGCCAGGTTTTCATCCTGGTAACAGGGGTTCGATTCCCCTACGGACTACAATTAAAGCCTTTTACAACATGTAAAGGGCTTTTTTTATGCATAGCGTACACAAGAGCGTACACAAAACCTCCTAAACCTAAAATACTATGGAGGCTATAGCAACAATACAACACTTCGCAGTTGATACTGCGTTTATCACTGCAATCAAGAGAAATTCACGTGCTTTAAATACCAGAATACTTGAGGAGGCACATCTAAAAGAGTTTCAAGAAACCACAGCTTACTACGCGTTACCAATACCTAGAGATCTGGCATTAGCCTATATTTTTAGGTTGGTATCGAGAGGTGCTAAGTTCTCAACTATAAAGAGAAAGATAGATTCTCTGCACTATGCTCATAGGGGAATGATCTCTCCATTCAGTACATCTGATTTCAAAGAAACTTTGCAAGGGCTAAAAAATACAATGAATGATCGCAATCATAATCAAGTGATCACTAAGCACAGTAAGCCCATATCAAAAGATCACCTCATTAGAGTGAGTGATGAACTTACTAGGTTAGGAACTAACAAAGCACTTCGAGATCGAACCATTATTACACTTGGTTGGATGGCAGCACTTCGTGTATCAGAGATACAAAACTTACGAGTGAATGACTTTGTAAAAGAGGAGGGTGGCTATATTCTTAAACTGTACAAATCTAAAAATCTTAAAGCTGGAGAGGTGGGAGAGAAGTGGCTTCCAAAGAGTAAGTCCTCCATATGTCCTACGCATGCCTTGGAGTGTTATCTTGAGCATTTTCCACGGCAAGGTAATGAACATTTGTTTCGATCATTTAGAAGGGGTGATATAGAATCTGAGGAGGTCATCACTAGAAGGTCATTACAAAAGTTAGTGAACTTACTTTTTGGTGAAGGATATACAGCGCATAGCCTGCGCAGTGGTTTCTGTTCTTCAGCCTTTGAGTCAGGTGCTACTTACTCTCAAGTAATGCAGCAATCACTGCATAAATCTGTTGAGGGTTTAAAAGCTTATGATCAGAGCGATAAAAGGAAGAATAATGCGGTGAATGGGTTGGTTTGATGATATACTAATTCGGCGACTTAATAATCTTGCGGTTCAATTCTAATTTCTTTCAGTAATTCATTATTGTGATAATACCTGTAAACAGAATTTATACCATGCTTTACGGCAAGCTTATAAGCATCAGCTGCCTTTGAATCTTGAATTAATTGATTTTTAGATATATAGTTTAAAACTATGTCAACGCCTTCATCTGATACCGAGTAGACAAAAACTTGATTAATATCATACTCATTAATAACATCTTGAAATATGATTCCATTTTTAAAGTCATAGGGAAGATTGGGCTTCACCTCAGCAACTCTTTGATCAATAATTTCACCAACTTTTCGTCTATTTTCTTCAACACCTAACAATCTCTCCTCAACACTTTCAATAAAATTTTTGTTTCCTTTATCTTGTCCTGAACAGCAGTAGAATAGAGCAGTGAATATGATAAATAAGGAGCTTGTATTTAATTTTTTCATAAAATATTTTGTGAATTTCTGAAACAAAAAATAACGAAAGGGGTCTAAAAATCTCAATTAAATTAAAATTGATGTACGTAAAACGAATCTCATGAAAAGCTTTATTTAACCTAAATTTCGTAAATTTATTTTATTAGTGACCATGATACTTTAAGTTTAACCAAAAAGCGTAACAAATTTCATTGTGGGGGTATTAGCTTTGATTGCCATTAGTTTAGGAATAAATCTTTTGATTTTTGGTCTAGCAAATAAAAATATTGCTGCGCAGAAAGGCTTAGATATTAAACAAAGTTTTTGGCTTGGGTTACTTGGCCCGATAGGGATGATAATAGTTTTAGCAAAAAAAGATCGCTCAGATGAGCATAGTTTGATAAATGAAAAAACAAAAATAGATCCTCTTGTTCCAAATAAAATATCAGAGAATCCTAACGTAAAGAAGGAGGAATTACCTACTCAAAAAATAGTCGAATCCAAACCTGAAGAATCAAACAAAGAATCTACTGAAACACAGCAGAATAGTTTCGAGAGTTGGAAACAATTACAGTCTGCAAAAGATCCTAACTACAAACGTTTTTCAAAAGAGGGATTAAAAGAATTATATGAACAAGAAAAGCTTCATGAAAATAAGAAGGAACCTGAAGAGCAGAAATTAGGGACGAATACAGACTACCTCAATATTATTATGCCAGAAAAGCCTAATGAAAAGAAGGAGGAATTACCTACTCAAAAAATAGTCGAATCAAAACCTGTAGAATCCAAACCCCGTATAAGTAGCACTAAACCTAATTTTTGTGGTGATTGTGGGGCATCTCTTGCCTCGGCAAAAAACTTTTGTGCCAATTGTGGCAAAAAACTTTAATTTCATAGATTATGGCCAGCTTTTGTACTAATTGTGGTGTATCTCTTCCTAGGAATATAAAATTCTGCACTGATTGTGGAAATAAAATTGAACAAGAAATTCCGATTGAGGATAAATCAAAAGAAATAAAGGAAGTAGAAAATAGGTCTGAGATATCGCAAGATGTAAATGAAATTGCAAACAACGAAGGGGAAATAGCAGAGAATAAAAGGCAAATCAGTCCAACAAAAAGTATTGAGAACACATCTTCTGGAATAGATGCTAAGTATATAATTATTGGAATTGTTACAATATTAATTATTGGGGCTATTTATACAATGAGACCATCTATTTTTAGCTCAGGTAATTCTAATCCGAAAAATACTACAGACTATACTTCAGGTATGTTATTCGAGGAAATAATGGATATCCATGATGAGGTCATGCCTAAAATGGGACAAATCAGAGACAAAGAAAAAAAAATGCGCAAAAAAGCTTTAAGCTCCTCTAATGCCTATAATTTATTAAGAACAGCTGATAATCTTTCAAATGTTAATGAGAAAATGATGAGTTGGATGCGGAATTTTAATAATGATTTTGAAGGAAGTGAAGCAGAAAAAAAAATCTATTTATTAGAACAAAAAAAAACAATTGAAAATATTAAAAAATCAATGGAAGAAGCATTAAGATAAACATGATATCTTTTGGTTTTTTCAATAAATACCGATTAAAGGTTTTTATTCAAAAGGAATTTTACTGAGAAAAATTTACGCGGTACTCCCTCACTTTAAAGACCTTTAAACACTAAAGAATAGGTACACATAACACCAATGATGTGAACCTATTTTATACCCTTAAAGTAACACCCTTCATTGCTGATTGTGTCTGAGCTTCCTTTCAATTAATTAAATGATTTGTACTATCCTGAGGTAGACAACCTTCCTTGATACCGCTCCTGTAGTACTCCGCTTCAAGCGAGTGCAATAATACCGCCAACCCCTCGCCACTGCCCTTACTTGTGTCTCATCGCCGAAGCTACTACGACACCACTATCAAATGCAGCGCCATAAATGCAACAAGCCCTACTTGGAGCGGCATAAGTGAAGCAGATTTATATTGGGCGCTGCACAGCGTTGCGGCGCAGTCGCTCACCGATTTGGAGTAATTGTAATTCTTAATTTTTTTGTGTACCTCTGTATCAATCCTTATCCTGCTGTATTCAGCCGTTCTAAGTTCTCGCTCCAGAGGTAAACAAAGGTATTAACAAGGTAATTCCACCAAATAGCTAATCGCCAACACCACACCATCTGCACAGCATCCCAAGCATAAAACCTGTTAAATTATTCCGCTGCAATTAGAGCAAGTTTACATTTATGTCACAGCATTAGAGAGCGTTGTCGAGCAACTCCGACCAATGAAACCCAAGTAAGAACAGCACCTCTAGCTTGTCACTATTATTGCCTTCCCTCAAACCGTAGCACCACAGGAGCAGTGCCAACTTATGCTGTTTCCCATATGCTAAAAAAATGATTCAATTGATCTCAATCCCTCAGACACAATCAGCAATGAAGGGTGTTACTTTAAGGGTATAAAATAGGTTCACATCATTGGTGTTATGTGTACCTATTCTTTAGTGTTTAAAGGTCTTTAATGTGAGGAAGTACCGCGTAAATTTTCTAGGGTATTCAATACAGTAATTAAATATCAAGACTTCATCTCCCTTCTATAAAGATGCCAAAGACTATGTTGGAAGGAACGATTTTAAGGATGAAAAATAGGCTTATTCCGTACAGTTAGTGAAGGTAGGTTTTGGTAATGTCCAAGCGTTTGTGTTTGTGCTGAATTGTAAACATTTAGTTAAATTGTTTACATCCCAAGAGCTAAGATCTTGATTGAAAGACGAAGCCTGCCAAAACATCTCTTCCATATTTGTTACACTGCTTACATCCCAAGATCCAATGTCTTGGTTGAAAGCCCTAGCCTGCCAAAACATCTCTTCCATATCAGTAACATTACTTACATCCCAATTTGAAATATCTTGGTTGAAAGATTTATCAAAATAAAACATATAAGACATATTTGTCACATTACTTACATCCCAATTTGAAATATCTCCATTGAATTCAGTACTAGAAAACATCCCTGCCATATCAGTAACATTACTTACATCCCAATTTGAAATATCTCCATTGAATTCAGTAGTAGAAAACATGCTCATCATATTCGTCACATTACTTACATCCCAATTTGAAATATCTCCATTGAATCGAGACAACTGAAACATAGCACCCATATTCGTCACATTACTTACATCCCAAGAGCCAATGTCTTGATTGAAAGATCGAGCAGCAAACATATAAAACATATTTGTCACATTACTTACATCCCAAGAACTAATGTCTTGATTAAAATAATCTGCACCATAAAACATTTCATCCATATTCGTCACCTTGCTCACATTCCAAGATCCAATGTCTTGATTGAAAGATTCAGCTTTTTCAAACATATCTTCCATATTCGTGACATTACTCACATCCCAACTACCAATGTCTTGATTGAAAGATTCAGCCTTTCTAAACATTAATCTCATATTCGTCACATCGGTAGTAACGACTTTGGTAACATCTTCCTGATCGGCTACCATATCATAAAGCATCGTTGAATCGACTACCAAATAAGTGACACTATCCAATTCATAACTTTCACCAACTACTGCGTATTCAGTTGCTTTTATTGTAACCCCATTTTCATCTAAATAAATAGCATCTACGTGACATCCACTTTCATCTACGGTATCTCCCTCGGGTGAATCCGTACAAGTATCTAAATCGTCACTGACACCATCTCCGTCCGTATCTTTCTGTGAATCTGAACATCCACTACTGTCTACAGTTTCACCACTAGGAGTATCAGCACAAGTATCTAAATTGTCTGTCACACCATCTCCGTCTGTGTCTTTCTGTGAATCAGAACAACCACTACTATCTACCGTTTCACCACTAGGAGTATCCGCACAAGTATCATCAGCATCGGCTACACCGTCTCCATCAGCATCTAATACTGTGTTAGAATCATCATCTGTGCTGTCATCAGTGGTATTAGTAGGAGTATCCGCAACGGGATCATCACTATCACCACAATTAGTAAACAAGACAAGTGAACAAAGAATACTTAAGAAGAGGAGGTGTTTGAAATATTTCATAGTGGATGTGATTTTTATTTTTGCTAAATGGTTTGCAAAGGATTCCTAAATTAAAACTGTAATGAACAAAACTAATTACCCAACAGACTAAAGTCAAAAAAGATAGATGTTTTGTAATTCAGCTATTTTAAAATGAGCGAAAACCATATCCACCCTTAGTAAATTCTTCTCATCCGAAGTAAGTATTCCTAGTTACAAAAACATATTGAAGGATTTGACAGGGGAATCTAGTGGTAGAAAATCAAGAAAGAGGAAGATGTTTTACTAATCTTCACATACTCGATAATTTAGATCTTCCTTAAGCAATTTTAAATTTAGCCGAGCCGAGCCATCGCTAACTAAAAAATTCTCTTTAACACTGCCTGTACTTAATGTGATTGTTTTCATTATTAAATCAAAACAACTGTAAAATTCTCTTTCAACCCATGTCAATTCAATTCGAACATCATTATTTTCCCAAATCAACAAATTATCCTCTTCGGTCGTTAAAAGCCCATTGGGAGCTACAGAGTCAATTGTAAAACAACTTAATGTGTCAATCGGAGAGCCTAATGTATCAGCAGGATTAAATAGCTGATGGAGTTCAAAGGATGTAGATACATAAAATTCATTTGTTAGAGTAAACTCATAAATAGTATGATGGTTAATAACAGAATTAGTATCAAATAAATCTGCTGAAGACAGCTTTTCGACAAATAAATCTGCTGAATCTATTACATCATTTAGGTAGATTGGGACCTCAGTCAAATACCCCATTAAAGTGCCATTAGGTGCTATCGTTATATCTTGACGTTGTACAGAACAAGGGAATGGGTCAGAATGACAACCTTCAAAAATTCCACAATCAGCACCTTCACCACCAGCTACACAGTTATTGAATATTACAAGTGAACAAAGAATTCCTAGAAACATGAAATCTTCAAAGTGCTTCATAGTGACTAAATTATTTAATTAAATTTAATAAAAATTCTCCAACCTCAGTGATTTCTTCTCATCCGAAGGTATTGCTTTGGTCACAGATCGCGGAAAAGGAGTAGCTGAATATATTTTTAATTCAATATATCAAACCAACCCATTCACCGCATTGTTCTTTCGCTTATCGCTCTGATCATAAGCTTTTAAACCCTCCACAGATTTATGTAGTGATTGCTGCATTACTTGAGAGTAAGTAGCACCTGACTCAAAGGCTGAAGAGCAGAAACCACTACGTAAACTATGTGCTGTATACCCCTCACCAAAAAGTAAGTTCACTAACTTTTGTAACGACCTTCTGGTGATGACCTCCTCAGATTCTATATCACCCCTTCTAAATGATCGAAACAAATGCTCATTACCTTGCCGTGGAAACTGCTCAAGATAACGCTCTAAGGCATGAGTAGGACATATGGAGGACTTACTCTTTGGGAGCCACTTCTCTCCCACTTCTCCAGCTTTAAGATTCTTGGATTTATAAAGTTTAAGAATATAACCACCCTCCTCTTTTACAAAGTCATTTACTCGTAGGTTTTGGATCTCAGATACGCGAAGTGCTGCCATCCAACCAAGTGTAATAATGGTTCGATCTCGAAGTGCTTTGTTAGTTCCTAACCTAGTAAGTTCATCACTCACTCTAATGAGGTGATCTTTTGATATGGGCTT
>Ga0206129_10006681_pt1 | contig 11621 bp, 13 predicted proteins | sample Helgoland_Spring_8_FD_148616 | JGI IMG/M metagenome (GOLD analysis project Ga0206129, IMG submission 148616) | Pelagic subsurface seawater microbial communities from Kabeltonne, Helgoland, North Sea - Helgoland_Spring_Bloom_20160502_2 | ecosystem: Environmental > Aquatic > Marine > Epipelagic ...
CCGAAAGGTCAACAACGCGCACGCCTGCTTGCACCAATGACGGTACGCTTTGCATCGCGACGTTATGCGGCGTTGCAAAAAATACAACATCGCAGCTTTCCAAATCAGCGTCAGAAGGATCAGTGAAAGCCAAATCGGTGCGACCGCGCAGATTAGGGAATAAATTATCAAGGCGTCGACCAGCCTCACCGCGGGAGGTGATAACCTTCAATTCTGCGGATGCATGGCGCAACAACAGCCGTAACAATTCAACGCCTGTGTAGCCGGTGCCTCCAACTATTCCAACCTTGATCATGCTTTCTCCCAACGTTCTGATATATTTCAAGGGCGAACACTTTCTCATTTTAAGCCGAGGTCGTCATGCTTTGGGTACAAGCCCTTCACGTAATTTTTATGGTCTGTTGGTTTGCTGGGCTTTTTTACCTGCCCCGTATCTTTGTTTACTACGCGCAAGCCGACGATATCAAGACCAAAGAAACACTTGCCATCATGGCACGAAAGCTTTTCAAGTTCGTCACGCCCTTTATGATTTTGACCGTTGTATTTGGCCTGTGGCGATTGAGCTATCAATTTGACTACTACCTGTCAGCGGGCTGGATGCAAATGAAATTAGCGGGGGTCGCACTTCTCGTTGCGTACCACCTCCAGTGCGGCATCTACATGGGGCGTATTAATCGCGGGGAAGATAACAAGACCCATGTATTTTATCGGTTCTTTAATGAGGTCCCCGTATTATTCCTTTTTGCCATTATCATTTTAGTTTACACACGACCTTTTTAAGCAGTGAGAACAAAAAACAACAGCCTAATAATACTGCTCAACAGTAGGCTTCATTCACGCCAAGGGTGCACCGTACGCTGCCACCTGCGATAATCATCAAACTATTCGAACTAGAAGAACAGCCATGACACGATCAGAAGAACTTTTCGAGCGCGCCAAACAAACCATCCCTGGCGGGGTTAACTCACCCGTTCGCGCGTTTAAAGCCGTTGGTGGCACTCCCCGCTTTATGGAGCGCAGCGACGGTGCCTATATCTGGGATGTTGATGGTAACCGCTACATCGATTATGTCCTGTCATGGGGCCCTATGATCATGGGGCACAATCATCCTGAAGTGCGCGAGGCTGTTATAAAAGCGGCCGAAACAGGGTTGAGCTTTGGCTGCCCGACAGAGATCGAGTGTGATCTCGCTGAAACTATCTGCCGATATGTTCCTAGTGTCGAGCTACTGCGCATGACCAGCTCGGGCACCGAGGCTACCATGAGCGCTATTCGGCTCGCTCGCGGCGCGACGGGCCGCGACAAAATTATTAAGTTTGAAGGTTGTTATCACGGGCACTCAGACTCACTGTTGATCAAGGCGGGCTCAGGCGCATTGACCTTCGGCGTGCCAAGCTCACCGGGGGTGCCAGAAGTCCTGGCGCAACACACCATCACACTGCCCTTTAACGATGTTGGTGCCCTTGAACAAGCGTTTGCCGAGCTGGGCAGCGAGATAGCCTGCGTTATCACAGAGCCTGTGACCGGCAATATGAACTGCATTCTTCCCGAGCCAGGCTTTATGGAAACAATGCGTTCGCTGTGTACTAAAAACGGCAGCATCCTGATATTCGATGAGGTAATGACGGGTTTCCGCTTTGGCACCCAGTGCGCCCAAGGCTGGCTGGGGATACAGCCCGATATCACCTGCTTTGGTAAAGTCATCGGCGGCGGCATGCCCGTTGGAGCGTTTGGTGGCCGGCGAGACATTATGGAACATATCTCGCCCCTAGGCCCTGTTTACCAAGCAGGTACCCTCTCAGGCAATCCTGTTGCTATGGCCGCAGGCCTTACCGCTATGAAGGTGATCGGTCGCGACGGCTTTTATGAAAAGCCCTTCCGCCATACCAATGAGCTTTGCCAGGGTTTACAAGCCGCAGCAGACAAAGCCGGCGTGCCATTCACAACTAACCATGCAGGGACAATGTTTGGGGGGTTCTTCACAGACGAGGCAAAAGTCATTAACTATCAGCAAGTGATCGGTGCTAACACCGAGGCCTTTAATCGCTTTTTCCATCTGATGTTAAATGCGGGCGTCTATCTCGCTCCCGCCTCATTTGAGGCCGGGTTTATGTCCAGTGCTCACACAGATGAAGACATCGCAGCCACTATCGCTATCGCCGAAACGGCGTTCGCGGCGCTATAAAGGATTCAATCATGACAGGTACAGCTCGCGGACCATTTCCCAATACTCGAATGCGCAGACTTCGGGCGACGCCGTTCGCTCGCGCTTTAGTGTCTGAAAATACCTTAACGACTGCCGATCTTATCTATCCTGTCTTTGTCCTCGAGGGAGAAAATCAGCGGGAGGCCGTACCCTCTATGCCCGGCGTTGAACGGCTATCCATTGATTTATTGTGCAAGCTGGGTGCTGAGGCTGTGGATTTAGGTATACCCATGTTTGCCTTATTTCCAGTAGTTGGCCAAGAACATAAGTCGCTGCTTGCTGAAGCTGCTTGGGATCCGAATGGGCTTGTGCAGCGCGCAATTAAAGCATTGAAATCAACCTGCCCTGCGCTAGGCGTCATGACCGATGTAGCACTCGATCCATACACTACGCACGGCCAGGACGGCATCATTGACGATAACGGCTACGTACTGAATGACACGACAACCACTGTTCTAGTAAAGCAAGCTTTGTCCCATGCGGATGCCGGCGCCGATTGTGTTGCCCCTTCGGATATGATGGATGGTCGTATTGGCGCGATCCGCACTGCTCTCGAAGTACAAAAGCACGTCAACACCCTGATCATGGCGTATTCCGCCAAGTATGCTTCAAGTTACTATGGCCCCTTTCGCGATGCCGTTGGTTCGTCAGGCAATTTAAAGGGCGGCGATAAGAAAACGTATCAGCAAGATCCAGCAAACATTGACGAAGCGATTCATGAATGTGCGTTAGATCTTCACGAGGGCGCAGATATGATTATGGTGAAGCCGGGCATGCCGTATCTCGATGTTGTTCGTCGCGTGAAAGATGAACTGAAAGCGCCGACCTTTGCTTATCAAGTGAGTGGCGAGTACGCCATGCATCAGGCAGCGTTTGCCAATGGCTGGCTTGATCGCGATGCGGTAACTCTCGAGTCGCTATTGGCATTTAAGCGTGCGGGCGCGGATGGCATTTTGACGTACTTCGCTATGGATGCAGCACGACTACTTAAGCGCTAAAACCCTTATCAGCCAGCGTAATCACCGATATGCGACAACGACTGACCCTCGCCGCAGCACTCATCGCCTTACTGTGTAACGCGTCGCTCCACGCCCAAAATTCAACTGAACAAGAGTGCAGCTGCCTATGGCAAGGCAGTTTTTCTGAGGTCGCACCACAGAGTGATTTGACCGTCTTGGGGACTGTCACTCAAGTAAAAGGCAATGCAGTAGATCTTCAGCTAGAGCAAACCCTGTTGGGTGAAACTTGGCTGGATAACGTTCGAATTTGGATGAAAGCGCGAGATTACTGCCGACCTCCAGCAGAGTCTTTTCCAACAGGCAGTCGCTGGATCATGGCATTGGAGAAGATCGACTCCGTCCCCGACGATGGCTTTAATCCATTAACCCCCAATATCAGTTTCGGGCGCGAGCAAGATTACCTGCTCTCGAGTTGTGGCGGCTATTTTTTAAGCGCGAACGGCAATGCGGTAATAGGTAACCTAGTCCCCTCAATGGCGCGCTGGGATTATACCCCGAAGATGACGCCAGTCCTCATTAGCTTGATCGACGCCTACTTGAGCGGTCATGCCGACACGCAGGCACTCACTAGAGCGAGTAAAGAAGATCCAAGAGTGCGGGAGCTCATTCTGGATACGCGCAGCTTTTTGCGTGGGCAAGAGGAATATATAGACAGTGAGCCTAACGGTAATTAACTAGCGCTGAGTCGCCGTCATCAATTCGTCGAGCATCATCAGTGACAGTCCCCAAATTTGATCCCCTTGATAGATATACGAATCAGATTCCACCGCCTCACCGCGCCATTCCCACTTAAGGGGCACCCTATTGCCCTGATCTAAGAGGAAGTCTAGGGGCACCCAAATTACACCATCGACTTCATAATTAGGTGTCATTATGGGAATGCTATGCAACGTGAAAACAAAAGGCGTGACCAACATCTCCGGTCTGTCGGGACGCCAGCCGGTGTTAACCTCGCTAAGCTCGCACACCAGCTCACCGTGCTCTTTTAAATCGAAGCCCAGCTCTTCCCGAGTCTCACGAATCGCACAATCGAGCTCGTTGCAGTCGGACGGATCACGACGCCCTCCCGGAAACCCCATGTGGCCTGACCATGGATCGCCGGCACGTTTTGCGCGTCGAATCATTAAGATGCATATCTCGTCGCCGACTGTCGCCATTGGAATGGCAACGGCTGCCTTCTTTTTAACAGGTCCAAAACCACCGGCAGGCTTGGCGTGGCGTTTAAGACGCTTGATGAGCTGTGGCAGAGCAAAAGGCATGATTCTTCCCGGCAGTCGTTAGTTACCCCTCACCCCTATTGTCTCGTGAACTGATAAGAAAGCACGTAAATAGATGCAGGCATTACAATGGGTAGTCTACAACGGACAACGACTGACGTGTATGAGTAACGCCCATGACTAATGCCCACCCACTACTGCACCGCGCCGATGAATCCGATCGCGAGCGGCTTATCGAATTGATCAAAGAGTTCTGCATCATTGACGCGCACAGCTTTGACCTCGAACGCATCGGTCACTCGCTAACCCCGCTTTTACACAATGATGAATATGGCTGCGTTTACATTGTCGAACCGTCTGCAGGCTACGTTGTGCTGACCTGGGGGTACAGCCTCGAATCCGGTGGCCGTGAGGCACTGATTGATGAAATTTATCTTCGCAGGCGCGGTGAAGGACTTGGGGCCCAAGTAATGGCCCAGATCATTGACGATGTTCGCGCGCGTGGTTGCCAAGTGATGTTTCTCGAAACCGAACGAGGGAATACGCGAGCCCGGGCTTTTTACCGCCGCGCTGGATTTGCCGAGGACGACTCAATCTGGATGTCACTGCATCTCTAAATAATGCACTTGCCTGTAAGGGGGGGGTTAGTGTTCACCTCTGCGCTGAATTGCTACGCAAAATAACCATGTAAAATGGAGACGGTGGATATTGGCGGTTACTGCGCCGCTCCCACCCAAATGCAGGCCCGCCAAAATGCCAATTATCGGACGTATTTTCTGCCCTAAGAGGCCGCTTTTGATGGACGGCTTCCGGTATGATACGGGGCAAGATAACGCGACCCCTGCATTAGAGTATGTCGGATATCGCTTTTGGGAAGACAGCAGTACACCCACTTTAAAAAGACCACTTGGGAAAGGCTAGTTGAACATCGGTCTTAGGGTTCTATAGTGAGCGTGATAATCGTCGATTATGTAGCCTCAAGATTTGTTAACAGAAGGACTTTAACGTGAAGAAATATGCCGCCTACGCCATTGGCGCCGCCCTCGTAGATACCGAGATCAAGGTCACCGATGAAGAACTTGCCTCTATGGGTGTCGAGAAAGGCATGATGACCTTGGTTGATGAAGCGCGGCAAGCCGAGCTACTCAGCAATCTCTCTGATCATTTAATCCAAGCGAGCCATGCATCAGGCGGAAGTGCCGGTAACAGTATGATTGGGACAGCACTTTTCGGCGCCCCTACTTTTATGAGCTGTAAAGTGGCAGCCGACGTAGACGGCGATATCTATCTACATGACCTTGAAACATCCGGGGTGGCTCATAGTCTGAGCGATAAGCGAGGAGAAGGCACTACAGGTAAGTGCATTGTGCTGATATCACCTGACGCTGAACGAAGTCTGAATACCTATTTAGGTGTGTCGGCAACCCTCTCCACCGCCGAAGTCGATGAAACCGCCATTAGTGAATCCGAGTGGGTTTATCTGGAGGGCTATCTAGTAACCTCCCCCACGGGCCATGCCGCCGCGGTTAAAACCCGTGAGCTCGCTGAACAATACGGTGTAAAAACCGCCGTCAGTTTCTCTGATCCTGGCATGGTGGAATTTTTTAGAGACAATATGGCCGAAATGATCGGCAAGAGCGTTGACCTGGTATTCTGTAATGAAGCGGAAGCCCTAGAATGGGGTCAAACCGATTCATTGAGCGAAGCCTGTAAAGCTATCGGTACAATTGCTCGAACCTATGTGGTCACCCTCGGCGCCAAAGGCGCCCTTGTTTTTGACGGCACTGAACACGTCACCGTTCCCGCCCACGCCGTCGATGCAGTCAATACTAATGGCGCAGGCGATATGTTTGCGGGAGCTTTCCTCTATGGCTTGGCTCGTGGCGAGAGCTACGCTCGCTCAGCGGAGTTTGCTGTCCGCGCTGCGGGTGAAGTGGTGAAATACTTTGGTCCGCGCCTGCAGCCTGAGGGCTATTATGCGCTACGAGACGAATTTTTTGGTGAGTAGCCGTTCACCCTGCGGCCGAACTCATTCTGTAAGTAACGAGGTAGAGACTGATGAATCACAATGACGTTAAACCTGCGATAAAACCTGATCCGCTGTATCAGATGCTGCGCCAGGAAGATGTTGATGCGTTCAATAGCAATCGCGATACGCTTGATACTTCACACTTGAAAAGTGGCGACTACCGCGGTCGAGATTTGCGCAAGCTAAACGCTCGCGGCTTAGACTTTAGTAATGCCTACTTCCGAAATACCGACCTGTCCGGCATCGATTTCCGCGAGACGAATCTCGAAGGTGCGAGTTTACTGGACGCGAAGATCTCGGGAGTTTATTTTCCTGACGAACTAAGCCCCGAAGAAATTCGTTTATCGCTGCAAACAGGTACTCGCCTTCGTTACAAGCGCACGTGAGACATACTGCCGATGCCTAACACGCTCACTACACTGCTTAAGCTACCCAGAACGAGTGCATTACTGCTAGCGCTTGTTCCACTACTCGCGGTAGCTCAAATTGACTTAAGCGCGTTCCGCTCATCGACGCCTGAGTTTCTGCCTGTCGAAGAAGCGTATCAGCTTGAAGTAGAACAGTCTGATCCTCAGACACTGCGATTGTATTGGCAGATCACCGAGGGCTATTACCTCTATCAGCATCAGTTCAAGGTAACGCTTGAAGACAGTGGTGGCGCCGTTGGCACCGCATTAAAATTCCCGCAAGCGAAGCAAAAAGTTGATGAATTCTTCGGAGACGTACAGGTTTACTATCAAAGCGCCGACCTAAGCCTTACAACCGAGCGCATGTTTGGTACTGCAAAGCTCGCCGTCACATCCCAAGGCTGTGCCGATGCGGGCCTCTGTTATCCCCCGAATACTGAAATCTTCACAATCGATGGGGCAACAGGTCTCGTTACTATTGGCGAGCCACCATCACTGACTGCAGCGTCCGCCCAAACAAACGGCAAAGCTGGCGTTAAAAATGCGCCGGCCACTGAGTCAGCGCAAGCCGAAGAGCCTCTTGGAACCACATTACTTAGCGCACTGCTATTTGCATTTTTAGGCGGCATTATTCTGAATACCATGCCCTGCGTATTTCCCATTTTATCGCTCAAAGTATTGAGTTTTGCCACCGGCGATCCTGCCAAGCATCATCGGCATACGTGGTGGTATTTAGTCGGCGTCATCGTCAGTTTTGTGTCTATCGCGGGCGCATTGATCGCACTACAAAATGCCGGCCAACTGATCGGCTGGGGTTTCCAGCTACAGTCTCCAGGATTCGTGATTGGCCTCGCTTACCTGTTTACGGCTATGGGTCTATCTTTGTCAGGCGTGGTGCACTTTGGTTCAGGCCTTATGAACCTAGGAGGCACCCTCGCAGGGCAAGGAGGTAGCAAAGGCAGCTTCTTCACCGGTGTTCTTGCCGTTTTAGTCGCAAGCCCCTGCACCGCGCCCTTCATGGGGTCCGCCTTGGGTTTTGCATTGACCCAACCTGCGGTGATTGCACTGAGTGTCTTTGTTGCACTCGGTGCCGGTATGGCTGCACCCATGGTACTGCTCAGCTACAGCAGCACGGCTCGCCAACTGCTGCCCAAGCCCGGCCAATGGATGGAAACGCTTAAGGAACTTCTGGCCTTCCCGCTTTATGCGACCGCAGTGTGGTTGCTTTGGGTTGCGGGTAAACAAGCGGGTATTGACACTATGGCCTCCGCACTGGGTGGTCTGATTTTCTTAGCGCTCGGGCTCTATCTCTATCGCGGAAGTCTGACGCGACGCGTCATCGCGATCGCATTTATCGGTATCGCACTCGCCATGGGCGGCTACCGCGGACCCACAAATAACAATGGATCAATTGCTACACGCCACGAAGGCACTATTAACTGGTCGACAGACACGCTGTCAAAGCTGCGCACAGAGGGCATACCGGTATTTGTGGATGTGACCGCAGACTGGTGCATTACCTGTCTTGCGAACGAAAAAGCCGTACTGTTCACTGATCGGGCCAGAGCGGCTTTTGACGACAGCGGCGTCACCTACATGGTGGCAGACTGGACTAACTACGACGATGATATTGGCGCGTTCGTTAAAAGCCACGGTCGAAATGGTATTCCGCTTTACGTGATGTACCCAGCCGACCCCAATCAAAAACCTTTCCTATTACCCCAGTTATTGACGCCCAGCATTCTTGAGGACGCTTTAACACGGGCAAGCGCTAGCAGCGCCCTAAGCCGTTGATGTTGTTCTACCCGCCGACAGAAACCCTTGTTACAAGAATCACTATGACAGGAACCGATATGCCAAGAACCAGTATGAATAACCGCAAGATCCTGCCCTCTTATTTAACACGCTTTATTGTGCCCGCCCTACTATTGGCGGCGTCGACAGCCAAGGCCGACATCAACTGGGACAATGTTTGGGTGCGCGCGATGCCTCCCACCCAAACCATGACGGCGGCCTACGGTGTTATTACAAACAGCGGCGCAGATACGGTCATAATCAATGGCGGGAGTGCAGACTTCGCCGAGAGGGTCGAGCTGCACGAAAGCATTCATGAAGGTGATTCAGTGCGCATGGTCCCAATGGAAGCAGTGGAACTAGCGCCGGGTGAAAGCCTAAAGCTCATGCCAGGCGGCTCCCACATAATGCTTATGGGCATTAGCGACATGCCTATGGCGGAGAGCACCGTATCGCTTTGCTTAACCACCCAAGAAGGCCCCAACTGCACCACGGCACAAGTATTGCGTAAGGCCCCTCAAAGCGATCATGATGCTCACCATCTCCACATGAATCACTGATGAAGCACCGACTGTTAGGAGTCACGGATGTCACCGGTTAACAACATTAAAAAGTTCTTTAACCAGCTCAAAGATACCCTGCTGCTTAACGGCGTAAGTACCGGTGATTCGAACCTTGGTCCGTGGATTGGCGGACTAGTCGGCGCTTACGTCGTCATTGCTACAGGGCTTGGATTTTATTGGAGCAATATTCCAGACGCGTTCGATGTCAGGGCCAATGCGGCTAACTATGCGTTGAAAAATAACCAGGAGGTGGTAACGGGTACGACCACAACAGCCGCCCTACTTGAGGTGATTGATACGCTTCTCGACAAGCCAGGCGGCTATATCCACAACGACATCACGCCACCCGGAGTGTTTCTCGACAACATGGCGAACTGGGAATACGGTGTACTGATTCAATCGCGTGATTTAGCACGTGCACTGCGAGAGGTTTTAAGCCGATCACAGAGTCAATCTAAGGAAGACGTCGATCTCACCCTTGCAGAGCCACGCATCAACTTTCAATCTGATAGTTGGGCGCTACCGGCATCGGAAAGCGAATACGCAGACTCACGACGCTATCTCGACGCCTACTTAAAGCGCTTGCCGCTGCGCAGCCAAGACGGCTCGCAATTTTACGCCCGTGCGGACAACCTGCGGTTTTGGTTAAGCATGGTCGAAAAACGTTTAGGGAGTCTTTCTCAGCGATTATCGGCAAGTGTTGGCCAGCGTCGGTTGAATACCGATTTGGCTGGAGACACCGCGGCGTCGAGCTCAACGTCTGAGCCTCGAGAAAGAGAAATCCGCACGCCTTTTTTTGAAGTCGATGATGTCTTCTATGAAAGCAGAGGGGCAGCTTGGGCGCTCATTCAATTTCTCAAAGCCGCCGAAATCGACTTTGCTGACGTACTCGATAAGAAAAATGCCCGTGTAAGCCTCCAGCAAATTATTCGCGAACTCGAGGCAACCCAAGCTACGGTATGGAGTCCGATGATTCTCAACGGATCGGGCTTTGGGCTATTTGCAAACCATTCATTAGTTATGGCGAGCTATGTATCGAGAGCAAATGCAGCGCTGATTGATCTTCGCGAATTACTATCGCAAGGTTAATTTCTATTACCCGCCAATAGCACCCAGCCCTCAAGGTCATTGGCCACTTCGAGGGCGACGTGTGGTCGGTAGATCGCCATCAGGTCTTTAGCTTGCTCAGCCAGTAAACCCGCCATTATCAAGCGACCACCGGGCTTTAACAGCGCGATCAGCTGTGGGGCTAGCTGTGCCAATGGCCCTGCCAAAATATTGGCAACCACGACATCGGCGCTTCCCGCCCACTGGCCAATCGCCTCACTATCGGGCACCACAACCTCTAACTGACCGGCAGCAATACCATTGCGCTCGGCATTTTGATGACTCGCTATGATCGCTTGAGGGTCATTATCAACCGCGATAGCACTGTGTGCCCCAAGCTTTAAACCAGCAATGGCCAAGATACCGGTGCCGCAGCCGTAGTCAACGAGCCGTGCACCGTCGCCTATTGCACAATCTAATTCACTGAGACACATCGCCGTAGTTGGATGAGTGCCCGTACCGAATGCCAATCCTGGATCGAGCATCACGTTAACCGCGTCCGGTACAGGCGGATCTATCCAGCTAGGGCAAATCCACAGTCGGGGACCCATCTGCATAGGATGAAAGTTGTCCATCCAGGCGCGTTCCCAGTCTTGATCGGGGACATGCACTGGCGCGCAAACAGGAGCGACAAGCCAGTCTGTGGGAATAGCTCTAGCGATCGGGTCAAGGTCGAGGCCTTCCACAAATAAAGCCACCACCTTAACGTTCTGCCAAAGTGGTGTTTCACCTACGCCAGGCTCTAGCAGTGGCTCGTCCGCGTTGTCCTCAAGAGTGACAGCTACCGCACCTTGCTCAAAGAACCAGTCTTCTAACGCCTCAACCTGATCCTTGACGGTCTCGACTTTTAACTCCTGCCATCCGGGCTGGCTCAACGCTCATGTTCCAGCTTGCTTTCGAGGTAGTGAATGCTCACTCCTCCAACAACAAAGGACGGGTCAACGACTAACTCACGATGCAGTGCCGCGTTGGTCCGGATGCCCTCAACTACCAGCTCGTCGAGCGCTTGCGCCATCTTGGCAAGGGCTGCCTCACGGGTATCAGCGTGGGTAATCAGCTTGCCGATCATGCTGTCGTAATGAGGCGGAACCGTATAGCCGCTGTAAACATGTGAATCGACACGGACCCCGTTACCACCGGGAGCGTGGAAAGTATTGATCCTTCCCGGCGATGGCATAAAGGTCCTGGGGTCCTCCGCATTGAGTCGGCATTCAATAGAATGGCCACGTAACTGAATGTCGGCCTGAGTGAAAGACAGCTTCTCACCCGAAGCGATCAG
>Ga0206129_10006688_pt1 | contig 11615 bp, 10 predicted proteins | sample Helgoland_Spring_8_FD_148616 | JGI IMG/M metagenome (GOLD analysis project Ga0206129, IMG submission 148616) | Pelagic subsurface seawater microbial communities from Kabeltonne, Helgoland, North Sea - Helgoland_Spring_Bloom_20160502_2 | ecosystem: Environmental > Aquatic > Marine > Epipelagic ...
CATTTAACTCTAAAACTTGAGGGGCAGATTGACGAGTTAAGGAGACACTATCTTTACATAGGTCATAGAAACCGTCTTTATTTTTTTCAACCATATTAAAATATGGATTGCGATTAGCTGGACTAACAGAAAAAAGATTATACGCCTCTTTATTTTTATGAATTAGTTCCAATGCATTTTCTAGATCTTTCACTGATCTTAATGGTGATGTAACATCTAAATCTAAAACATAATCATATTTTTTTATATGTTTTTTCTCCATATAATTTTTAACATCTTTTATAGCTCCAATTTTACCTGCGGAGTCTGTTGCTAAAAAATCAGGTCTGATATAATTAATGTCAACTTGAAAATCTAGTAATGAAACAATAGACTTAATTTCGCTCGAATCAGTTGAAATAACAATATCTATTGGAGAATTTAATTTGTCTTTAAAAAGACCAGCTGTCTTTAAAGTGTAATAAATTAAAGGTTTGCCATTAATCATTTTTATGTTTTTTCCAAGAATCCCCTTTGATCCACCTCTGGCACAAATCGTAATTAATATTTCCATTAAAATTTTATTTTTTTAATATCAATTTGAGCTTTTTTATAATCATCATGTTTACCAACATCCAACCAGTAACCATCTAAAGAAAATGAAACAACTTTTTTATTTTTAGATATTAACACATCAATTAAGTCAGTTGCATTGAAAAATAAATTTTTAGGTATTAAACTTAATACAGATTTTTTCATTAAATAAATACCGCCGTTAGAATAATATGTATAAGTTGGCTTTTCTTTAAAATTTTTTATAAAACCATGATCATCTTTCTCAATAACTGCATAAGGGATATTTACATTGTAAGGAATACACACAATAGAGAGATCCGCTTCACTATTTTTAAAGTCTAAATAAAATTGTTCATAATTTAGATTAGTTAAAATATCTGAATTTGTCACCAAAATATCCTCATGTTTTAAATCATCTATTTTAGAAACAGCACCTATAGTTCCTAGTGGTGTATCCTCCCAGACATAACTAATGGAAATATTCTTTTGTTTTCCAGAACCAAAAAAATCTTCAATTTTCTTCCCTAAATAATTTACTGAAAACCAAAAATCTTCTATTCCAAATTCCGTTAATCTATCAACATTGTGTTCCATAATAGTTTTGTCACCCACTGGAAGTAATGGTTTGGGAATATTATTTGTAAGAGGTCTTAATCTAGTTCCTTTTCCACCTGCCATTATAATGGCATCTATAGGTAAATATGATTTTATTATCCTAAAATTAATTACATTAATTATAACGCCATCATTGTCAAGTACAGGAAATACTTTATAATTTTCATTTCTTAAATTTATTATTTTTTGAAGATCATACTTTGATTTCAAGATGAATTTAGGATTAGGCTGTAATATTTTTATAACTAGCTCATCAATTTTTACACCATTTATCAATCCTCTTCTAATATCTCCATCAGTTATAGATCCACTTAATTTACTTAAATCATCAATAACAAATAAGATTGCGTCTTTTCCTAAAACATTTAATTTAATTAATGCATCTTTAATCGATGAAGTATTTTTAATAAGATGATCTTTATAGTTTATCATTAAACAGTATTTTTTTTAAAGTAGTAATAATGTTTCTTGCTGTGTGTTTTTTAAAATATATATTATCTATTTTTAAATATTTTTCATTTATTAAATTATTAAATATTTCAATAATTTTCACCGAATCAAAACCAGTATTAAAAACGTTATTTCCATGTGTTCGCCCTTTTTGCCTATCACCAACATTAATTACATATTTATTAAATGAAGCTGCCTCTATGATGCCACTTGATGTGTTACCGATTAATAATTTAGAGTAAAACATCGCATTAAAATAATTTACTTTTCCAAAATTTTCGACCAATAAAACTTTTTCAGGGTTACTATCTTTTAACTTATTTAGTTCTTTTCGATAAACACTACCTAAAGTATCAGCATTAGGCATTGTAATGATTACATTAATTTTATTACACAAAATAGTCAGAGTATCTTTCATTATTTTTGCAAATGCTAAATTATTTTCTACTGAGACTGTTTCCGGGTGAAATGTGACTAAAATATAAGGTGCATCATTAATTCCGTAATTTTTGAAAAATACAGATTGATCATCTGGTTTAAAAATTTCTATATTACTTAAGCTTAGAGAACCCACATCATAGATAAAACTTGAACTTCCTGTAAGTTGCTTTACCTTTTGCATATTGATATGTGTTGAAACGAAATGATATTTAGAAGCAAGAGTAATTTGATGTCTATATATATTATCTATTGCACCTAGGGTAGTTTCTCCTCCATGCAGGTGTGCCAATTTAACTCCAAATGGTATACTTGCTTGAACCGCTGCACTCATTTCAAAACGATCTCCCAAACAAAAGACTAAATCAAATTTTTGAGTTAACCAAAAATTAGAAAATTCAAGAACCGTATTTCCATAAGAAATAGCGATACCTTTTTCACTGTCATCTTCTACTAAAGAAGTAATTTTATGAATAGTATTATATCCATCTTTTATAATATCCGAAAGGGTAAGCCCATGTCTTTCAGAAAGATGGGTTCCAAAAGCTATAATCTCTAAATCAAAAAAAATATCTTTTTTTAACTCATTTAATAAAGGCAAATAAATCCCATAGTCAGCTCTTGAACTCGTTAAAACGCCTATTTTCATGATAAATCTTTCAAAGTTAACTTGGTAAATTTTTTAAGATCCTTAATAACTTGCTTGCCAATTACGTTCTCCCAATTCATAGTGCATATTCCATCACCCGGACGAAGCGAAATTATATCTTGCTCAGTAATTATAGAACCAGATGTTAAATCTTTAGATAAATGTATACTCTTACGTGCAATGTGTATGTTTTTTTTCTCACTTAATGAAGGCTCTTTTATTCCATTTCCTGAAATAGCCTTTTCGATATTACGAATAGCACAAACCATTTCTTTGAGTTCATTTGGTTCTAACGAAGCCTTATGATCTGGTCCTTTTAAGTTTCTATCTAAGGTAAAATGTTTTTCGATTACTATAGCTCCTAGAGCAACAGCAGCGATTGGAACCTCAATACCCAATGTGTGATCTGAATAACCAATGGAAACACCAAGTTTCTCTTTGATCGTTAACATAGCTTTCAAATTAACATCTATCATTGGAGTTGGATATTCAGTATTGCAATGTAAAACTGTTATCTCACTTTTTTTTGTACCATAAGAAACTAAAATATTAATAGTTTTTTCAATCTCATCTATATTGGCCATCCCTGTTGATAAAATTACAGGAAGACCAGTTTTGGCAATTGCTCTTAAATATGGAAAATTTGTTAATTCCCCACTTGGAATTTTGAACATATCAAAGTTTAATGAAGACAAATAAGACACACCTTCATCATCAAATGCAGTAGAAAAAAACTTGATTTTTTTTGATTTACAATATGAAATTAATTCCTTATGATCAGCATCACTAAGTTCTAATTTCTTTAACATGTTTAATTGTGAATCATCATTACTGGTATCATTTTTAATTTGATATTTAGCTTTTTGTGCCGATGGACTCACTAATCTTTCCGCTTTGAATGTCTGGAACTTAACATAGTCTACTCCAGCATCTGATGCAACGTCAATTAATCTTTTAGCAGTCTCAATATCTCCGTCGTGATTAACTCCTGCTTCTGCTATTATGATTGTTTTATTCATTATTTAATAAATTTCCCTGCACTAATGATACTATTCTCTTTAACTGAAATTCCATTTGAAATAGTTGCATTACTACCAATGAAAGATCCTCTTCCAACTTCACTATCTCCGTTTATAACAGCACAAGTAGATATGTGACAAAAATCTCCAATTGAAACGCCATGTTCAATATTTGACATAGTATTTATTATACAATTTTTACCAATTTTAGATTTAGCGTTTACGACTGCGTAATTCATTATAACTGTGCCTTGATCAATATGTGCATGTTTGGAGACATAAGCTAAAGGGGATATAACAGTAGCTAATTTGGCATTATTTTCTGTTAGCTTTTTTGCTATATTTTCTCTTATGGTGTAATTTTTTATTTGTCCAACAGTAATTAAAAAATAAGTATTTTCATTTACTAAGTCAGGAATTAAATTATCATCTCCTAATATTTTATACCCCAAGATATTATTTTCTCTAACATTAGAATCCAGAACTCCAAGAATATTGAAATCTGTCCCATTTTCGATAATATCAATAACAGAGATGCAATGACCTCCACCCCCAATTAAAACTATATTTTTCTTAAGTTCTAACATTATCTTACACCACTTGGTATGTTAATTATTCTATCTTTAAGTTTTATGGCATTTTTTTGACTATCTCTTTGACAATGATAATACATAGGTAATTTAGACATTAGTTCCCAAAGTGGCCTAGTCATAACATTTGATTCATTAGTGTCTTTTAGGAAGTTGTTAAAATCCGTTTTATTTTCTAATTCTATGCACATTAGCCAATAATTTGCTTTAGTCCCTTGTGTCTCAGTTCTAAATTTAATGCCTTTTTCTTTAAAGAATATTTCATAATCTTTAGCTAAATTTCTTTTATTTTCTAAAAAGGATGGTAGTTGCTCTAATTGTGCACACCCAAGAGCAGCGTTAATGTTAGGCATTCTAAAATTATATCCTATTTCATTATGAATGAATTCGTATTTGTGAGGTTCTTTTGCAGTTGTAGTTAAAAACTTTGCCCTATCTCCTAATATAGTATTTTTTGTAGTGATAGCTCCTCCTGCACCTGCAGTGACAATTTTATTCCCATTGAAAGAAAACGCCCCGACTTGTCCAAAACTACCAGTAGGCATGCCTTTGTAATGACTTCCGAGAGATTCAGCAGCATCCTCAACAATAGGTATTTTCCAAAGATTACAGACTTTAATTAATCCATCCAAATGAACTGGAAATCCGAAAGTATGCATTGGCATACAAGCTGAAATTTTCCTACCTGTACTTTTATTATAGCAACCATCTTCTCTTAATTCACCAAATTCATCTAAAAAGTCACTTACTGCGGAAGGTGACAAACCCATTGTATCGTAATCAACATCTAAGAATATTGGATGAGCATTATTATAGGCTATTGCATTTGCTGTGGCAACAAAAGTTAAGGCTTGAGTTAATACTTCATCATTTTTTTTTACTCCAACCAACCTGAGTCCTACTTGAAGTGCTGCTGTACCGTTAACCACCGCAGTTGTTCTATTTGTTTGCGTAATATCATTCATTAAGGTCTCAAACTTATCGACATAAGGTCCGACACTAGAAACATAAGTTGAATCAATACAATCTTCTAAATATTTCTTTTCATTTCCTCGAAATACTGGCTCATGTAAACAAATATAATTGTCTGAATTATATTTATTTCTAATTAGTTCAATAATATCTTTAAACATATATATATCTACTCTTTAAATTATTTTTCTCGACTACCACCGGAAGTCTTCCTTAAATTTAATTAGAAATCTGCTAGTTCTAAAAAAAAAAACTTTATAGAATTCTAAAAGCGTTTTAATTAAAAAAATCCCGTTAGGGATATTTTTCTAGAATTAAACATTTCAATTAACATATCTCTTTTCTTTAATTAGCCACTTAATTAAAACAAATAGTTAAATGCAAAAGTGGGTTTGTCAAGGTTCCAAATACCAAACATAAAATTAAACTTTGAAATAAGGTGTAGCTTAAAACCGGTGTTTATTCCTTTCGAATTATGTTCAAATAAAATTGATAAATCATCATAAAAAAAAGAAGTAAACGAAACACCCCCAAATACTCCCTTATAGTCTTTAGCTTTTAATTCCTTAAAATCAAAAGCATATCCAATAGATAAATCAAAATTTCCAAACCCTGTTTTAATGTTTTTTGAGCCTACAAAATAAGTTGCTGAATAATTTGAGCAAGTTAAACACGTCTCTCCAAAAATTGCTGAGGCATCTTGAAGGCCTAAAACTAAAGCAGGTAAATATTTCTTTTCTTTTAATAACCTGGCTCTAAAGCCAAACATACGATCAGGAAAGTACTTTGTTTCCATAGTTACAGGAACATTAAGCTCATGAGTATATCTAAACATTACCTCCATAAAAGGGAAAAGAGCATAAGTTACATAGGTATTTAACCCAGGATTTAATCTTCTTTCATACCGCTGAAAATAAGGTTTCGGAATAAAAGCAGCTCCAATCACTAACTGCCCATCTTCCATCATCCTGGCCGATGGGATATGAATCAGCCCTGAGGTTCCTGTGACAGACTGCCCTGAAACAACCCCACCAACCAATAACAAAACAATTAAAATTAACTTTTTCATATACTTAACTTTTGACCCCTACTGCTAGTCAAATCGATTCTATTTCTGTAGAAGGTAAATTTTCAAAACGCTTTTCTATTGACTTTACCTGGCCATATAAAACGGCTACAACAGTAAATCTTAAAATCTTAAAATCTACCCTAAATCCCTTATTTTTAATATACCACAGCTCTAATTCTCCCTTTACAGGGGCTATCTGATCCCTATAAAACACTTCATAAGATCCCTTGACCCCCTTAAATAAAGAAGTCTCATCTCGAAAAACAATCGAACCAATCCCTGTAACACCCGGACGTATTTTGCCGAGTTTATTTCGTACCTCTTTAGGATAATACAGAAACACCTCAGGAAGCATAGGCCTATGTCCCACAAAGGACAAATCCCCATTTAAAATATTAAAAAATTGAGGAAGCTCATCAATTTTAGAAAAACGTAGAAAACGACCAAAAAAACTAATTCTATTGTCGTTGTATGCTGTAAGTGGACTCGAAGTGGGTTTTGAGCGCTTCATGGTTCTGAGCTTATACATTCTAAAGAGTTCCCCGTTTCTGCCTACGCGATAACTACGATATACAGGAGCTGTTTCCCCGGAGAGTAACAGTAAGATAATGGATACAATCACTAGCGGAGCTGTTAGTAAAATTCCTAAGATGGAAAAGATAATATCGGAAGCCCTTTTAATTAAAGAATACATGTTTATGGTTAAAATTATTTTTCTAGAAGGGTTAATTTCTTTGTTAATAGATAGATGCCCTGGCGTTTGTCAACGGGAGAGGCAACTTTTTCAAATATTTCTATTCTAAAATGAGTTTGTATTTTAAAGGCAAGCCTTGAGATCATTGCGTTTTTTCGTTTCACATTCAAATCATAACTTTTCCCGTCTCGATCAAAATAGGAAATCAAATCTTGGTTTTCTACTTTTTTATCTTTTACTAGCTTGTCTAGAAAATAAAACTCATCATAATCAATCTTTATTTTCTTATAACCCTTTTTAATAAAACGATTTCCTAAAACCAGCTGTGATCTTAATTTGAAAATCACAAAAACCAATACTAATAAAAGAAATATAAATACTAATGATAAAGGAATATAATCAAGGTATGAGGTCAGCGAGCTTGGGTCTTGGTATTTTATAATGGAAGCTTGAACTAGAAATAAATTTTGAGGGTTTGATTTAACACTAGAAAGACTATAAATTTGATCACCACTAAATACTGGTGAAAATTCAGGATATAGAGGTGAGTCTAAATAAGCATTTTGAATCGTATTTTTTTCAAAATCAAAAAGCGCAAAATTTATGGGATTGAAAGCATTTAAAACCCCTACTTTTTCAGTATTTGAAAGTTGACTCTTTTGATATTGTTTGTTCACAAAGTAATTTTCATATTTGAAGAAGTCAAACCGGATTTTCTTTATTTTTTTAGTATTTAAATCATATTTTAAAATATAATCATTGGCTTTAATTGTTCCTAAAAAATTATTTTGAATGGTTGGGGATACTATATAAATAAAATTATCAGTTGTAGATACTATGGGATCAATAAATCCTAGGTTATCATCTAAAAGAGTATCTTGTAAAACCCAGTCTTTCAGAGTAAAATCAAATTTTAAAAGTTGAGATTTGAACTCCCAAAAACCATACCCCCCCAGCTTATATAACTTATTATCATTAGTAAAAAATGCACTGGAATAATAGGCCCTTTCTATAGATGAATTATCTATTCGTTTAATTCCTTTTTCATTAAATTCAAATAGATAACCCCCACTGGAACTCGTTAAATAGATTTTATTGTTGGCTGCTACCCATTGTAAAGACGAAAGATTCATTTGTTTAAACAAAGAGTCTACCGGCTGGGAATATTGATGTACTTTATTCGAATTAAGTGAGAAAAAATCATTTTTACCGATTAAAAAGACCTGATTCTCTTGGTTTTTACAAAGCTGATACTCCCCTTGATTAAAGGTTTTTCCTAAAAATTCATCACTAGCACTTTGCCCATTTAAAATATATAAATTGAGGAAAAATCCCATTATTATGTATCTTAGAGCCATGAAAAACATAAGTTTTTGTGTCGCAATTTTTCTTTATTCATCCTTTTTGATAAGTCAAAATTCAATTGAGCAGAGGGAATTTAACCTTGATTCACTTCGCTTTTTTTCTTCCACTAAATCTAACCTTCAATTAATTTTTAATTCGAGTGTTGTTTTGATATCCGATTCAAAATATAGCATAGAACCGATAGCTAAAATTGAAAAATCATTTTTTTATGAGTTAAATAATTCAAATTTTGATGTTGTAAAAGATTCAACCGGTTCTCAGTTTTTTGTGAGAAAACAGTTGGGTGAAGTTTTTACTTTTCAAAACAATGCATTCAAGCAGATTGATTTATCAGGATTTTTAAATTCAAATGCTGGTTCAAGCAAGCTTTTTTATAATAATGCACTCTACAGTTTGTTTGGTAATGGTTATTTTAAAGAAAATAATTTAATACTCCGCTATGATTTAAAAGCTAGAGAGTGGTCAAAAGTAAATCCCCCTTTAGATTCTGATATCCCCAAGGCAAGAACAAACGCGATTGTTAAAAAAATTGATGATCAACTCTATATCTTAGGTGGTAATTATCAAAACAATTCAAATCAAACTGTATATGTAAGAGATTTATATTTATTTAACCTCCTAACTAATAAATAGGGGATTTAACCGATCTGTTTAATTTCAATACCCTTAATGAAATAATTGAAATCGATAAATACAGGTCTGTTGTTTTAAAAAGAGATAAACTTATTTTAATCGACTTTAAAAACCTTACCTATGACGCTATTGATTATTCTAAAAACGCAATTGATTTTACTTATTTTCAGAAATTAGAAGACAAAATTTATTACCTAAAAAGTGATGCCTCTAAATTTCAAATTAATTCAATTGAACTGGAAAATCTCTTAAGTAAATTTAAAAATCCTAAATCCCTGTTAAAAGACAATTATTTTAGTTTTAGTAAAATGGTTTATTTAATTCTACTACTAGGCTTTATTTCAAGCTTTTATATTTTTAGTAGAGCATACAACCTTAGAAAATTCAAATTAAAAAGTATATTAAAACAAGCCAATTATATTACCTACAAAAATTTTATACTACCCCTTGACTATGAGGAATCTGAAGTTATAGACTTTTTAATTCTAAAGAAAAAAGTAACTCTTTCTGCTATTTTTGAACTCCCTTGTTTTAATGAATATTCTGATTCCTACAAGAAAATTTATATCCCCAAACTAATAAAAGAGTTGAATGAAAAATTTAACTTACAAGTTCCTAAAAAATTTAAATTAAGCCTTGAGAAAAACAAAAACAAAGTCGATAAGAGGATTCTGGAAATCTCACTTAAAGGGGAAATCATTCCCTATAAGGGCTGGATTTCGTATGTTTTCAAGCTTTAATTTGCTTTGAAATTTCTAATATTGGTTTTGAGACAAGCACCCAACCACAGGAAACCACTAGCCCTAGAAATGTAAAAACTACTAGTATCAAAGCCCTTTTGGGCTGTTCTTTCTGGTTAGGAATATAAACTGGCTCTATTATGGTGATGTTTGGAATTTCTTTACTTACCTGCAACTTTGCTTGCTCCAACTGTTTTGAGAGTTCCAGATAAACGGAATATACCAAATCATAACGCGTCTGAATTTTTTGAAGGTTACTCTGAAATACAGCCGTAGAAATGTTTTTGTTCTGATCTTTGAACTCTGCGAGCTCTTTTTGAACCGCATTGTACTGTTTTTGCTTCAACTCAAACTGCTGGGTAACAAAAGTTAATATCCTATTGGCGTTTTCAGTCTTGTAGTTTGTGATGAAATTTTGTAATAAGGCTAAAGCTTTTGAAGTCACAACAGCAGCATACTTTGGGTTTTGATCTAGAGTGCTTAAAGTAATAAACCCTTCTTTTTCGTTAACCTCTACACTTATAAGCTCCTCTAAGGACTTTGTAAGCTTAAAATCAATCTCACTGAGTTGAAAAATTTCTTTATTCTTTAGAACTTCTACTTGTTGATCCCCGTTAAATGTGGAGAGAATAAGCGAAGGTAAACCGATAGTGTATTTTTTTATTGTAGGTCCAAAAGAGTTTTGCTTATTTAAAAGGTAGTCTTTGTAGTTTAATTGGTTTGGCTCCAATTCCGTATTTAAAAGATCCACCTTAAAGGGAATTCCAGAAACAATATTTGGATACAATGAAGGGGGTATGTCGCCCATTGCTTCAGACTGAAGATTAACCCCAGCCAGAGCAGCTAAACCGCTTATAGAGGAGCTGACTTGCTTGTCTGAATTTTGCACCACAAAGATTGCTTGAGCTTTATAAATTGTTGGTGATACTAGAGCAACAAACAGCCCAATAATCATAAACCCAACCACCGTTTTAAGGATAAAACGCTTCTTTTGATAAAGGGAAGCCAGTAGGGCGATTAAATCAATTTCGTCTTCTTGATTTGAGTGTGGCGTGTTCATATTAATTTACAGGTAAAAGCGTGGATAAAACGATGATCAGTGTGGAGAGCCCTGATGTGATTCCTAAAACTTCTTGGGTGGAAAGCTTTTCCCTTTCAGGTTTTGGTGCTACTACAATTTCACTCCCAGGCACTACCTCAGGATAGTTTTTAAAAAATAAAAAGCGTTTTGTTGCACTTACATCTTTGTTGGGGTAAATAACCAGTATGTCTTTTTTACTTCCTTTTGATCCTAAGCCTGCTTTGTTTAGGTAATATTTTAAACTACTTGTTTTAAATTTAACAACTGAAGGTTTTAAAACTTCCCCAGATACAACAACATCATTAGAATATTGATCCAAAATAAGCTGATCTCCATCTTCGAAATAATAAGAATCGTCTATACTGTCTATCGGAATAAATGTAAAGTCTATATTCTGATCTGAATCTAGGCTAACTTGTGTTAGGGAATCCTTTAAGATTTCTTGCGCCTGAGATTCAGATTCTCTTCGAATGTAAATTGAACTCTTATTGGCATATTGTGTTAGGCCTCCAGCTTCTTCAATTAGATTTTTTATAGTACTGCTCTTTTTGGATTGAACATACAAACCGGGATTTTTTACCTCTCCTAAAACAGATACTCTCACAGGTTGCACTTTGTCTTTTTCAATTACCGAAACAATGTCTAAAGGGTTTAAAATTGTGGTGGATAAATCTCTTAAATCGAAGCTTTCAAAAACCTCTGACAGAATATAATCATTTGATTTTGGGTCAACTGTTTTAACAAT
>Ga0206129_10006693_pt1 | contig 11610 bp, 5 predicted proteins | sample Helgoland_Spring_8_FD_148616 | JGI IMG/M metagenome (GOLD analysis project Ga0206129, IMG submission 148616) | Pelagic subsurface seawater microbial communities from Kabeltonne, Helgoland, North Sea - Helgoland_Spring_Bloom_20160502_2 | ecosystem: Environmental > Aquatic > Marine > Epipelagic ...
AACATTTTTTCCTTTATTATCATAAAAACCAATTGTTTCAATGATTTCACCCCCTTTAAATTTTAATTCTAATTTAATCGCCCCATTAGAATAAAACTCTCTAAATATTCCATCGCTTAGCCCATTAGACATTTCATATTCATGGAACAAAATGTCTCCTCTTTTATAAAATACAATCCCATCAAATGGGAGACTATAATAATACATCACCCCTTTTACTTCATATAGATCTTGATAATCTACTCTTCTTTTTTGATTATTAAATTTCAGAGATTCATTAATTTGAGTATCGGATTGAATCATTAAATTCCCATTATTAAGTCCTAGTATTTCAACGAATGATTTCCCTTGAGAGAGGGCCTTGCTTCCAACGGAAAGCATTCTCAAATTACCTAATTCTTTGATTCCATCAATTTCCGAAATGTTTCCAAAAAAAGAAAATTTCTTGTTAATCAATAATCGCAATGACTCTAGAGCCTTACAGTTCTTTAAATATTTGAGATCAATATCAGAAGAAGATGAAAGATATAATTCTTTTATATGGATACATGATAACAGAAATTTAAGATCGGCATTCTCAAATGCCAGTTCAATCCTTAATTTTTTTAAATTTTTAGATGCGATTAATCCATTAAGATTTGTGAAGCTCTCTAACTCAGAGATATTAAATTCTTCTAACTCAGATAATTTATAAAGAAAATCAAGGTTTAATAGTTTAACATCTCCATTACCCTCACTTTGGTATTTATTGGTAATACTCAGTTTTTTAAGTTTCCTTAAATTGGATAAAAAGTCAAAATTGTCAAGCTTATTGCAACCAAACTCTAGCTCTTCAAGATTTATCAAATACTTGAAACTTTCATAATGCCCAACTAATTTTGTTGATTGATTATCATTGAATTTTAAAGTTTTAAGTTGACTAAAATTCTTTAACCATTTAAGACTTCCATAGAAATTTTTTATTTCTAAACTTGTGACATTTTCATTTCTGAAAGTATCTTCAAGATTAATTTTCCCTATATCATAAGCGTTAAAATCTATTTTTAAAAACTCTAGATGCGAGAATTTATTGAAAGGAAGTAATGACATAGGTGGATTCGAATACGCATGTGATGACAACATATTAGAATCAAATGAGTTGATGTTTTTTAGAAGAATAGTTTCATCTATTTTGGCATCTTGAGGGGTATTTGCGATTATTTTGAAAAGAGTATTATCAAGATAAGGTTGAGCAGGTTCAGATCCTGTAAAAATAGGACTTCGTTTAACTACTAGCGCAGTGCTGCTATAATATTGATTGCTATTTTTGGTTAGCATACAACCAAACAGAAGTTTCTCAAATAAATGACTATTATCTAAGGAAATCAAAAGATCAATCCCAAGATCAATTTTGTCAAAATCTCTGCTCAATAAAAGAGCTTTTATTTTTGAAAATGCTTTTTGATCTCCCGAAATTAATTTTATTCCTGTGTCAACTTTTTTTTTACAACAACTTTTTCATTAATATTTGAGTTAAATGGACTGAATTTTTCTTCATTAAAAGCTGTTGCATTTAAAAATATATTACGAGATTTTTTGATTCTAGAATTTAATTTCCATTGGCTAATATCTTGATTAAAACAGATGGCATCTTGAAATAAACCAACCATTTTTTTTACTTTGCTTACATCCCATCTCGATATGTCTTGATTAAAAGTAGATGCCCCTTTAAACATATTATCCATATTTTCAAGAGAACTAACATTCCATTTACCTATATCAGAGTTGAAAGAAGTAGCTCCACAAAACATACTTTCCGTTGTTTGAAAATTTGAAGTATCCCAATCTGAAATATCTTGATTAAAAGATTCGGCACCTTCAAATAAGGATTTAACATTATCAACGTCTTTGAGTTTCCAGCTATCTAATGGTTGATTAAAAGATTTTGCACCCTTAAAAAGGCGGAGTAAAGATCCAGAAGGATTCCAATTTTTCAATTCTCCATTGAAAGATTTTGCATCTTCAAATAAAGAGAACATCCTAGGAGTTCTTTGATTTTTATGCCCAATATTCCATTTAGATAAGGATTGATTAAATGAAATAGCTCCCTTAAAGGTGAATAGCATATTTGCAATCTTATCAATATTCCAGTTTTCAAGGGGTTGATTAAATGATACCGCATTCTCAAACATATTTGAAATATTTTGAAGTTTACCAGTATCCCAATTTCCTATCGGCTGATTAAAGCTTTTTGCTCCCTCAAACATTGATAGCATTGCAGTTACATTTTTTGTATTCCAATCCCCTATCGGCTGATTAAATTTTTCACATTCTTTAAACATCTCCGACATAGATTTAACCTTACTTGTATCCCAAGAACTGATGTCGTCGTTGAAGTCAGAAAAATCAGAAAAAATACCGTTCATCGTCGTTACTTTACTTGTAACAACTCTATTTAAGTCAAAATTAATTTTTTTTAATTCTGATAACTTATGAGGCCTCTGATGTATCAAATATGATAAATCCCATTGATCTACCGCAACATAGTATTGCATGTCATTAAGTTCATACATTTCGCCACCCCTAGCACTACTCTTGGCGACGACGGTCACTCCGTTTTCATGAAGATATATCATACAGTAATTAATTAGTGATTTAATTAAACTCTTACCAAGATATCAAAAAGTTTACGTTATCTGAAATAATATAGATTTGAAGGATCGGGGTTAATTATCATATTAGGTGATAATAGTAAAAGGGAAACCGCTACATACCATGGGGTGGTTAAGAAATACAAAAATCAAAATAGGATTTTCAACTAAAAATCCAAACTTCCAAATAATTACAGTATGGGTATTCATTAAATTTGAATTCAACTATTATCTAAGCATACCCCTATCCATTATCACTATTCTAGTAAACCTACTCTCTACTCTCTCTCCTAAGGTGTTGACTGTGAAACAAAAGCCTACAGAAACTAACTATTCCATAATTAGAAACTAATTGCAATACGATACATCTATTATTTTTTTTAATAGGATAAATAAATTTTTATCTTGAGACACAAACTAAATACGAGTCACTCAAGATAATAGTCCTAAACTATAAAAACATGATTTACCTAGACGAAAACGGAATTACAATTAAAGCCTCAAAAGAGGCAGTGGTTGGAGAGGAATACGAACTCAATGGAGAGAAGTATAAAGTAGTGGATGAAGATATGCTTCGAAAAATGGTTAAAAATGAGGAGGATGTTACTAGAGTGGTGACTAGTAGAGTGACAGTTATGAATTATATGTTCTATAGAGATTTCTATGTATCTACTTTCAATCAAGACATTGGTGGTTGGGATGTTAGTAATGTTACCAATATGGAAAGTATGTTTTCCCGTGCAGAATCTTTCAACCAAGACATCAGCTCTTGGGATGTAAGTAAGGTAGAAAATATGGGGCAAATGTTTTCAGGAGCAAAAGAATTTAACCAAGACATTGGATCATGGAACGTGAGTAAGGTGACAGATATGCATGGTATGTTTTCCGGTGCAGAATCTTTCAACCAAGATATTGGATCATGGAACGTCAGTAAGGTTACGAAGTTGAAGGAAATGTTCAAAAATGCTGAATCTTTCAACCAAGACATCAGCTCTTGGGATCTTAGTAATGTAACCGATATGAGTGCGATGTTTTGGGGAGCATGGGATTTCAATCAAGATATCGGGAAATGGGATGTAAGTAACGTTACAAAAATGAATAGAATGTTCTCAAGAGCATCTTCTTTCAATCAAAACATAAGTAATTGGGACGTGAGTAACGTTACAATAATGATTGAGATGTTTATGAATGCTGAAAAATTCAATCAAAAAATTAATTCATGGAATACGCAAAATGTAACCGATATGGAACGTATGTTTAAGGATGCCTCATCATTTAACCAAGACATTAGCTCTTGGGATGTAAGTAATGTAACAGATCTAAGTAGTATGTTTTGGGGTGCATCTGCTTTCAATCAAGATATCGGACCTTGGGATGTAAGTGGTGTTACAGGTTATCCTGGATTGACCAGCATGTTCAGTGGAGCCACTTCTTTCAACCAAGATATCAGCTCTTGGGATGTCAGTAAGGTGACGATTATGAAAGGTATGTTTGAGAATGCTACTTCTTTTAATCAAGATATCAGCTCTTGGGATACAAGTAAGGCTAAATCTATGGATCAAATGTTTATGGGTGCTTCTTCTTTCAACCAAGACATTAGTAATTGGGATATCAATAAAGTTGAACATAAATATCAGACTTTCAATAAGGCAACATCTTTCAAGTCAAAATTCAATCCTTTCCGAGGAAAAACAAAAAGAAAAACATTTGAAAGCTTATCGTCTGATGATAAGAAGATAGTACCTAAAATAAAGAAATTACTTGGTCTTCGAGACTATGCTAAAATCGATTCGGGAATAGAATTACTTCGCTCCTTAAATCAAGCTAATCTTTATGAGCCTCTTCTAGATAGCTGCTCAATTAATGAATCAGGAGAATTTATACGAAATAAGTTTTTTACTGGTTCAGGATCTGCCCAATCTTATCTAGATTATGCAATGCTTTCCTTAATTGCTTATGCTCCAAAGGATGCAAAAGTACATGAGAGTTTAAAGGTTAGTTATGTGAAAAATCTTTCACTATCAACTTATACTGGAGGAGATATGTATAGTTTTCACAATATGGACAGGGGTAAAAATACAAACGATCATTTGCCTCTTGAAAATTTTAAAAACTTAAACAGATTGGAAATTATAAACTTCAATACTTTTGAAAACATAGATTTTCTAGCAAATAATAAAAATCTTAAAGAAATTAAGTTCTTTCATTGTAGGAAAATTAAAAACTTAGACGGATTAAAAAATTGTCAAAATCTTACAAGTTTAGAGATCAATAATTGCGATAACTTGGATAATCTAAACGGACTTGGTAATTGTAAGAAGTTGAAAACATTAACTTTAAGCGAATGCGGTTCGATAAACAGCCTAAAAGATCTTCAATCAATAAAATCTATTGAGAATATTGTTTTAAACAAATGTGAGAATCTAAAAAGTCTAGAAGGTCTTGAAACAGCAGAGAATATAGAAACAATCACTATAGCAAAATGTACCTCACTTACTGATGTTTCAGCACTTTACAACTTAAAATCTCTCAAAAAGTTACAGTTAAAATCTTCTGGAATTAAGAAAGCACAACTACCAAAAGAAATTCAATCAATTACTGAAGCAGTTTTCAGTTACAATTAATCAACCAAAAAAAGAAATAATAACATGTCTGAGAGCTTATTAGAATACGGTACACGAGGAAATAGCAAGGAGATAATCAAAATACTCACTCATATTTTTGATGCCAATGCTGCGTTACCAAATTTAGGTCAAAAACCAACCCCTGTATGTATTTGGGGGACACATGGACTGGGTAAGACTGATATTGTTCGTGATTTTGCCAAGCAGAGAAATTGGAAATTTAGCTATATCGCTCCAGCACAATTTGAAGAAATGGGTGATCTGCATGGTATGCCCACTATTGTTGAAACCAAAAGTGGTGATAAGCAAACTGTCTATAGTCCTCCTGATTGGGTTCCAACAGAAGAAGGTCCTGGTATTTTATTATTAGATGATCTCAACAGAGCCGATGATCGTATCCTGAGAGGATGTATGCAACTACTTCAAAATTTTGAACTCTCTTCTTGGAAATTACCTCCAAAATGGCAGATTGTTGCCACTGCAAATCCTGAAGGAGGAGATTATTCTGTAACCCCTATGGATGGTGCCATGCTCACTCGAATGCTCCACACAACCTTAAGGTTTGACGCTAAGGTATGGGCTGAATGGGCAAATCAAGCAAATATTGACGCTCGTGGTATTGCCTTTGTTTTGACCTATCCCGAATTAGTCAATAATGAAAGAACCACACCAAGAAGTCTGACGCAGTTTTTTAATATGATTAAAAACATATCGGACTTAAAAGATAATATTGATCTAATTCTATCATTGGCAATGAGCGCTTTGGATGAGGTAACTACAAATTCATTCGTTAGCTTCATCAATGATGAGCTGAGCACTTTGATTGATCCCGAGGAAATATTAAATACAAAGAATTTTAAAAGTACAAAAGACAAAATCATTAAACTCTCCAAAGACGACGGTGGAGGAAAAAGAGTCGATAGGCTTTCCACAATTTGTACTAGACTCTACCTCTATCTCCTATCAAGAGATTATAAAAGCGAAAAAACTCATAAAGACAACCTAATCTCATTTCTTTTGATCGAAGTAATCCCTCAGGATCTTTTGATGAGCTTATACATGGATTTATCAAAAAATGCTTCAGATGAAATCAAAACAATGATGAGAGATAAGAAATTAGCCAATCTGCTGTTAAACTCGATGTAAGGCAAAGTAGAAGTGGCAAAACAAAAAAACATCAATGATGAGGTCTCCAGATGCATCATTCAGCTGCTGTTAAAGGAGCCTTTCTATGCGCATTTGCTGAGTGGAATTGTAAGGACTATCTCTGATGATACGCAAACAGCAGCGGTAGGAATTAAAAATGGAAAAGTCAATCTTTTCATAAATGAAAACTTCTTTCTTAAAGAATTGACGACTTTTTCATCTCGTGTCGCTGTGGTAAAACACGAAACTCTTCACCTATTATTCAAGCATCTTTTTAGATATGACCTAAAAAAGTTTGATATGAATATTTTTAATCTTGCAGCTGATCTAGTGGTAAACCAATTCATTGGTAAATGGAACCTTCCAAAAAATGCAGTTACCCTTAGTGTCTTCCCTGATTTAGGCTTAGAGGAGGATCAATCTGTGGAATGGTATTATAAAAAATTATTTGCCCTAAAAAAGGAAATGAATCAAGCAAATACTAAAAAAAATGAAGGAAAAAATGAATCTGAAAATGAGAAATCTAATGAGGGAAATAAGTCTTCTGCTCCACTAAGCTCCGAAGCACTTGAAAAAATCTTAAATGAAAAATCTCACAGTGACCACTCAAAATGGGGTCAAGCGAACTCTGAAAATCAATTAAGTGCTATCGAAACAGACCTTGATAGAATGATCGTTCAAGCAAAAGATAGAACTCCCGCAAAGGACTTTGGTACGTTACCCAGCGGTATTCTACATTTACTTAATGCCATTATTGAAAAGAGAAATCCAAAAATAAATTGGAAAAGAGCGCTAAAGATTTTTTCTTCCAGCAGCAGAAAAACAAAGGTTAAGTATACTGTAAAAAGAATCAGCAAACGCTATGGTACTCGACCTGGCATTAAGATTAATAGATATCAAAAAATGGCTGTAGCCATAGATACCTCAGGATCCATTGCGATGTCCGATTATAGTTTATTTTTCAGTGAAATTCATGCAATATGGAGAGAAGGTGCAGAAATACAAGTCATTGAATGTGATGCCGCAGTACAGAGAGTCTATGAGTATAAAGGTAAAATTCCTGAATTTATTCAAGGTGGTGGTGGTACCTCCTTTGATCCCGTATTTGAACATCTCAAAAAAGATAGATTCAAAAAATTTGATGGATGCATCTACTTGACAGATGGCTATGCCAACGAACCAGAAATTAAACCTCCTTGCAAAGTATTTTGGATCGTAACTCCAGATGGAAATCTTGGAGAGCATTTAAAATTTGGAAGAGCTGTGAAGCTTGAGGAATAACAAAAATCGTGATTCAATCAAATATTATGAGTAATTCAGAAAGTAAAAATCATCGCAGAAAAATCATAAATTTTTTACAAAAAAGAGATTATGATGAGATAAATATCGGGATTGAATTATTGATAGCAATCGATGACTCAAAAATATATTCATCTCTATTAGAAGAAGTTTTTTATGATAGAAATAAATCTGTAATTATTCCAAATAATATTTTTAAAGGCACAGCCCCTGCGCAACCATTCCTCAATTATGCCCTTATAAGTGTTATAACTAATGCTCCGAAAGATTGTGTTATTGCTGAGGAGATTAAAAACTCAATTGTTGAATTAAAAATGGAGGTAAAAGCTTTACCGAATTTGTCAAAATTAGAGAAACTAGAAAAACTAGATCTCAGTGAGAATCATTTCATAAGAAATATAGATTTTTTGGAAAATTGCAATTCACTCAAAAAATTAAATCTAGATTTTTGCAAAAACCTTGAAAATATCAATGGTATTGAGAAAATCAAAGGATTAAAATATATCTCTTTTGAGGAATGTTCAAGCTTAAAAAGCATCAAGCCCTTAATGAACAAAAATCTAGATAATATAGAAATCAATTTAAATCAGATGCGGACTCTAGTTAATCTAGATGGAATTCAGGCAATGAAAAAATTGGAAAAAATAAGTCTGCACAGAGAAGAATATAGGACAAACATTCCAAATATTTTACAAAATTTTGACTCCATAAGTGAGCTCAACAATTTATCTTTTTTCGGTAAAAGAAAAGAAAATAATCTAGAAATATTTGGTGATTATCTCACTTCAATCAAAGGATTAAAGGCCTTAAAAAATGCCAATTTGTCTTGGATTAATGTATTTCGTATTAGGGCCGAATCTCTTGTTAATCTAGAAGGCATTCAATATTTGCAGTGGATAAAAAAGTTAGAAATCTATTCTAAAGCTCAAGATTTATCTTTAATTGGATCATTAGCAAAGCTAGAAGTGTTATCACTCAATCAAGGAGCTTTCGATTCTCTAAATGGCTTAGAAAAATTATCAAAGCTCACAGGGTTATATATTTATCAGGATAGCATTTTTTCTCTTTCAGGAATAAATTCATTACAATCATTAGAATTTATACGTCTCTCGTGCCATGAACTGAATTCTTTAGTTGAGCTTAGATCATTATCCAAATTAGAAACATTACAGCTAATTAATTCTCCCGTAGAAAACCTTCAGGATATCAAAGAATTAAGTCATTTAAAACATTTAACTATAAGTAACGCCCCTAATCTCAAGAATTTTGATGGAATACAAAATATGAAATCATTACAGTTATCCTATGGAGATTGTCCAAAACTTGAGAGCTTAAATGAAATTAGCGACCCTTTTCTTGTTTCTGAAGGCGAGGAAAATGAATTTGTTATTGATCTGACAGAATATCCCTTAATCCATGATTTAAGTATTTTAAAAGCACTTGACGAAGTTAAATTATTAACTCTTCAAAGAGATTTTGAAAATAAAAATGGAGATAAAATCAAACACATTCCAATTCAAACCGTAAAAGTTCAAAATCCCACATCAACAATGCTTCAGGCCATCTCGATCTTAAGTGTCCAACACCTTTGTATTACTTATAATGAGGAATGTACCAACTTATCTCTTGAGGGAATCAAGGAATGGAAATCTGTGAAAACTCTAACGATTAATTCAAAGCTGCACGGAATTAACGATAGCCAAGGAGATAAAAGTGTTTTTCGAAAAGGAATTAGAAGTTTAAACGGTGTTGAAGCTTTCACGAATTTAGAATTTTTATTTCTAGGTAGTAACGATCATGAAAAAAGGGATAAATATGGATATAAAATACTTGGCAAATTTCTTAATAGCTCCTGCCATAGTCTTGAAGATTTGGCTGGTATTGAAAAACTCACAAATTTGAAAAAAATAGAACTCTATGATTGCAGAAAACTTCATGAAATAAATTCAATAGCTGAATTACCTAATTTGAATTACCTGAATATGGAGGGCTGTGAAAAGGCTAATCCTTTCCCGAGACCCAAAACCATGACAAATAGGGATTCGGTAATAAAATTTCAAAAAAGAATTTTAAAAAGCCTAGGTAAAGATATTTCTCATTTAGAACAGAAAAAAAAGGATAATAACCCTTTAAAAAAAGAGCTATCAAAAATTAAAAAATTTTTAATACAACCTGATGAAAGTACTATTGACGAAGGGATAGAGCTACTACAATCCTCAAATAATAATCATTTATTTGAGATGATATTAGACGGTTGCAGCATTTCTAATGATGGAGATATTATTCCAAATAAATTATTTAAGGGTACCAAAAAAACACAACCTTTCCTAGACTATGCAATACTGAGTTTAATCCATCTTTTGCCAAGTGATATTAACATCCCAGAAAGTCTAAAAAAAAGAAATATATCCAAGATAAGGCTAGAATATAGTGAAGCCTCGTCAGTGAGTGGTAAAATTTTTGACCGAATTTCTAGCTATCAAAATTTATCTATGATTACTCTTAGTAATTTAACTGAGATTAAAAACTTAGATGGTCTTAAAAATTGTGTGAATCTTAAGGAAATAAGCATAAGGAACTGTACTCAACTCCAAAACTTAGATGGATTAATTAATTGTGTAAATCTTGAAGAAATATATTTAGAACGGTGCAATAAACTCCAAAACTTGGGTGGACTAATTAATTGTATGAGTCTCGAACATATAAGCCTATCGATCTGCGATCAACTTCAAAACTTAGATGAACTCATTAATTGTATCACCATTAATAAATTAGTGATATATTATTGCGATGAAGTCCAAAACTTGGATGGACTTAAAAATTGCGTGAATCTTAAGTCTTTAATATTAACAAAATGTGAGCATCTACAAAACTTAGATGGACTAATCAATTGTGTGAATCTCGAGAAAATAACAATAGAGTCCTGTGATCAACTTCAAAACTTAGATGGACTTAAAATTTGCGTGAATCTTAAGGAAATAATATTAGATGAATGTGAGCATCTACAAAACTTAGATGGACTAATTAAATGTAAAAACTATAGTATTAGCGATTTTGATAGTGAATATTATTCTAATTCTATGAAATTTAAAAATTTTAAAGAGCTCAAAAATATTAATGGCATTGCTAATTGTGTAAATATTGAAAATTTGGAATTTATAAATTGTACCTCCTTAGAAAACATAGATGCAATACGTAATCAAAAGTCTTTAAAATCATTAACTTTTAAAAATTGTGATAAGTTAATAGATATCAGCGCCCTTATTAATATGAATTTTAAATCTTTTAAATTTCTTTCAGAAAACTCTATCTCATTGCCTAGAGGCATTGAATTAATGAAAATAAACAGTATGAATTTAACTATGCCAAAAGCAAATTCCATACCGCCAATATTAAGTAAATGCTCTATTGATTCTTTGGAATTTATAGCATGGGACAAACTCAAAACCCTAAACGGCCTTGAATCAATGTTAAATTTATCGAGTTTAACCCTTATTGACTGCCCAGAACTTAATGATCTATCCGCTGTCTATAACCTAAAAAATCTTAGTGATTTATATCTAAGAACATGCAAAATAAAAAAATCGAAGCTACCTATTCAGCTACAGGAAATAACTGAAACAAATTTTTAAGACTATTATTTAAACTATCATCTTAGCCTAAATCAGTACTCAAGAATTGATACGCTTTCTTAGGGATAGTTGGATAAGTAAATACCCCTCCTATTTTGTACGCATTACTATTAACAACATTATCAAATACCCTATAAAATTCTCTTTTTGTCATTGTGAAGGATTCTTTAGTTTTTTTCACTCGAATAGTAAACTTTTGATCTTCTAAGAGTGGATCAATTTTCTTTTTTGAAAAATAAAGGGTTGAATATTCCCAATAATTAGGAGTGTTATTAATTT
>Ga0206129_10006707_pt1 | contig 11587 bp, 9 predicted proteins | sample Helgoland_Spring_8_FD_148616 | JGI IMG/M metagenome (GOLD analysis project Ga0206129, IMG submission 148616) | Pelagic subsurface seawater microbial communities from Kabeltonne, Helgoland, North Sea - Helgoland_Spring_Bloom_20160502_2 | ecosystem: Environmental > Aquatic > Marine > Epipelagic ...
GAGGGTGGTCGGGCAGTTTGGTCCCAGGCTTGATGCGATAGAGTTTGATTCTATCAAGGCGAAGTTTGAGATCTAGCCTTTGATAAAGGCTATTATCGGATGTTACGTCTGTGTGAATCTTTCTTTAAGCTTAGTCGTTATCGAATCACCGAGGGTGACTGCATTTTACAAAAATTGACTCATCTGAGAATTCAATAGTGGATGTATTATCTGCAAAGCTTTTGGCGCTGCTTGGCCCCAAGGGCTGGATCGGCCCTGAAGATTGTCAGCCATGGCAAAGGGATTGGTTGGACCAGTATGGTGAAGTTCCCTTGGGTGTGGCTCGGCCAAAATCAACCGCTGAGGTGAGTGATGTGCTCCGCCTTTGTTACGCTGAGGGTGTTCCAGTGGTTCCCCAGGGCGGAAATACTGGCCTCGTTGGTGGAGGAGTCCTTGGTAAACCCGGAGGCGTAATTCTCTCGCTTAGTCGAATGAATGCGATCTCATCTCCAGATTTATCCAGTGGCAGTATCTCTTTGGAGGCTGGGGTTATTCTGGGGCAATTACATCAGTCTTTGGAAGGGACGGGCTTGATGTTTCCGATGCATCTTGGTTCTGAGGGAAGCGCGCAGTTTGGTGGATTGATTGCTACAAACGCTGGTGGTAGCCATGCGTTTCGTTACGGAATGATGCAAGAGTTGGTGCTAGGATTGGAGGTCGTCCTAGCTGATGGCAGGGTATGGAACGGGATGCGCGCCGTACAGAAAGACAATGCAGGCTATCAGCTACGAAAACTTTTCTGTGGATCAGAGGGAACTCTTGGAATTGTAACGCGAGCCATCCTAAAGCTATCTGCGGAACCGAAACAACAGCTCACTGCTTTGCTAGCGGTCAAAGAGGCATCAGGGCTCGTTAAGCTGGCAACGAGATTAAGAGCGGAGGGCGCAGAATTTTTGTGTGCGATGGAGTTTTTTTCGGATATTGGTTTGGGCATTGCCCTTGAGAATATCCCCGGGATTGTTTTTCCGTTGGAGAGTCGAGCACCGTTTTATGTGCTTGTAGAAGCGGGCTCAGGCTCAATGCAAGTGCCGCTTGATTCAATACTCACCGAAGTTATGGCGTGGGGAATTGATGAGGGTATCGTTGTAGATGGTGCCCTAGCGATGTCAGAAGCACAGAGAGCAGCTTTTTGGCGCTTGCGCGAAGAGCAGCCAGAGGGGCAGCGACGACTTGGCGCTCAGCTCAAGCATGATCTTTCAGTTCCTCCTGGCCAATTAGTTGATTTTTTAGATCGAGCCAATAATGAGTGTAGTGAGATTCTTGATGGGGTGAGAATCAATGCATTTGGTCATCTAGGTGATGGGAATGTTCACTATAATCTTTCGCCACCTTTAGGAAGGCGAGATTTTTTGGGTCTCGATAGTGAATTTGCTATCAGATTAGGAAGGTTAGCGACAGACATGGGTGGCAGTTTTGCTGCTGAACACGGAATTGGGCGAACAAAACTGGAACTAGCAGATCTTCTCCGGCATCCAGTCGAGCGAAATTTGATGGCTTGCCTAAAAAAAGCATTGGATGACAATAATCAGCTCAACCCTAGTATCTTAGTTTCGATTAAATGAATTTGGTTTATGGTATTTAAATGATGTAATAATCAGATAGAGTGATGCGATGGGCATGAGATTCCTTGTGCTAAACACTTGTCAAACATTGGGCACTTTGCAGTACTGCTGCCGAATGTTTTAGTTCTTGATAAAAAATCACGAGATAGTGATTACAGTTTCTCCTCAATGGCTTTGCGTGGAATGATACTGATATTGAAAGGGTCATGGTTGAGAGTGCAAGTTCAGATGCAGTTAAAAAGTTATAAGTCAAAACATTTAAAGCAGAGCAAGGAGTTCTTGGAATAAATGCGAAATAATTCAACTTTCCATTGCCCAGAGGCGGCAACTCAGAATGATTAGCGCAGTGATATTGGCAGGCGGTGCGGGTACTCGGCTGTGGCCATTATCTAGGTCTGCTCATCCAAAACAGTTTTTGTCGCTACTTAGCCAAGAAACTATGCTTCAAGCGACTGTCGAGCGACTGAGTGGATTAGATATTCATTCCTCTGTAACTATTTGTAACGAAGAACATCGTTTTTTTGTTGCTGAGCAACTTCGTGATATAGGTAAGTTAGGTCAGATTATTCTTGAGCCTAAAGGTCGGAACACTGCGCCAGCTATTGCGCTCGCGGCGCTATTATCAAAAGATGATCCATTGCTGCTGATCCTTTCTGCTGATCATGTTATTCAAGATGAAGCGGCATTCTCTAGGTCGGTATCTGCAGCAATTCCATTGGCGGAATCTGGAAAGCTTGTAACTTTCGGTGTCTCACCAACGGGACCGCTTACAGGTTACGGGTATATAAAGCGAGGTGAAAAACAGGGCCTTGGATATTGTGTGGATCGGTTCGTTGAAAAACCTTCCGCTGAAGTCGCTTTAGAGTATCTTAATTCTGGTAAATATTTTTGGAACAGTGGTATGTTCTTATTTCGGGCAAGTCGTTACCTCGAAGAGTTAAAAAAATACCGTCCTGACATTCTTGAAATCTGTGAGTTATCAATCTTGGCTGCTGAGGTTGATCTTGATTTTATTCGTGTGGATCGAGAAATATTTGAATCTTGCCCGAGCGAATCGGTCGATTATGCTGTTATGGAGCATACTTCCGATGGGGTAGTTGTGCCAATCGATGCAGGTTGGAATGATATTGGCTCTTGGTCTTCTTTGTGGGAAGCTAGCTCTAAAGATAGTAAAGGCAATGCTGTTATAGGTGATGTCATTCTCCATAATTCCAATAATTCTTATGTTAGAACCGACGGGAAGCTGGTTGCTGTCATAGGTGTGGAAGATTTGGTTATAGTCTCTACCAAAGATGTATTAATGGTCGCACACAAAAATAGCGTTCAAGACGTTAAGGTAATTGTGGAGCATTTAAAAGGTGCTTCACGGTCGGAAGGTAAAATACATCGCGAAGTATACCGTCCTTGGGGAAAATATGATTCGATTGATAGTGGAGACCGTTATCAAGTTAAAAGGATAACGGTAAGACCTGGCGCAAAATTAAGTGTTCAAAAGCATTATCACAGAGCCGAACACTGGGTCGTGGTTTCAGGAATTGCAAAAGTTACTAACGGCGAAAAGACTTTCTTACTTTCGGAGAATGAGTCTACTTATATTCCGCTTGGGACTGTGCATGCGCTTGAAAATCCCGGTGAAATATCACTTGAGTTAATTGAAATTCAGTCGGGGGACTATCTTGGAGAGGATGATATCGTTCGATTTGAAGATATCTATGGTCGAGTTTCTGATCAAATAAAGTAAATTAAAATCTATTGGTGAATTGAGGTAACAATGACTTCTAAATCAAAGAATCGTAGAGTAGCATTAATTACAGGTATTACTGGGCAAGATGGGTCTTATCTAGCTGAGTTTCTTTTGGGTAAGAACTACGAAGTTCATGGTATTAAGCGCAGATCCTCGTCCTTTAATACTGAGCGGATTGATCACTTGTATCAAGGTCCACATGTGGCGGATAGAAAGCTGGTCCTTCATTATGGTGATTTATCTGACTCTATGAGTCTTGTTAGAATTATCCAAGAAGTTCAACCTGACGAAATATATAACTTGGCTGCTCAATCACATGTTGCAGTATCGTTTGAAACGCCTGAGTACACAGCGGATACCGTCGGTCTTGGAGCTTTGAGGATTCTAGATGCAATTCGAATCCTAGGATTGGAGAGGAAGACGAGGTTTTATCAGGCTTCAACCTCCGAACTCTATGGGGAAGTCCAAGAGATCCCCCAGAAGGAAACAACTCCCTTTTATCCGCGGTCGCCTTATGCAGCAGCTAAACTTTATGCGTATTGGATCACGGTAAATTATAGAGAAGCATATGGAATGTATGCATGCAATGGGATTCTATTCAACCATGAATCTCCTGTCAGAGGAGAAACCTTTGTTACACGTAAAATTACTAGAGCGTTATCGAGGATTCATTTGGGCTTGCAAGAAACACTTTATTTAGGGAATTTAGATGCATTACGTGACTGGGGTCACGCGAAAGATTATGTTGAAATGCAGTGGTTGATGCTTCAGCAGGAGAGCCCAGATGATTTTTGTATAGCGACTGGCGTGCAGTATTCGGTGCGTGAGTTCGTCAATTTTGCATGGGCACATGTTGGGAAAACGATTCATTGGGAAGGCGAAGGCTTAGATGAGAAGGGTTATGATTCTGACTCGGGCGAATCAATTGTCCAAGTTGATCCTAGATATTTTAGGCCGACCGAGGTGGAGACTTTGTTAGGAGACCCAAGCAAGGCCAAACAAAAGCTCGGTTGGGAGCCAAAAATAACGGTAGAGGAAATGGTTCACGAGATGATGGATCATGATATTGATATAGCGAAGCGAGATTTTTTGGTCAGGGAAAGTGGTTTTAAAATCCCACACTTCAATGAGTGATAGGTAAGTAATGAACCTTAACGATAAAATATATATAGCCGGACATCTAGGGTTGGTTGGGTCTGCGATCGTCAGACGACTTGAAGTTTTAGGTTATAAAAATTTGATTACTCGCACCCGTAAAGAATTGGACCTTACGGATCAAGTTTCTGTAAATAGTTTTTTTAGTGAAATTAATCCGGACTATGTAATTCTTGCGGCGGCAAAAGTAGGTGGTATTCATGCGAATAATACATATCCTGCTGACTTTATATACCAAAATATAATGATTGAAGCGAATGTTATCCACGCTGCGTTCCAGAATGGAGTCAAAAAGCTTCTCTTTTTGGGGAGTACCTGTATTTACCCAAAGTCGGTTAAGCAGCCTATGCCTGAAGCTGCACTGTTAACGGACGTTTTAGAGTCAACCAATGAGCCATATGCAGTAGCAAAAATTGCAGGAATTAAACTCTGTGAATCCTATAATCGGCAGTATGGGACGGACTTTCGTTCGGTGATGCCGACTAACCTTTATGGCGTAAATGATAATTTCCACTCGGAAAATTCACATGTCATCCCTGGCTTAATTCGTCGTATCCATGAAGCAAAAATAAATAATACTTCGGAGGTGATAATCTGGGGGACTGGCAAGCCAAAACGGGAGTTTTTATATGTTGATGACATGGCAGAGGCTTCGCTTTTCGTCCTGAGCTTACCAAAAGAAAAATATTTATTGAACACTGAACCTATGCTGTCACACATAAATGTTGGGGCTGGGATTGATGTCAGTATTTCTGAACTTGCAGAGACAATTAAAAATGTTGTTGGATATAAAGGTGGTTTGATTTTTGATGTTACTAAGCCAGATGGAGCGATTCGCAAGCTTACGGATGTTTCGCGATTAACGAAAATGGGTTGGCGGTACAGAGTGCCTCTTGAACAAGGCTTGAGAATGACTTATCAATGGTACTTGGAGAGTGATAGCGAATGAAAATAGCTGTAGTAGGACTGGGTTATGTCGGGTTGTCTAATGCAGTTTTGCTTTCACAGCATAATGAAGTGGTGGCTTTGGATACTGACCCCGTAAAAGTTAAAAGCCTCAACAATAAGATTTCACCGATCATAGATAAGGACATTACCGAGTTCTTGGAAAACCGACAACTCAACTGCATTGCTACGCTTGATCAAGATCGTGCATTTAAAAGTGCGGATTTTGTGATTATCGCCACTCCAACTGACTATGATGTTGAAACAAACTGTTTTAATACGACTACAGTTGAGCAGGTAATTAGAGATGTGATGAATCTAAATCCAAATGCAGTTATGGTAATCAAGTCTACTGTGCCAGTTGGGTTCACTACCAAAATAAAAGAGAAATTCAACTCTAATAATATATTTTACTCTCCCGAGTTTTTAAGAGAAGGGAAAGCTCTTTATGACAACCTTTATCCCTCTAGGATTGTTGTGGGCGAAAAGTCTGAGAGGGCCGTAATTTTCTCTACCTTACTTAGGGATGCAGCAATCGCTGATGAGGTTCCTATGATTTATACGGATTCGAGCGAAGCCGAGGCAATCAAATTATTCTCAAATACTTATCTGGCGATGAGGGTTTCTTACTTTAATGAATTAGATTCTTTTGCTGAAACTCATAGCTTGAGCTCAAGAGATATAATTCAAGGGGTTGGCCTCGATCCTCGCATTGGTAGCCACTATAACAATCCATCATTTGGATATGGTGGATATTGTTTGCCCAAAGACACCAAACAGCTAAGAGCTAATTATAGTGACATACCTAACAGTCTAATTAGTGCAATTGTAGAGGCAAATTCAACTCGTAAAGATTTTATCGCTGATTCGATTATCAGTAAAAATCCGGGTGTAGTAGGTGTGCATCGTCTTATCATGAAGAGTGATTCTGATAACTTTAGAGCTTCTTCTGTCCAGGGTGTTATGAAGCGGATCAAAGCTAAAGGGATTGAGGTTATAATTTATGAGCCAGTTATTAAAGAGCAAGAGTTCTTTAAATCAAAAGTTATTCGAGACCTAGAAGATTTTAAGCAGCGGTCCAGTCTTATTCTTACTAATCGTATGTCACCTTCGTTAGATGATGTGAAATACAAAGTATATACAAGAGATTTATTTAATGATGATTGAGACAAGAGTATGAAGATTTTAGTAACAGGTGCTGCAGGGTTTATTGGGTCTGCCGTAGCAATACAGCTGCTCAAAAGGGGTGATGAGGTTGTTGGTATTGATAACCATAATGATTACTATGATCCCGAGCTCAAAGAGGCCCGATTGGCTCGATTTGATAGTTCTGAGGGCTACACTCATATCCGAATGGATATTGAAGATGCTGAAGCCGTAAAGAAGCTGTTTACTGAACATAAGTTTGATGGTGTCATCAACTTGGCTGCGCAGGCAGGAGTCCGGTATTCTATTGAAAATCCTCTGGCATATATAAACACAAATATAGTGGGATTTTGTCATATCTTAGAGGCTTGCCGGCATAACGATGTGGCGCATCTAGTGTATGCGTCCAGTAGCTCGGTATATGGATCCAATACAAAAATGCCCTTTTCCATTCACGATAATGTAGATCATCCTTTGAGTCTTTATGCGGCGAGCAAGAAAGCTAATGAGTTAATGGCCCATACATACAGTCATTTGTATAATCTTCCCACAACTGGTCTTCGGTTTTTTACCGTATACGGGCCTTGGGGTAGACCGGATATGGCATTATTTAAGTTTACTAAGGCGATGTTGAACGGTGAAAAGATACAGGTGTTTAATTATGGTAAACATCGAAGAGATTTTACTTACATTGATGATATCGTCGAGGGCGTGATCAGAGTGTTAGATCGTCCTGCTCAATCTAATTCTGATTGGAGCGGCGATGAACCCGATACGGGTACCTCCCACGCACCATGGAGGGTTTATAATATTGGGAATAATTCCCCGATTGATCTTCTCGACTATATTAAGGCGATTGAGGAAGCATTAGGGGTTGAATCTGAAAAAGAGCTTTTACCGCTTCAGCCTGGAGATGTTCCCGATACTTATGCAAATGTTGATGACTTGGTCTCCGATATTGGCTATAAACCTTCAATGCTGGTTAAAGATGGTGTTAAGAATTTTGTGGATTGGTATAGAGATTACAACAACACATGATTAAAGATAAAAACATAAAAATAGGGGTTGTGGGATTGGGCTATGTTGGCCTTCCTTTAGCCGCAGAGTTTGGAAAAATATTCGAGACCGTTGGATTTGATGTTAACTTGGATCGCATAGAAGAGCTTGTGGGCGGGTTTGATTCGACTCTTGAAGTTGAGTCTGACGAGCTCCTCAAGGCAAAAATGCTGAGTTACTCTGGGGAAATTAGTGCTATTAAAGATTGCACTATTTTTATAGTAACAGTTCCGACGCCAATCGATGAGCATAAGCAACCGGATCTAAGGCCGCTTGAGTCCGCTAGCAGATTAATCGGGAAAATACTGAAGAAAAATGACATAGTTATATACGAGTCGACTGTTTATCCAGGAGCCACTGAAGAAGTTTGTGTCCCAATTTTAGAGAATCACTCCGATCTCAAGTTTAACAAGGAGTTCTTCTGCGGCTATTCACCTGAAAGAATCAATCCTGGTGATAAAGAGCACAGAGTTACAAATATTAAAAAGGTAACTTCTGGTTCGAACCAAGAGACCGCGAATAAAGTTGATGCTCTGTACAAAACCATCATTGTAGCTGGAACATATAAAGCAGAGAGTATTAAAGTCGCCGAGGCCGCTAAAGTTATTGAGAATACGCAGCGGGATATAAATATTGCCTTAATTAATGAATTGGCAATGATTTTTAATAAATTGGATATAGATACTGAGGCTGTTTTAAGGGCGGCGGGGACTAAATGGAACTTTCTCCCTTTTCGACCGGGGTTAGTCGGAGGGCATTGTATTGGTATAGATCCATATTATTTAACGCACAAGGCGATGGAAGTAGGTTATCACCCTGAGATGATATTGGCTGGTCGACGTTTAAATGATGGCATGGGTACATATGTTGCTAACCAAGTGTCAAAGTTGATGATTAAAAAACGTATCCATGTTGTAGATTCAAATGTTCTTGTAATGGGTCTGGCCTTTAAAGAAAACTGCCCTGACCTTCGCAATTCAAGGGTGGTAGATCTCGTTTTTGAATTACAGAGTTTTAATTGTAATGTGGATGTTTATGATCCTTGGGTTGATAAACTTAAGGCAGAAAAAGAATATGGTATACAACCAAGTCAAGAACTTTGCTTAGGAAAATATGACGCAATCATTATTGCGGTTGGTCATGATGAGTTTAAGAAGCTATCAGCGATGGAGTTTAGGGCGCTGGGCAAGGAAAATCATGTACTTTATGATATTAAATATCTGTTGAGATCTTCTGAGGTCGACGGCAGATTGTAGGTCAGTTAAAGGTTTTTTTTAGTTACTCAATGGTGTATCACCTTTTCATTATAGCAAGCTAGCCTTAGCCAAAAAAATACATAAATCAGGATAGAATTATGCCGAAAGTATTAATTACGACAGTCCCTTTTGGTGCAATAAACAGATTGCCATTAGATTTACTTGAAAATGCTAATATTGAATATGTGATTAATCCGTTGAATAAGAAACTTACTGAAGGGGAGTTGTTGGACTTAATTACGGACTTCGACGCAGTAATTGCTGGAACTGAAGAAATTACTGAGTCGGTAATGATTGCAGCGACTAAGTTAAAATTGATATCTAGGGTGGGAATTGGCCTAGATAGTGTAGATTTGCTGGCTGCCGAAAAACTTAACATTGGAGTGTCGTATACGCCCGATGCTCCTGCTCCTGCTGTTACTGACTTAACAATGGGCCTGATGTACTCACTTTTACGAAAAATTCATGAAGCTAACCTAAATATGCACGATGGAAACTGGCGCCGGTTTTTTGGAAAACGACTAGTGGATTGCACGGTTGGTATTATTGGTGCGGGGCGAGTGGGGAGCGGTGTCATTAAAAATTTAAAGGCGCTCGGTTGCGAGAAGATTCTTTATTATGACAAAAATGTACGCCTTCAAGAAAGCCAAGAGCTCGTATTTGCTCAAAAAGAAGAAATTTATACGACTGCGGACATTATTTCACTCCATATACCGTTGGACCCCGAAACTAAAAACATGGTTACCTTGAGTGACATGAAGTTAATGAAAAAGGAAGTATCTTTGATCAATACCTCCCGCGGAGGAATCATCAACGAACAGGATTTGAGTGAGGCATTAAAAGAGAGGCTTATTGGCGGGGCGGCGATAGACGTTTTTAATCTTGAGCCATATCAAGGAATATTATCTCAATATGATAACTGCATCCTGACCTCTCATATGGGCTCAATGACTACTGACTGTAGATCTCGAATGGAAATTGAAGCTACAGAAGAGGTAATCCGGTTCCTCACTGAGCAGACTTTGAAAAGCGAAGTTCCCTCGGAAGAGTATGATATTAGAAGGCTCTAGGAAGAGCCAACACCCGTTCCATTAATAGTGAGAAGAAATAAAGTGAGTAAAAGAGTAGCATTTTTTATTAGGGCCTATAACGACGTAGATCATTTTGTTCCACTCATAGCTGAGTTTATCAAAAGAAAAGAAAATCCCATTGTCATTCTGAACGCTGAGATAGAATTTGAAACAGACTATAGGATAGCCTATTTGTTCACTTTGGGTGAGTTTGAAATTCATAGAGACATTGATCATAAATATATAAGATCCCAACTACGGGACTCTTTTTTGAAGAAAGTAAGGAATAAGTTATATGCATTACGTAGAAATCGTAAAGGACTAATAGGTAAGCTATCGAGAAAATGGTTTTTTGACTGCTCGACCCAAATGGAGTTTCTGAGGGACAAAAATATAGGCACATGCATCTTTGAATGGAGTACTCCATTTGCACGGGGGGAGGTCGTCGAAAAATATTTTATCGCGGCAAAAGGGATAGGTATTACCACATTTGCAATACCGCACGGGTGCAATGTATTCATTAATTCCGATGTCACTTTTGGTTATAGAGCGATCATCCAGAAAGGGAATATACCAGATCAAACAGACACTCAGCTTTTTGACTACTATGTTTTTCAAAATCCGATAAGACGTGATGGTTGGATCAAATGGGGATTCAGTTCGGTAAGAACCCAGGCTTGGGGCAGCTTACGTTTTGATCCGATTTGGGCCGATATAAATAGAGCTATTTGCCCACCTTTTAATCCAAGCGAGAGACATGATGAAAAGCTGAAAGTAGTCTTTATGCAGTTCCAGAAAGAGTACAACATTAAAAATGCAGAGGTATTTAAATCGCTAAAAACCGTCTCCCAAATTGACGGGGTCGCTCTTGTGGTAAAAGACGCGACCCGAGAGGGGAAGGCTTTCTATGACCGAAATAGAGTATCTGGTGAACTAGGTAGTTCTTTACTCGGCTGGTATGGCAACGAGGTCCATTCTCCCGCCTTAATAGATTGGGCTGATTGCGTTATTGTAATAGGGGGCTCAATCGGTGTTGAGGTTATGTTACAGGGAAAACATCTAATCTACCCCGTATTTTTGAGTTCAAACGAAACTATGTATGAGCACTTTGATGCTGCATTATGCCCTGAGACCGAAGATGAAATGACGGAATTAATCGAGATTCTGAAGTCAGGTCGAGAGCTAGAAAGGCCAAAAGGTGTAGATAAAATGTTACGAGAAATTGTTTACGGCGGAAAGGATAAATTCGATGTAACGCAGTCATACTATGAAAAAATTTCAAATAACTATCTGGATTTCGTAAAAGATTAATGAAAAATAACGTTTTCGTAAATACAATCCCACACTCAGGGACTCACTTGGTTACAGCCCTCCTGGATCAGATGGGGTACACGCATACCCAGTTATTTAATCGGTTATATACAAGGAAACCTTTCTTTCGTAGATGGCAAAGAGCGGGTGTCAATTGGCGGACCTCCACTGCTATAGGTAATTATCTTAGATATTTTTCAAAAGATGAGGTCCCTGTTAGTGTTGGCTCTCCGCGAATGGCGAAGTCAGGAGTTGTGGGTAATCTGCTATCTTCGGCTCGGGACGGGGAGTATATAATAGGTC
>Ga0206129_10006708_pt1 | contig 11587 bp, 27 predicted proteins | sample Helgoland_Spring_8_FD_148616 | JGI IMG/M metagenome (GOLD analysis project Ga0206129, IMG submission 148616) | Pelagic subsurface seawater microbial communities from Kabeltonne, Helgoland, North Sea - Helgoland_Spring_Bloom_20160502_2 | ecosystem: Environmental > Aquatic > Marine > Epipelagic ...
TGTATGGTTCTAGTTGCGCAGCTTAATAGCTTAGCTATTTTTGTTATTGTTATTTTTTCGCCATTATCATTTATATAAAGCATCATATCATATATGTCTGCTTCTGTTACTCTTTTTGTTTTACCTATCATTTGGCCTACAATGCTAAGCTTTTCTGATAATGATAATTTACATTGGTATTTAAATATTATTTTACGTGTTTTATTTTTAGGTGGTTGTTCTAAATCTTTCATGCTAACATCGTAAACAATTTTGCTTACTGAATCATCAGGCGGTTCAAATGTTATAAATCCATTTTTTTTATTACAAATATACTCTGCTAGATTATTAAAAGCTTTTTGATCAAGCTGAGGATTTAAATACCATAAAACTAATAAGTGCCATTTTAAAGATCTATAACTTGTTATTTTAGCTTTGCTTCTAAATAGATCATAACACTCATGAGTACCATCTTCATAAAAGTAACCCCAATCAAAACATGCTGTTGGCTTGTCTGATATAGGCAATCTCCTATAAATTATCCGTCTTTGATTTAAATAATCAAGCAATCTTTCGTGCGACATTAGCCTATTACTATTTATATTAACTACCTATTGTCACTGTTTTTTTGTGAAAGTAGTAATTTTTTTTTAAAGTTGTTAATTTATTTTAGTTATTTGAACTTTATCCCATTTGCCAATTGGCATATCTTCATTAATTAAAAAATCAATTCTTCTTTTATATCTTTTATTCATTAAGTCTCTGACTACCCATATGCCTTCGTACTGGCACCCGCAGGATACTTTTACTTTAGTGCCGAACTTATACCCTAATTTGTATAAATCTCGAGATACAGCTAAGATACGATGTTTATATGGGTTTTCTAAGTCTATTTCATACATTGAAGCCGTGTGCCCGGGATCTTCATTCGTTTGTTCAGGCACTGCATTGTAAACAGTTGCTGTTACGCATGCTACTATACTTACTATTAATGTTTTCATAATTTATTCTTTTCAATTAAACTAATAAGTTTTTCAATGTCTTTTTTACTAGTAAATTCAATATTATCGTAATCAAACATTTCTACGCGCCAGCCATTTTTTTTAGCTTCTCCGTTATCACTAGATATTAAACATAATTCATTTGTAATATTATATGTGTAATAGTAATAAGGTTTTAATTCTGAGTCTTTATGTTCTGGGTATAAATCAGTTATATATGATTTTTTAAACTTTAAATCTATTAAATCTTGTTCTTTCATATCATTTTTACAATTGCGTCAAGACGTGTGTATAGCATATCAAGCTTATCCTCGTCCACTGAATTAATTAAATCAATAAACTCTTCTGTTTTATTTTTTGGTTTTATTTTTTGTTTCTTTAAAATATCTATTTCAAGGTTTTGTTTAAATACTTTTCTTTTTAGTTTTTTGTTTTGCTCTGCTAAGTTTTTAATATCCAGCATATTAGAGTCAGCATCTTCCAAGTTTTTATTCTCTACATTAATAGAGAATGAATCATATACAATTTTAAGTGGTTCTGAATACATAACAGCTTCATCAAATAGTTTTAAGCCGTGTAATACTGTCGCGTGATCTCTATCTACTAATTTACCAATTGATGATAATGATTGTACCGTGTATCTTTTAGCAAGCTTATAGTATACAGCTCTAGCATAACACATATCTCTTTCTCTTGTTTTCTTTTTTAAACTAACTTTTATATTAGCTTCAATATAATCTTTTATAGTTTCTAGTTGTACCGTCATAATATTTAATATAGTTGTTCAAAATCCACCACTGCATCTTGTGGAAAGTCTTTTAATATTTTACTTGTGATGTCATCGATAACATGGTCAGCCAGTCTTGTATTGATCAGATACTCATGACGACCATTGCTATCAATTATAATAAGCTTACCCAATGTGATCAAATTTATAGTTCCATTTAATATACTTATTAAAGAATTTGCCAATTGATTCTGAATGTTTCATTGCGTAAAATATTTCAGTAGTTACATTTTCAAATTGGTATACTCTGCTGTTTGCAAACTTAACGGTTAATAGCTTAGCTTCAAAGTCATAAGACATTGTTAGGATTGCACTTGAATTTACATTTAGTTTTTCTTTAGTTACTTTCATAATTGGTTTCTTTTGGTTTTTAATGTTTGTATTTTTTTTTGTATTAATAATGCTTCTGTGTATTCTTCTTTATTTACATGCTCACGTTCAATATCTTCTAGCTCATCTATTTGAAAGCTAATGAATTCATATTCAGTAATCTCGTATTTATCGCCATGCTCGTCCACAGCATAAAATCTACTTGGCTCTTTAGCCGCTTGCTTTTCGCCAAGATCAAATATTTTCTCTGCTATCAGCGTAGATAGTCGCTGCATTTCGGATTCTGTCATTTGCTATTAGTTTTTCAATGTATTCATAAATTTCCACTTGTTGTTTGCGCTGTTTAATTTGGTTTAGCCTGACAGCAGGTGCTTCATCTATACCCATCCACTGCCAATCACCAGCCTCAGCAGCTTGCCACTTGTGTATAGCACTATGTAGCTTTGAATATATTTTATTATATGCTTTTTCTTTTATATCCATTCTCTATCATTTTGTGTTTCTAATTCAGTGATACGCTCGTGCATTGATGCTAAGATACGAATTAATTGTTCATTACTTGCTGATAATTTTAATATTTCTTCCATAAGTTTTATATTTTTTGTGTAAAGCTATTTGTATTGTAAGTATAGTATGTAATTTAATATGATCCATGCTACTAAAAATAAAGCTTTAGCTAGTTTTTCTATTACTGCAGCACGTTTATTTGCAGGTGTTATAAGCTGTTTGTTCATACAATTATATTATCAATTAGTTTTCGTGTTAAGTTTATTTTTTAAATGAACTTTGTTTTACTAATTTGTTTTTAAATCTTGATTTGCCTTTGGTCTCAATAGAGAGCCATTCGTCGTCAGTTAGTGGTTTACATTCACCTAAGCCAGCTAGTTTGTATATTCTCGCGTGAGCTTGCTTCTGACGTTGTTCTGCTTGATATTGTAAAAATTCTTCTTTAGTCATTGTATGCATTATTATAAAAATCCAAGGTTATCTATATACCACTCATTCCATAAGTATTCCCAGCGGTCGCTGTCGTCGTCTAATTCGCATGCATCAAGTATGTACTGATCAACATATATATTAGATCCTAAGTTTATAGCGGATTCGATTTCTGTGTATAGCATAGAGGCTTCAATATATAAATCCCTATCAGTCATTACATTGCCCCAATCACCTTGATCTAAAGCTGCATAAACATCGTGGCCGTCTGCAGTTAATATAGATTCAAAAGTGACATCATAATCTGATCCTCTGTGTTCGGTGTCAAGTATTGAACCTGACTTTTCAAGTACTAATTTTTTGTAGTGTGACATAATTACCAAGTTTTAGTTAAGTGTGTGTTATAATATTGTTTTAATGTTTTGTTGAATATTTCCATTGCTGCATCGTCTGTCTCTTTGATTATATCTTTATCATAAAGCATCTCGAGTAGTTGCTCGCTTACAAAGTCGCAAGTAAGTTCGTATAGTTCGCTAGATAGTTCTTGATATTCTGGCTTTGTCATTATTGTGGGATTAAATTGTTAGCTGCATACTCTTCGAACGATGGTCCGTTTTCGTAGAAGTTTTGATAGATTGCTGCATAAGCTGCTTCATTATAGTTTCTAGCTTTGCCAAATAAATCGTCTTCTTGAAATACATCGTAGTCTAATTCTTCAACTGCATCTTTGCAATCTTTAGTGTAGATACACATATTGTCAACAATCTCGTGTATAGCATCGTGGTAGTCGTCTAGATCTTGAATAGTATAATCTTTCAAGTTTAATAAAATTCGTTCAGTGTAAAGTCTTTCAAAGTGTGTCATAGTTATATGTTTTAGTTGTTACATTTATATTATCAATAGTTGTTCGTGTTAAGCTTATTAAAGATTAAAATATTTTTGTTCAATATAGAAGCTCTCGTCTTCAAGATCTTCATCTTGCATTTGTTTCCACACAAAATCCGCATCAAAGAGATCCACCAAATTATCTAATTGTTCTTTTGTATATCTCATAGCTATTCCCTCCACATGTGTCTAGCCCACTCTTGTTCTGTCATATAGCCAACCTGTTCAACTATATTTTTATCAAGTAGCATATTAATATCCTTCCAAACATTTGTGATCTCAGGGCGTTTACAAGCTTTAAAACAAAATGCTTTTACTCGTCCGTATTTGTGTCTGCCGGTATAAAATACCCAATTGTGTGTTGTTCTCATAATTGTAAATCGTTATCTATTTTGTCAATCTCTTTTTGCATCTCACGCATTAATTCCTTTAGCACATTTTTGTACTCAATTTTCAATTGTGTAAAACTAACTATTAAACTTGTGTTTTTAATTGCAGCGTGTATAGCAATTGCTTCTATTGTATCTTTATATATTTTCATGACCAAACCCTAATTAAATATTTTAATGTATATTCTTCGTCTTGTCTTGCAGTAAATTTCTTTGCCTCATCATAAGCAGCATGTATATCCTCAGCGTAAAAACTATACTCAATTAGTTGTCTTTGATCGCGGACAGCTTGGAACTCTGTTCTATATAAGCCTAAGTTATTGTCTTCCATAGTTATATCGGTTTTATTTATATTGTTGTAAAGGTTGTTAATTATTTGTTAGAAATAAAAGTGTTGTAGTTATAATGAAGAGTCTCGTACTCTGTCACATCATTTCTTCGTGTGAAAAACAGTGACATTAGCCTGTTAATTATTATAGTAGTAGGCTAACGTCCCACTTTTTTAGTCAATATGTTGCTCGTCAAATATGTCGTAGACGTCGGCTATATCTTTTAGTTTGAATGCTAGTTGCATATCGATTAGGACAGTCAGTCTTAGATCGCCAATCCATTCAAGTGTGTTGAGTTCATTGTTTACACGCTCGCCAAGTGTTGGGTAATGGCTTTGGTATAGTTTTAGTCGTTTTTTGTACTGAGGATGTAGTCTTTGCTTTAGTGTTTTCATAATTGTGTTTTTTAGTTACGTATATATTATCAAATGTGTTTCGTGTCAACCTTTTTAGTCTATTAAATATAGGTCAGCGCCATCTTCGTCGTAGTATTTTTTTACAAAGTTATTAAGGTTATCATAGTTGCCGTGTAGTGTATAGCATTTAAAGCCATTAGCTTCGCCAACCATATCGTCAATTTCAATATTGTATTTTTGCGTTGAGGTTTCTAGGTCGCTCCAGTCTGAAGCCCAATCTAGCTGAATAGTTTTGTTCATAGTAGTTATATTTAGTTACGTATATATTATCAATTAGCATTCGTGTCAACCTTTTTTAAAAGTAGTCTTGGCGGATAAAATTATTTATTATGTTATGTATAGCATCTTGATTAGTTCTAGTGTTGTGCACATATCTTGGATCATGCTTCCAGTTTTTAAGATCGCTTTTATCTTGCCATTCGGTATAGATTGCATGAGCTATTTGTTGTACAGTCATATTTGGTTCCGCCCAACCACCTCCTTGAGGTCCAAGTTTTTCTTCATGTTCGTAGTACTTTGTTAAGTTAAATTCTGTCATAGTTATATTATTTAATGTTCATATTTATTATCAATTTAGTTTCGTGTCAACCTTATTTATAGTTGTTATCAATTGCACCGTTTATATAATTTTCTTCGATGAGGTTTGTTATCTCACTTAAACATTGCGTTTTTGTTATAGCTTGATCGTTTACATAGCTATTTAAGAGTGCTGTAATGTTTTCTAATATTTCTTCGTTAACCATAATTATTTTATTTAGTTGTTAAAATCTTCATATACTTCTTGTACCCATTCTTTTTCATTAGGGCCTAGTTGGTTGTAGTCCATGCCAAATTCGTCGTTTGCAATTCCATTGTAAGTCATAATTTATATTTTTTAGTTACATTTATATTATCAATTTACTTTCGTGTCAACTCTTTTTTTATGTATAGCATTTATCTTTGTAGTAAACTATCTAAGAATAATGCTATTCCATTTTCATAATCTTGCATAGCTTTAGACTCTTTACAAGTGTATATTGGCTTGTGTGTCATAGCTCTTGTTTCAACTCCGTTTTCAGTGTAGTCAATCCATGTGTAGTTTGACTTAGGGCTTGTTTTAATTTTGTATGGTATCATAGTTGTATTATTTATATTTTTGAATTAATGTATTAATATCTTTTAAGTTTTCAAAGTGATAGTGATATAAAACTTTTTTAGTAGCTAAGTCAAATATTGTAAAATCATATAGTTTATGTTCATGTGAGTAAATAATTTGGAATGAAGTTTGAAGTTTAAATTGTTTTTGAATAGAAGTCATAAGTATAATTTTTATTAGTTACATATATATTATCAATTAGTATTCGTGTCAACTCTTTTTTATTTTATAATATACTAAAGTATATTTCTTCTCTTTTTAAATTGTTTTCTTTTAATAAAGGTTGTAATAATTTATTGTCAAATTCAGTGTAGAAATCTTTATGTTCAGAATCTAAATTTATATGATTATATATTCTTATTTGTTGTAGTTTATTATCTGTTTTATTATTATAAATTTGTGTAGTAAAGTAATTATAAGTCATAGTATATATATTTTATATTCATTTATATTATCAAAGTGAACTCGTGTCAACTCTTTTTTTATTTAGACTAAGTCTATTAATTTATAGTCTATATATTTTAATAATCTTCTAAGGGGTCTTATTATATTTATTAATAAAAGAATTAGTTTAATTTTAATAGTTTGCATAGTAGTAGTATTTAATTATTATTATTTTTTATTTACATATATATTATCAAATAGCACTCGTATCAACCCTTTTAAAAATGCCGAAGGAAATGCTCGCAAGGAGCTGTGAGGTGTCCGCAATAATACAAAGCCAAACGACAAGTCAAACGTAAGCAACAACGTTACAACAGTATGTCAACACAGAAAAGGTAAAACGTACACGTAAAACACACGGAAAGGCAAAACGTTTAACGCCAAACGTCAGAAAGACGGGGGACCCGGTCAAAACAAAATCAAAAAGGTTTTTCAAGTAGCTGTCCAATATATAGGTGTTATACCACACTTCTTTATTTGCAACAATATTTTTCCACTTAATGCTTTTATATAGAAAAAGGTGAATTTTTAAAAAAAAATTTCAAAAAACGCTACGCGTATTATATAAGGTACGGTGTAAAAGTGCGACGTTAGGGTGTTAATATAAATAGTAGGGGGCTAATGTCACTGTTTGGTGTGTAATTGTAAAAATTGAGTCCGATGTGTAAGTATATATAGTATACAAAACATCGAGAAATGGCTATTAATTTAGGAACTGAGAGCGTTACTACTCTATATTTAGGAGAAGAGGTTGTTACAGCTATTTATTTAGGTACAGAGCAGGTAATATAATTTAAAATTTATTCTCATGAACATAGTAGGTAACGAAAACGACGACATACAAATACAATTAGATGAAAATGGGCAATGGACTCACCATGCTAGTGAAAAAACGGTGGGTAAACAGGTACATTGTCATTATACTATTGTGTCTACTGATCATCCAGAGGAGGATGCTGGTTTAACATGGGATTTTGAATTGGATTGTAGCCATAATAACCAGACAAAGAAGGGTAATCAGATCCCTACAGGTGTAAAGTGGTCATGTGAGGTAAATACTAATTCCTCAAGTGACACGCAATTTGATTTTACGGTTACATCAAATAAAGGGCAAGACCTTGCTGGTTATATTGTAAGATTACTAGCAGTGGAAAACTCATAATAAGTATGGCGAAGCAAAAATTATCACCAGAAGCGCTAAAAGCAAAAAGAAGACGCGATTTAGCAGCGGCAAATTCACCTTTTAGAAGAGAATTACGCGCAGATAGTCAAAGAAGGCGTAGAGCAGCTGAAAAAGCTGGTCAAAACATCGAAGGAAAAGACTTTGATCACAATACTGGTAGATTTACTAGTGTAGCACACAATAGAGGAGGTACGCAGGCAAGTAATAAGCCTGACGGAACAAAACAAGAGAAGAAACAATCAAGAAGAACATAAAACATGGCAATAACATATAGCTACGAACAGGAAGGTAATCCACGGTTTTCAGATTTACTACTAGGCACAGATGTAAGTGCGCCTGGAAAGCCAACTAAATCATTTTCTATACAGAGCATCGTTGATTTGGTTGAAACAGGTGTGCCTGGCGGTGGTACTGTAACAAGTGTTGGTACTAATAGTAGTACCTTTGTTACTTTATCAGGTGGACCAATCACTACTTCCGGTATTATATCAGCATCGTTATCTGCTACAGGTACGCCTTCAGCTACTACATATTTAAGAGGGGATAACACGTGGGCAACAATAGGTGCTTCTGCTAACACAACTTACACCGTAACAAGTGCGCAAAACGGATCTGCTGCTAATATTAGATTAACCGGAAGTGATTCATCACAAACAATAGTTACTTTAGCTGCTGGGCCAAATGTTGTATTAACTGATAATGGCACAAATAGAATTACGATTGGTTTAACTGGATTAGCTACGGGTAGTGTAACAAGTGTTACTACCGGGGCGGGTTTATCTATTATTAGTGGTACTGCTACTATTAATCCTGTTATAGCTGTAGATTACTTAGGATTAAATAACTATATTAAAGTAAACGAATCACAGGCAACGCCAACAAGTGATGATGTTATACCATTCGATCAAGTTTCTTCTACAAACGTCAAAACCACAAACTTAGGAGCTATACCTATTACAGCGCTTACATCTGTTAAGTCATATGTAGATGCTGGAGATGTTGGTGACATTAGAAATGACACTGATACCTTTGTTACTACCGCAGCTGTAAACAATGTGGTTAGTTTAACATCGGCAGAATATACTGCTCTTGCAACTAAAAACGCAAATACTTTATATATTATAGTAGGTGCTGCGGCATCTTTTACTACTACACTGGCATTTACTAATAATATAGTAGGTACAGAATACACTATAAATGGTGACCAAGCTGGTGCAACTAAATCTGGTATTGCTGGCGCTTCTTATGCGTACAACACAACATTGACGCCTAATGCTGGATTCTACTTTTCATCTGGGCCTACTGTTACAAACGCAACTGGAACATTCAGTGTAGACGAAACTGTTAATACTATATTAGCGGGTACTGTTCAGGCTGTAGCTGTAGATGACGTTGTAGCCACTCTTGCTGTATCTACGTCTGGTATATCAGGCACTGAGTTTACATTGGGTGGTAATATTAGCGGGGCTACTATAACAGGTCCTTCACCATTGTCGTACGCGTTTAATACAACTATATCACCTAACGCAGGTTTTGAATGGGCGTCTGGTCCTACAATATCTAATGCTAGTGGAACTATAACAACAAGTCAAACTGTTGTAACAACTATTACAGGTGAGCTTCAAGCAGTTGCTCCGCCGCCGGTTACAGTTACTGGTTTACTTAATTTAGATAATCTTACTGGTATTTCTGGACAAGTAAGTGGTTCTGTAAGCCCTGGTTCTTTCTCTGGCGATTCCCCTGTTGCTTATAGCTTTACGCCATCTGCTACAGCCAACTCAGGTTATGCAATAGAAAACTTAAGCTTCACTGGTGATATATCTGGAAGTGCTACAAGCAGTAAAACAGCTGTTATGTACGCTAATGGTAATGTTATTGAAGAAACAAACAATGCTATTGTTGAATTAATTCTTGATATTAATATTACTGGTGGTGGATATGTTACTTCTGGTGATCTAAATGGCGCGCAGCAATCTGGTCCAGTACCATTTGTTTATGCGTTTGATACAGAAGTTTCACCGTTGCCGGGGTATGAGTTTACTGATGGTGGGCCTGAAATTACAAATGCTTCTGGTACTACTAACCAAACAGGTTTACAATACGTAACAACTACAATAACAGGCACTATTCAAGCAGCGCCCGAGAATGTAAGAGCTACACTGCAAGTTAACCCAAGTATAACAGGTGAGCAGGTTTATAGTATAACAGGTGACAACACTGGTGCTTTCCAAGAAGGTTTACCACCGTTTGATTATTCTTTCTCAACAGGTGCTTCTATACCTAGTGGATATGAATGGACAACTGGTCCTACTATATCACCTAACCCTAATTCTGGTACAATATCTGCGGACACTACGGTTACAACTAATATCACTGGTAATATAGCCGCTGTTGCGGATTCTTATTATACATTGTTTAAATGTAGCACGCAGTCTGGAGGATTTACATCTAACCAGACTACGGCGCAAATATCGTTAATTACAAACGATCAGATATATGATTTAGTAAATACCTCTGAAACATATATTGTAACTGGAACTTCAACTTCACAAGGAGTAGGCATTAGTGTATCTTCTAGTCAAGGTACTGGATGTCCTCCAACATTATATTACTATATAATTGAAAACTGTGCTAATTCAGCTCAATTACAATATGGTTACAGCCAACAATCTAACTTAGGTGAAGGAGATACATTTAATTACTTTAGTAATTGTTATAAGTATTATGATGTTGATCCTACTGAAGTTGGAACAATTGATTTAGACGCCTTATCAACATGTCAATGTGGTTGTGAAGAAGGAACAGTTAATTTAAACTTTTCTAACAACGTAACAGGTTCTGCCAATACAACGACTGCTCTTGGCGGATTTACATCCATTACTGGTTGCGTTGGTGATCCTTACACGTTTACAAACTCAATAGTTGCAAACACTGGTTTTGAATTTACATCAGGACCAACTTGGAATCCTTCAGCTGTAATAACAGGTACTATAACTTCTGGAACTACCAATATAACACAAACAGTAATTGGTAATGTAACAGCGATTCCAAATGAAGTAACAGTTACTTTAGCATTTAGTAATAATGTAACTAACAATCAATTTACAACAACTAGTTTAACACCTGGGGCTACAATAACAGGTAATCCTGGTGATTCATATCAATTTGTACACACTATAACTACTGATCCTGGTTATGAATTTACATCAGGGCCAACTTGGGTGGATAATGTAAGTAATAACGGAACTGGCACTATAAACGGAACAATACCTAATTCAAACACTACAATAACGCAATCTGTTTCAGGTGTTGTTGAAGCTTCAGGAACAACCGTATATACTCAACAAATAACTGCAGAAGAAGATGGAGGTTTTGGAACTCCTTCAACTCCGGCTGCTACTGCTAAAACAGAACTATGCTTCCAGTTTTTACCATTTAGTGCTTACAGTGAAGATGCTAATATAACTGACGCTATTCAATTAAATGCAAGATGGTTTGCTGATTCAGGAGGATCTAATCCATTTAGCGGAGGATTTAAATGGTATGGTGTAGGAACTCCGGAGGATTTAGGAGCAGTATATATAATAAGAATAAGTGATGCTGGCATAGTTACAGAAACAACAACCGCTTGCTAAAATTAAAAAACTAACTAAAAATATAAAATGGCAATAATATATAGTTATCCAACGGCTACGCCTAAGGCTTCAGACTTACTAATAGGTACTGTTACATATGACGGTACCTCTAGTGCACCTGTAGATGGCAACCCAACA
>Ga0206129_10006712_pt1 | contig 11584 bp, 7 predicted proteins | sample Helgoland_Spring_8_FD_148616 | JGI IMG/M metagenome (GOLD analysis project Ga0206129, IMG submission 148616) | Pelagic subsurface seawater microbial communities from Kabeltonne, Helgoland, North Sea - Helgoland_Spring_Bloom_20160502_2 | ecosystem: Environmental > Aquatic > Marine > Epipelagic ...
AATATATATGACGAAGCTTATAATATAGAAGAGGAAGAATTTTATGGTTCAGGGGGAGATTTTATTGAGGATTCTCCAAAATATTATCATCAAATGAAAGAAATAAATGAGTATATAATGAGAGAAGAAAATGCAAGTTATCCTTGTGAAATTATATTTAAATTATTAGATAATAAACTTGTTGATAAAATGTTATTAGATAAAAATGATGAAAATGTTAATAAAGAATACAAAGTTTTAGCTAAATTCTATGATTGTGTGTATAAACCAATGTATTCTAACTATATGGATTTAGATAAATATGAAAATATAACTTATAATAGACTGTCATCTCGTATAATAGAAATATTACATATCAATGTTGTAAATACTGTGAAATATGATTTATATTATTCATTGATGTATGTACTTTCAAGTAGTTCAGGTCCTTATAAATTTCCTGTTAGTGAATATTCAAATCCTTGTGAAGGTGAAGGGCTTTATATATTAAAAATAATTGATAATATTTTATTTAATACAATGTTAAAAGATAATCAATTATTAGATGAAGAAGTAAATGATTATAGTGAAGAAACTCAAGTTGATAATTTAATTTCAAAATTAATTGAAATAGGAAGATTTGACACAGATAATGATAAAGAAGAAGCAACAGAAAATATTAAAAAATATGTTAATTTTTATAAAGCTATATTATTAAAAATTTCTACAGGGTTACTTGAACAATTGAATGGATTAATTGAATTATTAAAAATAAATTCAGTAATTTTACCAATAGGAAAAATAATTTGTGATAAATATGTTGAAGAAATAAAAAAATAAAATAATTAAAAATATTTTTTATTAGAAGAAAAAAATATGTTTATTAATTGTAAATTAAATTTCATTTTAATTTATATTTTTGCTAAATCGTCATTAATGAGAGTATTTTCTGGATGATTATTAATAGTTGTTATTTTTAAAGATAATGAAAATTTGCTTCTTCCAAAATTGACTGGTGTAGAATCTGGATAAATCCAAGAAAAATACAAAGAAGATAATTTTTTTAAAGGTGGGTTAATAACAATAGGTTGGTCAACAAAAGTATTAAAATAATATTTTTCAGATTGTATTGGTGTTTGAAATTTATAAAAATAATTTTGATTATTACCGACTTGAAAATTTATATTGGTATCTAATATTTTTAGTAAAATATAATTTTGATGGCTATTTTTAAATGTTTTAGTAGGTAAATTAAATCCATTCAAAATTAAAGAACTATTAGAATTATATGCATAATTTTGTTGATTTGTAATTATGTAATCTGTATCAGAAGATGAGAAAGGTGTAATTGCAAATTCATTTCCAACATAAAAAAATCCCATTAAATCTCCAAAAGTATTATCAAAAGAGAAATTTAATGAAATAGAATTTGGTGATTTAATTTTAATTGAAAATCCTCCTTCTTGTGTAATATTTGTATCATAAGGTATTTTATTAATATTATTAATATTAATAGTATAAGAATCGGTATTAATGATAGAAGTTATAATATGACCATCTTTAGAATTTATATAAGAAGAATCAATAAAATAAACATCTAAAGAATCTGTTATAAATATTCTATCTCCTTTTTTTAAATTATGATCATTATGTGATATTATAAGTGAATAAGATATATTTTCAATAATAGGAATAACTTTTTTAATACATTGTGGTAAGTAAAATATGTTATAAGATTTAAAATAACTTGTATTATTAAAATCATCAAAATTGATTTCGATAATATTATATTCATATTGTTTTAAAGGATTAACATTAGTTCTTTTTGTTTTAGAAATTAATTTTTCCATTTCTGTTTTTAATTGTTCATAATTATAATCGCCTTGTGTGAGTGTAATAGTATATAAATTTGTTTCTGATAAATTATTCCAATAAAATTTGTTGTTTAAATTTGTTATATTATAAATAGTATTTGGTATTTCAGAAGATATAACTGAAATTGAACATACATTATTAATATTTTTTCCTAAATCAAAATAATATTCATTTGATATTTTATTATCATTATTAAAATAAACTTTATTAAGAGTAACATTTGAACCTGTAAAAAAATAATCACCTTGTTCTACTCCAGTTGAAAAATTATTATTTATTGACATATTTCCTTTTAATTTTATTTTAATTCCTGATTTATTTGAATCATAAACATTTAAAAAAGGTAATAAATTATTTTGATTTTGAGGTAATCCAGAATTTAATAAATTTGTTGGATAATTACCAATATTAAAAAATGTTAAAGTACATATTTCTTCAAAAGTATTTGTATAAACACTATCTGAATAAAATGTAATAGGAAGTTTATAATACATTTTTAATTGTCCATTATATTCTTTAATATTAATATTATATGTTCTATTTAAAACTTGTAGAGGAATATTTTGAAATGTTTTTTCTTCTGTAACAAAATTAAAATTTATAAAAATATTTAAAAAACCTATTTTATATAAAAAATTTGGATTATTATCAATAATAACTTCTGAAGAGTCATTTTTAAATATAAGTTTAACTTTTACATTAACCCTTGAATTAGATATACCATTTAATGTTATTAAATCGTTTGTATTAATTTCTTCATTTGAATTATCAAAATTAATTTTTAAAATATCAGAATTATTTGTAAATTCTAAAGAATTATCTAATAATTTAATTTTATTATTTACTTTATCAGTTGTAGGTATAGCATTATCTGAATCAAAATTAAATATTTGATGTTCTGTTAAAACAACAGTATCAATTGGTCTTATTGATTTATTTTCTAAATATTCTATGTAATTATCATATGTTTTAGGATAAACAAGTTTATTTGATAAATTTATTCCATCTATAACAACATCAGAATTATTAATTCTATAGTTTAAATTTCTTAAATCCTCACTAACTTGTTCATTATATTTTTCATTATTATCTCTTTCTCTTTGAATATTATTTTGATAATTTAGATCTTGTAAATAAGGAGTTGTATTATTTCTTATTAAATATCTTTGATTATTAAATTCTTCTTTGTCATCTTTTATTGTTCCAATATTATTTTCCATAAATTTAATTGAACTAACTTGAGTATTTGATAAACTATCAGAATTATTTTCTTTATTTATATTTCTATTTTTTCTATCAATAGCACTTCTATTAGTATTAGTATTAGTATTAGTATTATTACTCATATAATTTATTATATTAATATAATAACACTTTAATTCTTTAAAATTATCTTGTTTTTATTATATAAATATTTAATAATTTTATTTACATGTAAATATTTTTTTTACAAATAAAATTAAAAAATAGTTTTAAAATAAAATTAGATATAAGAGTAGGAAATGGATATAATTACAAGTGTTATAGAAAATAATAAAACATATATTTTAGCTGATTTTTTATTGGAGAAAGCTCCCACTCCCTACGGGACTTACTTCGTAAGGCAAGCTTAGCTTGCTAGCAAACTGTGTTTGTGTCAATTTATTTATAAATTGACTCTTTTTTTAAAAAGAGTGGGTGTAAGATCAACAAGAAGTTTGGTTAAAAATAAAAAAATACCTGAATCAGATTTTGTTTATGCAAGATTAAAAAGTGGTGAATGGATTATAAATAAAGAAGAAAAGAAATCAGCAAAATATGACAAAATATTTATTAAAAAATCTGTTATAACAAAAATACCAGAAATACAAAATAGTAAAGACGAGATTATTAAAGATTATAAAGGAATTGAAAAAGCTCCTGAAATAATTGAATTAGAAGATTCACAAAAATTCAAAGATGAAAATAATAAATCAATTGAAATTGAAACAAGAGGAGAAAGAAATTACAATAAAGTATATTTTAAAGTAAAAGATGTGTCTGTTGGTTTTTGTTTAGAAAATTTACAAAATATTTTAATAAAAACAAATACAAACTATAAAGAAGAAGTTGATTATAAATTTTTTAATTGTAAAAAAAAGAATAATCTTCTTAAAAAAACAAGTAAGTTAGAAAAAGATAAAATTAAAAAAGAACTATTTTTAACATATAATGGTTTGTTAAGAGTTCTTTTTTTAACAAAAAATAACAAAACTGAAAAATTTACAAAATGGGCAACTGAGACTTTATTTACAATTCAAATGGGGACAGAAAATCAAAAAGAAAAACTTGCTTCTTCATTAATTGGAGTTAATCCAAAAACAATAAAAGATGTATTTAAAACTAATACATCTAAAACTCCATGTGTTTATTTATATTTGGTTGGTAATGCAAATAAATTATTGGATAATAAATATGGAGATGATGAATTATTATGTAAATATGGATGTACCCACTCCCTAACGGGATTCACTTCGTGAAGCAAACAATGTTTGCTAGCAAGCTTTAAAAGCTTGCCTCAATCTATGATTGAGTCTTTTTGTTAAAAAAGAGTGGGATGATTTACCAAGAAGAAGTGCAGAACATCATAAAAATTTTAATAAAGAGTTTAAAACAGAAATTGAATTAGTTTATTTTAGTATTATTGAAGCTAAATATATTTTTAATGCAGAAACAAATATTAAACAGTATTTTAAAAGTAATTTAGTCGAACACAAAAATATGTCAGAATTAATTGTTATAAACAAAAAAGATTTAGGACAAATAAAACAACATTATTCAATGATTCAAAATAATTATATTGGAAAATATGAAGAAATGAATGAAAAAATAAAACAATTAGAAAAAGAAATAATAGAATATGAAAATAAAATAATATTACAAAATAAAGAAATTGAAATAATTAAAGATAAACATAAAATCGAAATATTAGAATTACAACATAAAAATAAATTAATTGAAGAACAATATAAAAAAGAATTACAAGAAGAAAAACATAAAAACGAAATAATAGAAGAAAGACATAAAATAGAATTACAAAGTAAAGAAATTGAATTATTAAATCAAAAGTTAGAGTTGCTATCTAAAAAATAAATTAAGTTTGTATATTTATAAAATATAAATAAATATAAATAAATATATAAAAATATATAATAAAAATAATATTTTTTATAAAATTTCTTTAAAACTACTTTTAAATGAATATATTTTGTTTTATTTGGATGTTTAAATTAATTATTATAATTAGTTTGAATTATTATATAAAAAATATATAAAAAAAAATTGATTTAAAAACACTTAAAGATTAAGAATATATATATTTTTCATATGAGTAAAAAAAATGGAAAAACAATTGAAGAGCAATATAAAAAAAGAGAATTACATGAAAGTATTCTCAAAGATCCTGGGATGTATATTGGTCCCACTGGAGTAGATAACATTGATATGTATTATTTCAATGACAAAACTGATTCAATAAAAAAGGATGAAAAAGAAATTGTTTTAGGATTATATAAAATTATTGACGAAATAGTTGTAAATGCTGCAGATAACACAGTAAGAAATTCAAAGAAATGTAATATTATAAAAATAAATGTAAATAAAGAAACAGGAATAATTTCAGTTTATAATAATGGATGTGAAATTCCAGTAGAAATTCATAAAGAATATAATATTTATGTTCCTGAATTATTATTTGGAAATTTATTAACTTCAGCAAATTATGATCAGGAAGATAGATTAGTCGGAGGACGTCATGGAATTGGGTCAAAGGCGGCTAATATTTATTCAAAAGAGTTTTCCATTGAGATTGTAGATTCAAAAAGAAAGAAAAAATATTTTCAACAATTTTCGAATAATATGTATGATAAAGAAGAACCTGTAATTACTGATTTAGAAAATAAACAAGAAGGATATATCAAAACAAAATTTTTACCTGATTATAAAAAGTTTGGTCAAAAGAAATTAACAAATGATACTTATCAAATTATTAAAAGAAGAGCTTATGATATTGCAGCAACAACAAATAAAAAAGTTAAAGTATATTTTAATGATGAAGAAATTGAAGCAAATAATTTTAGAAATTATATTGATTTATTTTACAAAGATGAAAATAAAAAAGTTATTTATCGTGATGTAAATGAAAGATGGTCTGTAGGAGTTATATATGATCCAGACAGTCATTTTAATCATATGACATTTGTTAATAATATAAATACTTTTGGAGGAGGAACTCATTTAAATCATGTTGTTGAACAAATTATTAAAAAAGTGACTAAAAAGATTACAGATAAAGATAAAAAAAACAATATCAAAGTAAAACCAAGTCAAATTAAAGATAATATTACAGTTTTTGTTAATTGTTTAATTGAAGGACCTGATTTCCCTTCACAAACAAAAGAAACAATGAGTAAAAATGCAAATAAATTTAAAGTAAAATGTAATATTGATGATAAATTCATTGATGAATTATGTAAAAATACAAGTATTGTGAATGATGTTTTTGAAATATCAAAAGTAAGACATGAAAATCAATTATCTAAAACTGATGGTAAAAAAAGATTATCTGTTAAAGATATTCCAAAACTTAAAGATGCTAGTTTTGCAGGAACAGGTAAATCAAGTGATTGTATTTTGATAGTTACTGAGGGAGATTCAGCATTTAACTTTGCAGAGGCAGGAAGAGAAGTTATTGGAACTGAATATTATGGAGCTGTTCCTTTGAAAGGAAAAATGTTAAATCCTAAAAAATCAGCTACTCAAAAAGCATTAGATAATACAGAATTTAAAATGCTTAAAAAAGCTTTAGGATTACAACATGGAGCAGTTTATGAAAATACTAAAAGTTTAAGATATGGGAGTGTATTACTTTTAACCGATCAAGATGTTGATGGGTATCACATCAAGGGATTGTTTATGAATTTTATTCATACTTACTGGCCAAGTTTATTAAAAATTGAAGGCTTTGTTAAATCTATTGCAACTCCTATTATTAAAGTTTATAAATCAAAAAATATTACTGGACTAAAACCATTAAAAATATTTTTTACTGAAAGTGAATTTAAAAAATGGGCAAATACATTTGAAAATAATAAAGTTCCTGACAGTTATTATATTAAATATTTTAAAGGTTTGGGAACTTCAACAACTGAAGAAGCAAGAGAGTCATTTGATGATTTTAAAAATAGATTAATTGACTATACTTGGGAAAATGATAAAATTAATATTATTGAACTTGATAATAAAAGTAATAATTCTAATAATGATGATGAAGATGATAATGTTAGTCTAAGTATTGTTAAAGGAAAGAAAACAAAACAGATTGTTGATTACGATAAACTAGAAAAATCAGATTTAATTATTATGACAGCTTTTGCTGATAAATTTGAAGATAAAAGAAAAGGATTAGTTAAAAAATATGATCCTTCAATAATTATTGAAAATAATCAGAAATCAGTAACTTATAATGAATTTGTTACTAAAGAACTTGTACATTTCTTTCATAATGATGTTATGCGTTCTGTTCCAAATGTATGTGATGGTTTTAAACCTTCTCAAAGAAAAGTTTTGTATGGAACATTTTTAAGAAAATTACATAATTCTGAAACTAAGGTAAGTCAATTATCTGGTTATATTTCTGATAATACAGGATATCATCATGGTGAAGCAAGTTTACAAGGATGTATTATTGATATGGCACAAGACTTTGTTGGTTCAAATAATATTAATTTACTTTATCCTTCAGGAGCATTTGGAACTAGAAGAATGGGAGGTAAAGATCATGCTAGTCCAAGATATATTATGACTAAAAATGGAGAATTGTTAAGACATATATATCCTGTTGAAGATGAACCAATTCTTGAACATATTGATGATGAAAATGCAATTGTTGAACCCTATGTTTATCACCCAATTATTCCGATTATTCTTGTTAATGGATGTTCTGGTATTGGAACTGGATATAGTAGTAGTATTCCAGGATTTAATGTTAAAGATCTTATTCATAATATTAGAATATATCTAAGTAAACATAAAAAATTATCAAACGAACAAATTATTGATAAACTTAGAGAAATGATTCCTTGGTATAAAGGATTTAATGGAACTATTCAAAAGATAGATTCTAAAACTTATAAAACATATGGTTGTTTTGAAATCATTGATCAAAATAAAATTAGAGTTACAGAATTACCAATTGGTAAGTGGACTGAAGATTATATTGCATTTTTAACAGGTTTACTTGAAAAGAACTCAATGATTACTGATTACGATATTGGAGCATCTACTTATAAAGTGGATATTACGATTAGTTTCAAAACAAATGTTTTACAATCATTACTTAAAAATGATGAATTGTTGGATGAAATGAAATTAAAAAGCACTTTAAAAACTTCTAATATGCATTTATGCAAAATTATTGAAGAAGATGGTATTAAAAATATTGTTATTAAAAAATATGATGATGTAAATAATATTTTAATTGATTATATTGAAATGAGATATCAGGCTTATGTTAAAAGAAAAAAATATTATATTAAAGTATTAGAAAATGATTTATCAGTTCTTAAATACAGAAAGAAATTTATTGAATATATTATTGACAAAAAAATTATTCTGGAAAGAAGAAAGAAAGATGATGTTATTAGATCATTGGAAGAACATAAATTTCCTAGATTAGGTGTTAATATTAATTCTCCTAAATCTTATGATTATTTAACTGGACTTCCTTTATTCTCTTTAACTGATGATAAAATTGAAGAACTTGAAAATAATATTTTAAAGAAATCTGAAGAATTAGATACTTATAGAAACACTTCAATTGAACAATTATGGGAAATTGATTTAACTAAGTTTGAAAAGGCTTATGATAAATATTATGATGATTATATCAAAAAGATTAATACTGATTGTAAAAATAAAAAAGGAAAATCTAAAGATAAATCAATAAAATCTAAAGGTAAACCAAAATCAAAATCAAAATCTAGTTCAAAATAAAAATTGAATTTATTTATATATATATATTTATTTAATTAACTAATTATTTTTTTCATTTACTTTACTATTGTAAAATAGTTTAGTATATATTTACAATGTCTATGATTGATACAAAAATAAAAAAGAAAAAAACATGTAGTATTATGGATAATGAAGATTACACTTTAGAACAAAAGTTTGTAAAATCAATTACATTAAAAAAAAATAATTTAATAAAACAAATATTTTCTGAAACTGATGAAAAAACTATTTCTGAAATAATTAAAAATAATTATGAGTTATGTTATTCCTATTTTTTACATGACTACTTTTATAATAAAATTATAGACAATTCAATTTTAGTAATATTTATAAAAATAATCAAAAAATATGATATTTATAAATATAATAATAAATTAATATACAAAAAAGAAATGAAAAAAGAAGATTTTTCTGAACAAAATTTTTTAAAAAAAAAATTAGAAGAGGATAGTGATAACTCTGATATAGATGAATCAGATGAAGATGAATATTATTATTATACTTCTAAAAATTTTGTAATTTACAATTTACTAAAAAAATCTGTTGATATTAATGTTATTTTAGATTATCTTAATCTTTATGAAGAAGATCTTATATATAATGCAGATATTTTTTGTTATATATTTTTTGAAACAATTGAAAATTATAGTTATAAAGAAAAAATAAAATTTTTTAATTATTTTAACAATCATAAAAATGTATTTGTAAGGCATAAATTTTATAGCATAAACCTTTGGAATAAAAATTTTATTGAAATGATAAATAATAGAAGTAAAGATAGTAAATTTCTTATAGAAGTTTTAAATTCTATGAATAAATTTATTAAAAGAAAAATGTTTAATAAAAGTTATAATTATATTTTATCTTCATTTTTAAAAAAAAATAACAATATATTTAGTTATGTGTGGGATAAAAAATATATTAATTTAATTGATATTAGAAAAAATATTATAAATAACAAAAATATAATTGAATTATTGATAGAAAAAAAACATTATAATGAAGCTTTACAATGTATTGAAAAAATGAAAAATCCAAGCATAATTTTTAAAAAAAATGTTTTAAATAAAAAATTAAATAAGCAAACTAAAAAATTAAATAAGCAAACTAAAAAATTAAATAAGAAGACATTAAATAGAAATACAAATTTTTCTATTATTATTAAAACTGTTTTATTAAATCTTAACAATTATTTAAAAAATATAAGAAATTATGATACATTATTTACAAATAAAGATACCTCTACAATTGTAGGATTTTTTAATTATATTATTAAAAATTTTTTGATACTAAGTTATGATATCACTCATATTTTTGATTATATAATTAATAATATAAATTTTAATTATAATTATACATATATATTAGAAACTCTAGACAAACATAATGAAAAATATATAAGAAATAATATTGATTCTATCATTAAATATTTTATTACAAAAAAAAATCTTTATAAAAAAAATCAAGAAAAAAAATACTGTATTAACATTTTTAAACAAATCTTTATTAAATACAAAGATAATATTAATTTTAAAAATATAGAAAAAGAAATTAAAAAAAATCAAAATAACAACAAATTTTTTGAAGAATATAATATATCACTATTAGAGATATATTTGAATATTTTTCCTGATATTGACAAGAGTTTTAAACTTTACATTTTAAAAAATCTTATTTTAAATGAAAACAGTGAGGAAAAATCATACTTTACAGAAACTTATATTGAAATGTATATTGATTGTATGAGTAATGAAAAAACATTAAAAAATGATTTATTTCTTATATACGACTGTAATTTAAAAATATTAAGACATATGCCTGAATTATTTAAAATATTATTTCAAAAAATAAAAAATAAAAAAAAATATTTTTTGAAAAAAAACTATTTATTTTTACTTTGTAAACATAATTATGAAAATCAATTTATTTTTGATTTTGTAAACTATTTTATTAATAAAATTGAAAATTTTGACTATTCTGATTTAAATCCTGGTTATATGGAAGGAAAAGACACATGTCTAACTATTTCTAGTGTTAACAGAAATATTGAACTATTTAACTTTTTATTAACAACCTTTGGAGATAAAGTCCATCCTATAAGATGTTAAAAATTAAATTTGTTTATTTATAAAAGATAATAACTTGTAGTTAAAAAATTATTTATTTTTATAATTATTAATGAAAATACAAAAATTTGAAAGAATTGATGCTGTAGAAAAATTTGCTACTATCGTTTTTACAGACTTTCAAGATTTACAATATCAATCAGGAGTATTATTTACAATTGATTCAATTAAAGATAATTTGAAATCTAAAGGATTATTAGGTTGGTTTTTAATTAATGATGATAATAAAATTTTAGGCTATATTATCGGAGAAAAACAAAGATTAAGAGATGGTAGATATGTTTATTATCTATCTTACTTTTTTGTTGTTCCTGCTTATAGAAATGCTGGTTTAGGTAAAAAAATGATGCAAAATTGTCTTAATCACATTAAAAATATAAATATTCCATTTGTTATTTTAACATGTGAAGTAGATTCAGTCCCTTATAAATTATATAAAAATTTAGGTTTTATTTTTGATCCAATTATTAAAATTGATAATTCTAAATATACAGCTCTTGTTTATTACACAAATGAAAATATTTCATAATTTTTTTATTATTTTTTAATTTATCAAATAAAATAAAATAAAA
>Ga0206129_10006715_pt1 | contig 11583 bp, 7 predicted proteins | sample Helgoland_Spring_8_FD_148616 | JGI IMG/M metagenome (GOLD analysis project Ga0206129, IMG submission 148616) | Pelagic subsurface seawater microbial communities from Kabeltonne, Helgoland, North Sea - Helgoland_Spring_Bloom_20160502_2 | ecosystem: Environmental > Aquatic > Marine > Epipelagic ...
CCCCCCTGCCAAGGTGAACCCAATCTAGGAGGAAGTCGGTATTTCAACACCTTCCCGTCCTCCTCCACATCGTCCTCAGGGACAGCCCGTGAACAGCAAATTCTAGCCATCCAACTCCCAGCTCTCGCTGAATCCAAACAAACAAAACAAAACCACAAAACAGAGATATGAAAAAACGAAACATAACCTTATTCACAGCGATCGCGGCAGCGGCCGCATTTGCACCGGCGGCACAGGCGGCGACGCTTGTAGAACACAGCCGAAATGGTGGCGCGTATTCGACTACTGAACTGAATACCGCTGGCGGCTACGCCGTGGGCGTTCTCGACACTAGTGATTCGCTCTACAACGGCGGCGGCACGCCCTATTTTGACGCTTTTGTCGGTGCTACCCGGGGTCCTGTGGCCGCGGATGTCCTGGCGGGGGGGGCTGCTGACTTCTTAGCAGGTGCAGAGTATATAGTAGGTGACGGTTCTGGTGCTGACGCAGATCAGATAGTTTCTAATAACAACACGTACCAGTTCACGTTTGACCAGGCGGGGACATTTTATCTGCTGGCAGATAATCGGGGCACTCCTGCATGGTTTGGTACTGACGGCTATACGGATACGGGGGTGAATATTACCCACAGCGCGTTCACGCCGACCGCTGATTATAACGTGTTTTCCAGAACTGTGACGGCGAGTCAAACCTTCACCACGGGGGTTTACAGTGGTTCTGTCGAACCATTGGCCTTTGCATTCCAGCCCGTCCCCGAACCGGCGTCGATGAGCCTGCTGGCTCTTGGCGGACTGGCTCTGCTGAGACGCCGTCGCGCCTAAGCGATCGGTTTCAGACCGACCGACAGACAATTTAAGCCGCCCCGGATGTGTTCCGGGGCGGTTTTTTTTATCGCCACAATCCCGCGCTGTTCCTATCCGCAGACAGCCTTATCATGGGTTGGTGTGGTGTGATTGATGGATGGCCTTGACCACAAGTCGCCTGTGTCGCGCAGTGACAAGAGGTCTGGCAAAAACCGCCCGATAACCGATTCACATCCTACGGGGTATCCTGTTTCTATCCAGCGTACCCTCCCATCCAGCCCTGCGCTCGTCCACCGTAGCCAACGTCGCACGTATTGCCCAATGCCAACCGCGTCGGCACCTTGCTCATCAAGCTGGGCGACTCGCTTCGCAAACTTTTCCACCGTGCGGCGGGACATGCCCGTAATCCCGGCGGGAGAAAAGTCATATCCCAGAAAATCAAATCCCCGGCTGATCCTGCCCACAAACGTCTTGTCCGGGGTGTTGCTCGCGGCGAGTGCCGAGTGCCGAGTGATCAGTGCCGAGTGATCAGTGATCAGGAGAAGAGCGGCTACGCCGGCTGCTCCTTGCATTGAACCCGATAAATCCATTTCCCAAAGGTCGCTCTTGGGTGGAACTGAAAGTGGTGGGCAGGATTATTTTTGAAGGGGGTGGCGAAGGTTCTTCATCCCCAACGGGGATACGGATTTAAGCCCAGGGTTGCCGGCCTGCCCTCCGAAGCCGCGAAGCGCGAAGGAGGGAGCAGGGCGGAGGCTACCCTGGGTACTCCCGACCCCGGATATCCCAACCCCAACGGGGTTGCGTCCGTGCCGGAATCAATCCTAGACGTATTTTTCGCCCCAGCTTTGGCCATGAAGCATGAGATATCCGGTGGTTTTTCAGGATCGGCCGCAACCCCGTTGGGGTTGATGGAATTTTTGGTGCCGTTGTCCCGGGGTAGGCTTCACTGCGTTGCGCCAACCCCGGGCTAAAATACGTAACTCCGTTGGAGTTGAAGACGTTTCCGTTCCCGTCGTAGGAAGAAGTTTGCTAGTGCCGAGTGATCAGTGATCAGTGATTTGACGGCGGGTTTGATTTTATTGGCCGTCTATGTCCGCTGCGCTGCCATTGTGATCCCGAGCGCCGTCGAGGCGGGTTTGCTCAGCCCCGGCAGGGGCGACAGATTCTAGCCGCCAGCGTGAGCTAGCGGAACCGGAACGAAGTGGAGATAGCCGGAGGCAAATAGAGGGACACTGAACCCTCCCTCAAATAAGAATCTGGAAATAGCTGAGGATGTGGCTGGGGTTGCTGGGCAGCAGAATGCAGCCCCTCCTTGGGGCTTTGTGCTGCAGGGCTTTCAGCCCTTCCGACCGGGCTGAAGGCCCGATAGCTCCACTTGCTGGTCAGATTCCTTCGCGATTCAAAAATTATAAATCATAAATCAATCCAATTCGCTCATTGGAGGCGCGGAAGCGCTCACCGCGTCAATCACCCAAAAATTTATGATTTATGATTTATGATTTTTGAAATGGGAAGTGCCTGAGGACTGACAGGTTTCCTTCCCGGGCTGAAGGCCCGACAGCACGAAGCACAGGGCTTTAGCCCTGTGTTAGGCGGTGTAGAAAGACGCGGCCTGAAAAGGTCGCCAGGAAATAGCTGAGGATGTGGCTGGGGTTGCTGGGCAGCAGAATGCAGCCCCTCCTTGGGGATGAAGAACCTTAGCCACCCGGTTCAAAAATAATCCGGCCCACCACTTTGAGTTACACCCTGCGGAGAACGCGCCTGCGGATCAGCGTTTACTGTAGTAGATCGTTGGCGGGTTGTCTTTGGTGGGAATCGCGAACTGGAGCAGGCGCTGGCCGTCTAGGACTGGCTCCAGTTCTAGGACTAGAGACTTTCCATCCTTGGCGAGCTTTGCGGAGGTGATTTTCTCCTCGCGTTGTTCTTTCTTAGGCGAGCCATAGGTCGGGCTGTCGAGGTAAGTCCAGGATTTGATCTTTGTTGCGGATGGATTCTCGATTTTCACGGGGCCGGAGAATGAGACGGTGTAGGTGTCTCCGCTGCGGGTGATGTTTTCTACGGTGGATTTTGCTTTCGCTGGATCGTAGGTGATGTGGACAAGGGCGGCTTCGTTGCCACCTTGGGAGCGCCAGCCGCGACCGGTTTGGCCGGCGTAGAGGGACCCATCGGGAGCGAATTGCGAGCGCATGACTCCCGATGGGAAACCTTTTCCGAAGGGAAGGACTGCGGCTTCCTCGTTGCCATCAACCTTGTTCACGACAATCTGGAAAAGGGTGGAGAGTGTCTGATCGCCCATGAATATGTGGCCGTCGGTGGGGCCGAACTTTCCTTTGGTGAGATTCCACACGGGGCTGCCGGGGGAGTTGGCGAGGTGGCCGTGGGGGAGGAGGGCGATGGCTACTTCGTTGCGGGATTGCACATTCTCCCATTTCAGCTCCGGGGAATCCGGGCTGAGGCCGGGGAGATCGACCAAGCTGGCGGGCTGTCCGTAGAACTTGTCCTTGGAGATGCGGTGAAACTTGGAGGTGCCGAAGAACGATCCTTGGTTATCCGAGTAGTAGATGAGTCCGTCAGAGCCGGTGCCGATTCCGGCCGGGCTGCGGATGCCGTTTGCGAAGGGAACGGTGGTTCCGTCAGGGGCGATCTGCAGGCACCATCCGCGATAGCCGCCGTTGCTGCCCATCCATGCTGCTCCGCTTTTGAACATGTGGCGGCTCTCACCGGCGCAGCTTAGATTGAGGTTCACGTAGTAGTTCCCATCGGCGCCTTTGGCTGGGCCGTGGAGGTATTCGTGGTAGTTGGAGGTGAATAGGAAATCGTCCGAAACGGTGCGGTATTCATCGGTGACGCCGTCGCCATCGTGGTCGATGAGGCGGGTCAGTTCCGGTTTCTGGCCGATGATGATTTCACTGAGGTCGTCCTTTTCGATGATGACGCCCATGGCATCGAGGAGGCCGTCAGCGATTTGTTTCCATGTCCCGTCCTTGTAACTCCAGACACCGGCGGTGCGGGTGGAGACGACCATGGTGCCGTCCTTTGCGAAATCCATTCCGAGTGGCTCGAAAAGCTGTGGGCGGCCATCGCGGTCTGTCGGCGCGGGAATCTGCTCTCCGGAATAGCCGGGTGGGAGCTCTAGGCCGGTCACGGATGTCGGGGAGACTTTCACTGGAGTGGTCGGGGCGGCACCGAGGCGGGGACGCCAGACGTTTTTCGCAGCCGGGAGGGTGAAGGAGATGGTGGCGGAGTCCAGTTTCCCGGCAGGGGCTGTCCATGTGCCGTCTTTGATTTCTCCGTTGGAGACGCTCGCGTCCTTCATGGCTTCCGTGTTGAGGGAGAATTTCTGAGCTGTCTTGAAATTCCCTGAGACGTTGAGGCTGGCTTTACCGCTTTGCTCTGCGTGGAAGGTGACGCTGATTTCGTTTTCCCCTACGGTGTAATGGAAGGTTGGCTCGCCGGCCTTTTCTGGCGACATCGTGTAGCCACGGAATTTCGCTCCGGCGGCGGCGAGGTGGTCTGAGAAATCGGCCTTGCCGTAGAGGTTTTCCTCCTCGGCAGCAAAGTTTGCGTGGATGGGGTTTTTGAAGGAGAGGTCAATGGCCTCGCCGGTTTGCTGGTGATGGGGGACAAGAAGCGAGCTAGCTAGGGGAATCTCTTTGGCCTCATGCCCGATGCTTGAGACGGCATTGGCACGGCCGTTCATTTCGTTTTTCAGGTTCAGGAATCCGCCCCACCATACGCGGCTGAAGGAGAGGTTGAGAGGATCAAAGGCGTAATTGAGACCTGCCGGAGTGCCGACGTAAACGGTGCGCGCAGAGCTTTTTCCCAAGCGTGCACGGAAAGCGCGGGTCTGGCTGGTGACGAGAATCTCGGCGCGATCCATCGAGGCCTCGCCCTTGGATACTTCCCTTGTGTCTTTCACGATCACTGACTCCGGCCCTCTGTTTTCGGGTTTGTTGAGAGTGAGTAGGTATTGATGGATGGCGGTAAGCCGCAAGTCATCCACAATGGTTTCCGCATAGGGCGGCATGATGGGGAGGTATGGATCACCGGTTGTCGCCCCGCTTTCCGCGATCGCGATTTGCCCTGCTGGAGTGCGCATGGAACTGATGAGGTAATCCTTATTTGCCAGGACTTTCGAGCGCTTCTGATCGGCGCTGACGATTTCGCGCTTGCGGGGAGTTTTATGGAAAACGCCGTGGAGGCTGGGGCCGGTGCGGACGGCGGGGTCATTGGAGATGACGGAGTGGCACTCGGCGCAACCCAGGGAGTGGAAAGATTCCTCCCCGTAGCGGACCAGATCGAGGTTCTTCTGTTGCATGACAATGGCACCTGGCGGGATATCGGAGAAATTCTCCGCCTTCACCTCAAACTTGCGGATGGCGATGGGGCCGTGGTCACCCTGGATGAAAATCGCGTCCTTCGCGACCACGCCGTCGCGTGGATGGGCTTGGGTCGGGCCATTGACGACGGTATTTTTCTGAACCTCTTTGCCGTTGACCTTCACGGAAAGAAACACGGGATTCTCAAAGATTACTCCGGCCTCTCCGGTGCGCGGCGCGCGGAAGCGGATGGAAAGCGTCTGCCACTCCCCGGCGGGTTTTGCGGCGTTCACCGAGGGGGCGGTGCCGCCACTGTTCGGGGGCTTTGCGTTATCGTCCCAAAGCTGGTAGATGCCGCCGAGATCGGAGAAGGAGACGTTCTTTTTTCCATGGCTATCCAGGATCTGAACTTCGTAACGACCCATGAGATAGACCCCGGAGTTGGAGCCTTTGGAGACCATGAACTCCATATTCACGGAGCAATCGCCGTAGCTCTCAATCGTTTGAAGATAGGGAGCTGCTTTGTAATTGGGCGCATTGGTGATGATGGCGGTCCCTTCTTTCTCGGCCATGTCGAGTTTGCCGGTGGCGTTGGTAGAGATTTTTCCGCAGGTGACCCAGCGCTTATCGGGCTGGAAAATATCCCCGATCGGGGCTGCGTTTACGTTGGAAATGAGTAGGCCGGCGGCCAGTAGGAAAATTCGCATGGTCGAGTAATGTTAAACGTGCGCGGGACAGAGCCCGCGGCGGATTGGAGAGGTGGAGGTTTTTATCTCAAAGGTTTCGGAGAGGAGTGTGAAATTTTACCGGCTTTTCGGGACGAGCCCGGTGCGGAAAACATTTTCTCCGGGATAGGGGATGCCATCGGGATTCGGGGTGTCGACAACTTCGATTCCGAGGAGTTTGAAGGCATCGAACAGCACAGCCCCGACGTGGGCGAAGGCGACGGCGGCGTGGTGGTGGTAGTTCCCCAGCAGGACGTGGCGATAGAAGCGGTGGAAGCCGGGTAGGTAGGCGGTGCCGGTGCAGCCGAAGGTTTTGGGATCGAGATCCAGGAAATGACCCTCGCAGATGTAGGCGCGCAACTTGTCGCCGTGGCCGTGGATCTGGACGACGGTGATGGGCGAGGCGGCGATCTGGCCTTCGATGGTGCCACGGGTGATATCCGGTTCGGTATCCGGCTCCATCAGGCGTTTCATGATGAGCTGGAATTTCATCTCCGGATCTTTGAGCAGCTTGCTCGCGGTGTTCCCGCAATGGAACATGCCGACCATGTCTTTGAGCGGGTAGTCTTTGAGAGACTCGTGGAGATTGCCCGGGATGGAGTGGTTGATATCGAGCACGGTAACGGTGTTGTCACTGGCGTACTGACCCATCAGCTCCGCGACGAGCGAGTAGGCGTCGTTTTCGCAGGCGATGGGGAAACCTTTGTCCGCCATGCGTCCGTTGATGAAACATGGGACGTGCTTGAGTGCGAACTCCTGCTCAGACCAACACTGGGAGGCGGCTCCGGAGAGCTTGAGGCGGTCGCGAAAATTCCGTATCGCCTGCTCGTAATCGGAGAGCCGCCCGACGAATTCCTCGTCCTCCGGGATGGAAGGCATTTCCTCCTTCATGTCCTCGGCGATGGCCTCGGATTCCTTGATGAGTTTGATCTCGTTCTGAATGTCGAAGTGGCCGAGCTCCTCGATCTCCACCCCGATGGATTGCAGGGAGGCGATGTTGTAGTTGCAGGTTTCGAAATCGCGGGGACGCGGGCCGAAGAGGCCGATGGTGGCGTTTCCCACGCCTTTGACGACTTTAATGATTTTGAGGAAATGGGCGATTTCCTCCGCACCCTGTTCTGCGGAAATAACCGGCAGCTCGGGGATGTGAACGCGATGCTGAAGGTCACGCTTGCGGATGGCCATGGCTGCGGAAAGAAGTCCGCAGAGGGCGTCGCCGCGCTTCTGGAGCATGGTCATCGCGTTTTCCTCGGCAGCCGCGATGAGCAGGATGGGGCCGGGGAAGGCTTTTACGAAGGCTGCATCCTCGATTTCCGGAGAGAAGTTTCCGAGGAAAAGCACAGCGGCATCGCATCCCGCGGCGATGAGCTGGGCGGCGGCATCGGCAGCGTGAGCGCGTGTCTCGATCACCGCGCATTCACCCTCGGGAAGGGTGACTTCTATGCCGAGGGCATTGGTGGCTGCGACAAGCCTTTGCGAGCGCTCTTCGGCGAGCGGACGTGGAAAGCAATTGCGGGATGCTGAGACGAAGCCGAGTTTGATATCGGGCGAAAATTGTCCAAGTGGGAGATGCATAGTCTTGGTTTTTATTAGCTGCGGTGGGACCAAGAAGGGAGGTCGATGCGCTCGCCGCCTTTGAGGGCGGACTCGTGGGCGAGGATGCCTGTCAGGGTGATGTTGGCGGACTCGACGGCGTTCGGGTAGGAGTCGGTTCCGGTATTCAGCATGTCCAGGAACTGGTGGACGAGGTGGGGGTGGGAGCCACCGTGGCCTGCACCCTGGGTGAAGGAGAGGTGCTCTTCTCCGTCATCGCCGCCATAGACGCCGCCGGTGGTGAATGCGCGGATTTCCTCGGGGAGCCTGTCCGCGTAATCGGGAGCCGTGACCTTGGATGGGATTTCCGGCTCAGGTTTTCCTGCCGTATGCATCACCAGCGGTTCGTGCTCGATGAGTGGCCACTCGACGGATTTCTCTGATCCGTAAACTTCGATGGTCTCGCGATACTGGCGTGCGACATCGAAGAGCGAGCGGTAAATGTGTGCGGAGAGATCGCTGTCTTTGAATTTCACATGGGTGGACTCGACGGCGAAAGGAGAGTTGTAGGCGGCATGCATTTCCTCGCGGATGGTTCCGGAGGCGAAACAGGAAACGTATTCCGCTTCGTTGCGCGCGAGACCGAGGGCAGGGCCGACGCAATGGGTGGCGTAGTGCATGGGTGGCAGGCCGGGCCAGTAGCCGGGCCATCCTTCCATATCCTGCTGGTGGGAGGCTTTGATGAACTGGAGTTTTCCGAGTTCGCCTTTGTCGTAGAGTTCCTTCATGTAGAGGAACTCACGGGCGTAAACCACGGTCTCCATCATCATGTATTTCAGGCCGGTCTCGTTGCAGAGATCGACGATGGCTTTGCAATCCTCCTCACTGGTGGCCATGGGCACGGTGCAGGCAACGTGCTTGCCGGCCTTGAGTGCGGCGATGGTCTGCTCGGCGTGGTTCGGGATGGGTGTGTTGATGTGGACGGCTTGGATGGAATCGTCCGCCAGCAGTGCTTCGTAACTGGTGAAGCGGCGTTCGGCGGGGATACCGAATTTGTCCCCGATCTCGTTGAGGGATTTCTCGTTGCGCTGGCAGATCGAGATTTCACCACACATGGGGTGGCGCTGGTAGATGGGGAGGAATTCGGCTCCAAAGCCGAGGCCGACGATTGCGATGTTGGTTTTCATAAGTGTGTTGGTTTGTTTGGGAGTGGTGTAATGGAACGCGGACTTTAGTCCGCATGTGTTTGTGAATTGAGGGATGACGGGCGGACTAAAGTCCGCGTTCCGTTATCTTTTCAGATCTTCTGCTTTAAGTATGCCCTGTTGTGCGGCGGCCTGCTAAGAGGAGCACAGGCAGGATGGGAGATCTCATGGGATGTTTTCAGGAGCCAAGATGGAGTGTCGAGCGGAAGTCCGCTATGTTCATTCCGACAAATCCGTGTATTATTCCGACAAGCATGGCTACAGAAGGAAATAGGGAGGAGTGGTTGGACAGGCTTCCGGCGGGTCAGTTTCGGATGTTGTTCGAGCATCTGTCGGGCATGCTGTTCTTCGCAAAGAACCTTGAACTGAAGCTGATGATGGGGAATCCCGCCTTTCTTGCGCGCTGCGGCAAGGCCACCGAACAGGAGATCGTGGGGAAGGACGATTACGCCCTGTTTCCACCCAGGCTTGCGGAGCATTTCCGCAACAATGATCTCGAGGTAATACGCACCGGCAAACCGCTGATGGATATCCTCGAACTCTTTCCCGATGAACACGGAAACCCGGACTGGTCGATGACCGACAAGATCCCACTCTTTGACAAGGACGGAAAGGTATGCGGCTTGTGCGGCATTGTCCGCAGCTACGAGGGTGTGCGCGAGTCCCTCCAGCCCTACCTCGATCTCCAGCCGGCGGTGGAATATTTGAAAAAGAACTTCCGTGAGAAACTCGATATTTCGCTCTTGGGCAAAGTTGTCGGGCTATCGGAAAGGCAGCTCGAAAGAAAATTCAGGGAGACATTCCACCACAGCCCGCGTTCCTATCTCAATAGGATGCGCGTGCTCATCGCGGGCGAACTGCTGAAGAAGACCAACAAGACAGTCACGGAAATCGCCATCGAGGTGGGCTTCTACGACCACAGCGACCTCTCCCGGCATTTCAAAAAAGAGATGGGTGTCCCTCCTAGCGTTTTTCGATCCAAGTAGCCGCTCCATTCAATTCGAAACCGGGCGGGACAATACGCGCGATCCGTTTTTTGTATTCCAAAACTTGGAGAGTAGGTCTATCTGCATGGGCTTTCCGAGAGATAATCCAACCTGATGCCGTGCGAACCGGTAGCAGAAAAGAATTTCGGGTTTGCGGTGTCTTAGACCCTAATAATTTCAATTTATGACAACAGGAGTAGGAACAAACAATCAGGAGGACGCCCTTGCCAAGCTGTCTGATATGACAGGCGGGCTGGCACCCATTGAAGAGTCTGAATTCAGAGCGAGACTCGAGAAGGCGGCTCAGCTGATGCGCGAAAAAGACTGGCAGGCGCTGTTGGTCACCGCCGGATCAAGCATGCTCTATTTCACCGGAACTCACTGGCACTCGAGTGAGCGTCTTGTCGCGGCACTGATTTTTCCAGACGCCAGCATCGTCTATATTTCCCCTGAGTTCGAGGTGTCCACAATCACGGACTTCATGGGTCTGAAAAGCCCGGTTCGAAGCTGGGAGGAGCACGAGTGTCCCTACTCGCTGGTTTCGGAAATTCTCAGCGAGAAAAACATCACTTCTGGAAAACTCGGAATGGATGAGGCCGCACCCTTTTTTGTTTCCAACGGAATTGCAAAAGCCGCTCCTAATCTGGAGATGGTTGACGGAGCGGAAATCACCGCACGCTGCCGGATGATCAAATCCCCGGCGGAAATCGCAATCATCCAGCGTGTGATGGATATGACCATCGAGGTTCACAAGGCGACGGCCTCCATTCTCACCGCAGGCATCTCGACGACCGAGGTGGTTTCTTTCATCGATAAAGCGCATCGAAAAGTGGGAGCGGCCAAAGGTAACTTCTTCGCCATCGTTCTGTTCGGAGAAGCGACCGCCTACCCCCATGGCGTCAAAGATCCGCAGATACTCAAAGAGGGCGACATGGTTCTCGTCGATAGCGGCTGCTCCGTCCTCGACTACATCTCCGATATTACGCGAACCTACGTTTACGGGACTCCAACCGAAAGGCAGCGCCAGGTCTGGGGCGATGAAAGGGCTGCCCAGCAAGCCGCTTTCGACGCGATATCGGAAGGCGCGGCGATTTCGGCAGTTGATGCCGCCGCGCGTGGCGAGCTGGAGTCGCGGGGTTACGGCCCCGGCTACCGGGTTCCGGGTCTGCCCCATCGCACCGGTCACGGCATCGGGTTGGACATTCACGAATGGCCATACCTGGTTGGAAACAACGAGACAAAACTGGAAGCCGGCATGTGTCTTTCCATCGAGCCGATGCTCTGCATCTACGGAGAATTCGGAGTCCGGCTAGAGGATCACTTTCATATTGGGGAGTCCGGCCCCAAGTGGTTTACTCAACCCTGTAAGAGCATCGACGACCCGTTCGGGCTGAATGCGGATTAGGGCCGACTCGAAGAACTTCTGACCCGCTATCCCGTCCGATGTGAATAATTATAGCTTTGTCGTTATGGGACTGGTGCTTGACCCGAAGGTCTCCCGATGAAAACTATTTTTCTGATGAAAACGAAAAGAAAAACCCGATTTGCGCGCGCAATCATGGTCGCGGCTGTCGCGACCTGTTTTCCGCAGGCCATCGCGAATGCGGCAGCACCCAAGCCTTCGGCTTCGCTCAAGAAAAACGTGCTTTTCATCGCCGTCGACGACCTCAATGACTGGGTCAACTGCATGGGCGGTAGGGAAGGGGTGCATACGCCGAATATCGATCGCCTAGCAAAGCGCGGTGTGTTGTTCACCAACGCCCATTGCTCGGCGCCGTCGTGTAATCCGTCTCGGGTCAGCATCATGACCGGTGTCAGTCCATCGACCTCGGGTGTCTACAACAACGGTCAGGATTGGCGCAGCTCTCCTGCCTTGGCGACGGCCGTGACCCTCCCCGAGCACTTGCGCGCCAGCGGTTACAGCGCCTACGGCGGCGGAAAAATCTTTCACAGCCTGTCGTGGATCGTCAAAGGCTATGGCAAACAGCAGAACGAGGCGAAGCTGTGGGATC
>Ga0206129_10006719_pt1 | contig 11580 bp, 11 predicted proteins | sample Helgoland_Spring_8_FD_148616 | JGI IMG/M metagenome (GOLD analysis project Ga0206129, IMG submission 148616) | Pelagic subsurface seawater microbial communities from Kabeltonne, Helgoland, North Sea - Helgoland_Spring_Bloom_20160502_2 | ecosystem: Environmental > Aquatic > Marine > Epipelagic ...
GATGCGCAGAAGAGTGTGCTGTTCAATAAAATAAACGCCTACTTCGGTGGCGAGCTTCAAGGCAAGACTGTTGCTTTCTGGGGACTGTCGTTTAAACCAAATACGGACGACATGCGCGAGGCGCCGTCCATCGTATTGGCCAACCTATTGACTCAGGCAGGGGCACACGTTCGTGCCTACGACCCGGTCGCTATGGAAGAGGCCAAGCACGATTTGGGCGATACCATCACCTACTGCAAGAGCGATATGGATGCGGTTCAGGGTGCAGATGCTTTGGCACTGATTACCGAATGGTCAGAGTTTGAGGTTCCTGATTGGCAAGACATGGGAGCTGCCATGAAGACCAAGGTGGTCTTTGACGGCCGTAACCTCTACCGCAGCGCGATTGTGTCGGAAGCAGGTTTTGATTATTACGGAATAGGAATGGGCGAAAACATCGCCGAAAAAGCATAAGCAATGCCAAGAGTACTCATCACAGGAGCTGCAGGATTTTTAGGATCACACCTCTGTGACCGATTCATTGCCGAAGGTATGGAAGTCTTAGGCATGGATAATCTTATCACAGGTAGTATTGAGAATTTGGAGCACCTAATGGATAATCCAAAGTTCACTTTCTACCACCACGATGTAAGCACCTTTGTGCACGTTCCGGGAGAATTAGACTACATCCTCCACTTTGCCTCACCGGCCTCTCCTATCGATTACTTAAAGATCCCGATTCAGACATTAAAAGTGAGTTCTTTGGGAACGCACAACCTGTTAGGACTTGCCTTGAATAAAAAGGCACGTATTCTCGTGGCTTCTACTTCTGAGGTGTACGGTGACCCCTTGGTCCACCCGCAGACTGAAGAGTATTGGGGCAACGTGAATCCTGTTGGACCACGCGGAGTATATGATGAAGCAAAGCGCTTCATGGAAGCCATGACCATGGCCTACCACACCTACCACGGGCTAGAAACAGGCATCGTGCGCATCTTCAACACCTACGGTCCTAGAATGCGATTGAACGACGGCCGTGTATTGCCTGCCTTTATCGGACAAGCATTGCGCGGTGAAGATTTAACCATCTTCGGCGACGGTTCTCAAACCCGCTCGTTCTGTTATGTGGACGACCTCATTGAAGGCATCTACCGTTTGCTCATGAGCAACCATGCCGAGCCTGTAAACATTGGCAACCCGCACGAGATCACCATCTCAGATTTTGCCGAAGAGATCATTAAGCTCACCGGAACCACACAAAAAGTGGTGTACCAGCCGCTACCGGTCAATGACCCGATGCAGCGCCAACCGGACATCAGTAAGGCGAAGTCCTTGCTGGACTGGGAACCAAAGGTGATGCGTGATATTGGTCTGAAACTGACCTATGAATGGTTCAGGAGTTTACCGGACGAAAGACTCTACAGAAAGGAGCATAGAGACTTTGCAGAGTATACCCGGAAAATGTAATAAAAGTTTCGACTATAGGAAAAAGCTGACTCATTAAGTCGGCTTTTTTGTTTCTAAATATTTTGGTATCCACTGCACCATCCCTGCGGTGACCTTTCGTTAGTGGCTTTGTAGACTATGATGATGAATCCTGTGGGGTCACGTCCTATTTGTGGGGAGAGAACCAATTTAAGCAAATACTTTTTGGAGTCTATAGAGGAATAAATTGGTGTTACTGACGCCTCTTAAGTTGGCCCTAAAGAGTTTGATTTGAGAAGTGGTATGAGTAGGGCTACTTCCGGGGTGTTGTCTATGAATCCGATGAGGGTTGCTGTGATGAGTGTGCTTTTGATCATCACGCCTGGAGAGCTGTTGCCCAGGAGTTCAATGATTCGGTGGAAGGGCAGTGTCTTTTTAGTACGCCGGTTAGGGCGATTAGGGCCATCACAGTGAGGATGTAGGGGTTGACTGCAGTGGTGCAGATGTGCTTGATGCCCATAAATCCGGAAAGGATAAGGATAAGGACGGGCGCGGCAACGACGTGCATGGCTTTAAACCGGCCCCACATGAGACCGAGCACAATGCATAAAAAAGCTAATAAGTAAGCGTGGCTTGGGTGCATTAAGTTGGTAACTTTGAATGCAAAGTAATCAAACTCGGTGGTTAAATCTATTTTACTTACTGGTCATACAGGATTTTTAGGCTCAGTGATTTATAAGGAGCTAAAAAAAACTTTTGAAGTATTAACTCTAGGGAAGAATGCTTCTTGTGATTATCGAGTTGATTTTTCTGATTGGGATGGGTCGCTTGACCTTCAGCATTCGATTGATGCAATAGTACATGTTGCGGGTTTAGCTCATAATAAAGCTAAGAATCAAGAGGAGTTATTCAATGTTAATACAACCTCCGTCGATTATCTGTTGCTACTAGCCCTCGAACATAAAGTTGAGAGTTTTATCTTCATTAGTTCAACAGCTGTTTATGGGAGAACATTTGGATTCGATATCATAGAGAAGAGTTCATTACTTGGTAATAGTACCTTTGCGCAAAGCAAAATAGAGGCCGAAAAAGTGATTGAGTTAGGTAATCTTGGGAGTAAGCTAATTCTTAGATTACCTCTAGTTGTTGGTCCTAAACCTCTTGGTAATCTGGGTAGACTAATCAAATCTATTTTTATAGGGTCACATATTTATCTTTCAGGAAATCAAGCTCAAAAGAGTGTTGTGTTTGTCTCTGACGTTGCCTTTTTTATTTCACAATGGCTTTCAGAATCACTAAGAAAGTCAGGGACTATCAATCTTTGCAATCAAACTGCACCTACTTTCAATTGGATAGAAAATGCAATTGCTGAATCAGGAGGCTATAGCTATCGGATTCGCATTCCAATAAAATTTTTATGGAAGACTGTAAATTGGATGAAAGCAAAGTTGAATATTTCAATACCGCTGGTTGGAAAATTATTTTACCCATTGACGTTTTCTGATCAATTAGCTAGAGAAAAGTTCGGGTATACTTCCAAACCATTAAACCAAACCACATTTACAAATGAACTTAATTCGATTGATTGATATTCTAGCCTCATTCATAGGGCTTATAATTTTATCACCTTTCATTTTAATCATCGCTATCATCTTATTTTTTGAGCATGGTAAGGCCCTTTTTATTCAAACCAGAGTAGGAAGGAATCAGGCTCAGTTTAGATTGGTGAAATTTCGTTCAATGTCACCGAAGGCGGCGAATCTACCAACTCATGAGATTTCGGCAAATTTAATTACTAAAACAGGAAAGTTTATTCGAGCTACCAAGCTTGACGAGTTGCCTCAGCTTTGGAATGTCCTTAAAGGCGAAATGAGTGTGGTGGGTCCTAGACCATGTCTTCCGACGCAGGAAGATTTAATTCAGGAAAGAGAGGCTTTGGGCGTATTCAGTCTTCGCCCTGGAATTACGGGACCAGCTCAAGTCAAGAACATAGATATGTCGACACCAAAGAAACTAGCACTTGAAGACAGCCAAATGGTGGGAAATTTGACATTGTTCTCCTATCTAAAATATGTTTTGATGACCATTACAGGAAGTGGTCAAGGGGATAAAGTTCGGACTTAATCGAGTGCTTCAAACTCTGAGTTTTGACTGATATACTCAGGAACGATGGTTTTTACCTTTCTAACCATTCCCACTACATCACCATCAATCATGATTTCCGTTAATATATCTAAGTGCTCTTTGATGACTCGATGACTGTAAGTTTCTACCTTGGCTCGAAGAATTTTAGGATGGTGAGTGGCCATTGTGTTTTCTGAACTTGCTAATAGTTCTTCGAAAAGTTTTTCTCCCGGTCTAAGGCCAGTAACTTCAATTTTTATGTCCTTTCCTAGTTCAAGACCACTGAGCTTAACCATCTTCTGCGCCATATCCATGATTTTGACGGCTTCTCCCATGTCAAAGACGAATACTTCACCGCCCTTACCCATAGCTCCAGCCTCTAAGACTAGGTTACAAGCTTCCGGAATGGTCATGAAGTAGCGCGTAATATCTTCGTGAGTTACAGTTAAAGGTCCCCCAGCTTCAATTTGTTTTCTGAATAATGGTACTACGGAGCCATTGGACCCTAGAACATTACCAAATCTTGTCGCAATGAATTTGGTTTTTCCATGTTCATTAAGACTCTGAGTATAGAGTTCGGCTACGCGCTTTGTCGCACCCATTACATTGGTTGGGTTGACTGCTTTATCTGTACTAACCATCACGAATCGTTCAACGCCATAACGAACTGCAGTATCGGCAACAATGCGAGTGCCAAAAATATTGACAAAGATTCCTTCGTAAGGGCTCTTTTCAATAATTGGGACATGCTTGTACGCAGCCGCATGATACACAATATCTGGACGATAATTATCGAAAATGATATCCATACGGTAGCGGTCTTTGACGTTCGCCACTTCGCAGATTGGATTAAATGTATTTTTCGTTCTGTTACTTTCTTTTAATTCTTGCTCAATGTCATACAATGGACTTTCTGCATGGTCAATGAGAATTAAGTTCTTGAGGTTATAGAAACTTAGCTGACGAGCGATTTCACTTCCAATAGATCCAGCAGCGCCAGTTACAAGTATGGTTTTGCCTTCTACACTGCCTGAGATATTGACGTTGTCTAGTTCAATCTTATTCCGTTGAAGCAAGTCCTCAATCTTAATTGACTTTAACTGTTTCGTGGTAAGATTGCCATCAATCCATGTACGATAGGAAGGAACCACCTTTACAGCAATGCCCGCTTGTAGAGCGGCTTCTGATATTTCGTTTCTTCTGAGGGGTGAAATGCTTTGAATGGCTATTACGACGAGTTTAATTTTATTCTGAACCAACCAATCTAGATTGAGGCTTTTTGAAGGAGAAAGGATAGGAATATCTTGAAGCTTCTTACCCCAACGGTTTGCATTGTCGTCAGAGAATGCAACGACTCGGTACTTTCCTTTTTGCTCTTGGTGAAGCGCATTTTTCGTCATAATTCCGCTGTCTCCACAACCAATGACTAAAACATTTTGATAATCAGTTTTTTGATGGGTTCCAGCGATGTAAATACTTTTTGCTACGAGGCGTAATCCAATCAATGCAAGTGTGGTGAGCGCGAAATGAAAAGAGAGGATGCTGATAGGGAATAATCGGCCAACACCAGAATAATATAAGTTTGCTGTGACGACTAAGGCTAGGGTAAAGCCCCACAAAGTTCCTTTAAGTACTTTCTTTACATCATCCAATGATGTGTGCCTTAAAATCCCCTTATGGCTTCCAATGGCAATGTATCCCGAGGTGTATAGGGTAAGAACACCTATGAAGGATGGCAGGTTTAATACTCGCTGTGCTTGGTCTACGGAAAAGTTGAACCGAAAAGCAATACTTGCGATGAGCGCAATGAGCGTTGCTGTGACGTCGAAAAAGAGCACAGTCCATCGTGAGAGGAACCTATCTCTGTAAAAGCGGAGTAGAAGTGTAAACATCAAAGGTTTTGGTTGGTTTAACAAATATAGCTTTTCTTCTTCACTTCGTTTGTACTAAAGGGTAGCATGGTATTATTTGTGTTGTATGAGACTTCTAAGATTATTTAACTTTCGATTCAATAGTTGATATATTCGTCACAACTAAATTCTTGTCACATTGTATATTTTTGAGCTTACCGGAAAGAAATTGGCCAATCAAGGGCTTCGTATCGATCGCTATGATTTCGAACGACCTTGGGGAGGTTTCTTTGTCTTGGATGAGAATCAAGCCCAAGCTTTTGCGGATCTTTATTTTGAGGGCTTGGATGTAGAGCCTTTGCGCATTGGCGGGAAGTTGAGCCCCAAGATTCTATTGGTTAAACCAGAGGCGCGTTTGAGCTGGCAGTACCACCATCGTCGTGCTGAGACTTGGCGTGTGATTGAGGGTCCTGTGGGTATCGTTCGCAGTGCCACGGATGAAGAAGGTGAGTTGGTGTCTTTTGGTGCCGGTGAGACCGTAGTCTTACAGCAAGGCGAGCGTCACCGTTTGATAGGATTAGAGAATTGGGGTGTGGTTGCGGAGTTTTGGCAGCATACCGACCCGGACCATCCTTCTGATGAGGAGGACATCGTTCGTGTTCAGGACGATTACGCTCGGGAGTAATTCTTAGTTCTTTTTTTGGTTTTTCTTGGTGATGCATTCTCGCTGCCGTGCTTGTGGGGGGGATTGATTATATTGACATCACCAACTGAAGTAACAAACACCCCGTGCTAGATATTATCTTATTGATCATTGTATCGATTATAGTCAAATACACATTTCAGTCTATTGGAGGCTTCATACGCTGGATTGTTTTCCGGAAGAAATCTTTGAAGGAATATGTCAATGATCATTGGGAGGGGAATCTTGCGATCTTTCTATTGACGGCCGCTTTGGTGGCTGTTGTTATTATACTCGTCACAATCTAAACCCTCGGTTGCTATGAAAATTAGATTTGTTGTTCTCTCCTTTCTTTCAGCGTTATTCTGCCAATGCTCTTTTGAAGAACCTGTATTCATTTTAGGTGAAGGCGATGATGTGGTGGTTGAGCTGAAGTTGGAAGATAAGGATGGATTGATGGCCATTGCGTTTCGGGGGAATGGTGAAGAAGGTTTTGTGGGTAGAGAGGAATTGGACACCTATGATACGTATGCCTTTGCCTTCGATTCCCCTGGCGAAGGGGAGTATTTGATTCAAGCGATGATAGCTGAGGATACCATTTCTTATGGAGGGTATGTGGAGAGCGGTTACACTCCCAAGATTGTATGGACTGGTGAGGAGTTCTGGGTAGAGAGTTTTGGATTCGAGTATGATTGATTGGAACTATTTTATCGATCGCGCTCGGGCTTTGGGGCAACTAGGTGTGCACCTACTGTTGCTTTTGTTTGCCGGAGTGTATGTGGATTTTCTGTGGCCGGGACATATGGATTACACGGACCAGGACATGGTTTTGGTGTACGAGACTGCGTTGATTGTAGTGGGGATTTGGGTGCTGTTTTTGGTCAATACGATTGTTTTTTGGCGTCGAAAGCATTGGGCCAAGTATAGGAAACGCACGCTGGTGTATTTGGTGGTTTTACCCTTTGTGGTGGGATTGCTGAGGCCGGTGGTATTTGGGCTTGTCTTTGGTGCAGAGGATCGGGTATTTGTTCACGTTGAGGAGGAAGAGTTTGTGCTGGCGGAGTTGCGATTGTACGAAAATGGGCGGTTTTATGCGCAGGCCTATGGGACTTGGATGGTGGAGAATACAGGGAGGTATGATTGGGCTGAGAGGGAATTGGTCCTAGAATATGATGATACCCCTAGTCCACATATGGACCGTTCGTACACTTTGGAAGGCGAGCGCTTGATACCTAAGGATTCCACTCGACAGGTGTTGGTTGTTGCTTTTTCGAAGTAACTTGATGGGGATGAATTTCTTAAGAAAACCTAAGTAACCATGGATTATTCCATCATTATCAATGCCGTTGTTTTGTCCACTTTTTTGGTGGTGTTGTTCGAGTATTTCTGGAAGAAGCGGAAAGATCCGGAGTATGTGCACCCTATTGATCGGATGTGGCGCGGAGGTTCATTGAATGTATGGATTTTGGTGGTTGGTGCGGTGGCTGCTTTGGTGCTTTTGGTTCGCAGTCTTGGGAATGCGCCTCTGGATCCAAAGATTTTTGAGTCTTATAAGGATGTTGAGGAGGTGGAGATAGCGTTTAATTGGCCACAGGAACATTGGATAGATTCTATTCAAGAGCAGCTTGATCATCCGTTCTGTTATGGCGAGGTCGTGAATGTGAGAATGCCTTTTGCTTCGGGGACGGTTGTTGCGCCATGGGTAAGCGGTCAGTATTGTAACGGTGATTACCATTTGATGGATGTATCAGTCATTATGGTTTTGTTGAATGCGGAGAGTAAGGTGCTGATTGATGACAAGATTGTTGCGTTGGCGGAGCTGGAAGATTCCGTGGCTTCGAAGTTGAGAAATGATCGATCCCTTAGTTTTAATAAACTCACTTTATTCTCGGCACAGTTCGATGATGAGACCTTGGAAGAGGATCGTGCTGCGCTATTTGAAGGTGTGATGCGCGGGTATGAGGCGTATTGTGAGGTCTTGGCTCACGAAAATTTTGGGGTGGGTTTAAGGGAATTGGACCCAGATACCTGGCAAACTCTTGATCAGCGTTTTGCATTTGTTGCGCAAGCCTTTTTACCGCCACCTCCGCCACCACCTCCGGTGGACGTAATTTTAAATGAGCCTACATTCATTGGTTTTGTCCCGGACAGTTTGCAGCTAGATTCAGCAATGAATGCTTTGGGTGAAGAGAATTTCTACATAGGGATGGATGATCATGCCTGGTTTACCTATCAGCTCTTGGAAAAGACTTTGGCTGCTGATGTACCGGTGATTTGGGAATATGGCGCTGCCCTGTCTTATTTAATCCCGGGAGATGTTGACGATCGAAGGTTGATTAAAGATCCTTCGCAACTGTTTCAGTACTTCTATTTTGACGGGGACTCCTTGTTTGAAACCAATATATTCTTGGAAGGCACCCCGTTGGAGAACTATGAAGTGCATCGTGATTCTATTGACATTGATCCAGCGGTATATTCTGCAATTCCAGGTGCAGGGGATGAAAACAACAGGCAACAGTGGTGGGTTGACGATTGTCGTAATTGCCTGAAGCTTTCAGACACTCTAGAATTAGATATGAACGACAATGGAGTCTCTGAGTATATCTTCTTTGACTTAGGATATTGTACTTCATTGGTCATACGGGAGGAAGGTGCTGAAGATATTCGGATAGGGTGTAATATCCCTCAGCAAAACGACCTTCCTGAAACGGTGGATTGGGTAAACATGTGGTATCCGGTCACTGAACGTGAGGTTCATGAGACCACTTTCGACAACGACGAGGGATTGGGCGAACGCAAAGTCAAGCTTGATAACTATGGATTCTTCATTGGAAAAGAAGAAGCTGGTGGAGGTGTAATAGGATACGTTAACGGCGAATTAGTGTACCTGTATCAGGGGTGTTGAGTTTCCTTTTAATTTTACCGAGAAGGGGATTGACTTAAATAGGTCAGAAATGAAATTCATTTAATGAAAAGACTAGTATTCATACTTACACTTGTTTTAGCGTTTTCGGCGATAATAAATGCGCAGAATTTCACATTCATTGGGGAGAATAGCTATCCTAGTACAGAACGGTTTGAGTTGCAATCAAATTCAGATAAAGAAGAAATCAGCAACCTAAATCTTGTCTTCGCAAAGGACGGTATTTCACCGATGATCATTGTAAGTTCAAAGCTTACGGATGTTGTCAAAATTGCCAATAAACTGATTATCTATCTTGACGATGGTACAGTGATCTCTTGCACTGATCGTGGGATAAACGATAATGTAGACGATGTTGCCACCTCCGCATACCGTCTTACCCCATCCGAGATTAGTAAGATGAAAAAGAGTAATATAAATACCGTTCGCTACGAGATTGTCTGTCCTATATGCGGGGTATTCAATATATGGGAAGGGGTGTATTCTGCTTCGAATAAGGAGAGTTCAAAAACAGACTTTACAGAAGTGGTTGAGCAGTTCTTTGAAGAGTAATACAACAATCTCTTTTCAATCCATTGAATTTAAAGAGTTGCGTTTGAGAATAGCGGAACATTTTAAAGCATAAAAAACCCGGCGCGAGGCCGGGTTTCCTTTTGTATACTAAATCTAGATTATCTAATCATCCCCGCTGCAACCGTTTCGTTGGTTGCTTCATCTACTAGAATCAATGATCCTGTCACACGGTTTTGGTTGTATTCGTCTGCGAAGATGGGCTTGGTAGAGCGGATTTTCACGCGAGCGATGTCGTTCATCTTAATGTCCTTGTCTTCTTCTAACCTATGAAGGGTGTTGATGTCCATCTTGTATTGAATCTCCGTAATCATCGCACGAGCATCCGCGGTGGTTTGCTTGAGGACGTATTTCGCACGTGGACGCGGCGGAGTGGCATTGAGCCAGCAAAGCATTACGTCCAGGTCTTGCTGCCCTTCTGGACGGTTTTCACTGCGTACCAGCATGTCTCCGCGACTGATGTCGATTTCGTCTTCTAATGTGATGGTCACGGACATCGGCGGAAAGGCTTCTTCTAGTTCCCCGGTTAAGGTGTGGATGCCTGAGATTTTACTCTCCAATCCGGACGGTAAGGCCACCACTTTATCTCCTTTTTTGAAGATACCACCTGCTACACGGCCGGCATAGCCACGGAAGTCGTGGTATTCGTCTGTGTGGGGACGTATGACGGTTTGTACAGGGAAGCGGCAATCGCGCAGGTTGTAATCTGCAGAGATGTGCACGGTTTCAAGGTTGTGGAGCAGGGTGCCGCCTTCGTACCACCCCATCTTTTCACTGCGGGTGACTACGTTGTCGCCGTGTAGGGCGGACATGGGGATGAATCGGACATCCTGAACATTGAGTTTTGCTGCGAAGTCGGTGTATTCCTTAACCACTCTATCGTAGGCTTCCTGACTGTAGTCTACGAGGTCCATCTTATTGATACACACGAAGACGTGTGGGATCTGAAGGAGGGAAGCAATGAACGTGTGGCGTTTGGTTTGTTCAATAACGCCCTTACGCGCATCCACGAGGATAAGGGCAAGGTTGGCGGTGGAAGCACCAGTGACCATATTGCGGGTGTACTGAACGTGTCCAGGGGTATCTGCAATGATAAACTTGCGCTTTGGTGTGGCAAAGTAGCGGTAGGCCACATCAATGGTGATGCCTTGCTCGCGTTCGTCCTTAAGACCGTCTGTGAAGAGGCTAAGGTCAACGTGGTCGAGCCCTCTTTTGGTAGAGGTTGCTTCAATTTGCGCGACTTGGTCCTCGAAGATGCTTTTGCTGTCGTAAAGGAGTCGGCCGATCAATGTTGATTTTCCATCGTCAACACTACCGGCAGTAGTGAAGCGAAGGAGTTCCATATTGAGGTAAGAATTGGTATCGAATGTGTTTTCCATCTGGGTTTTTAGTGCTTTGATGGTTAGAAGTATCCCTGACGTTTGCGGTCTTCCATGGCGCTTTCACTGCGCTTGTCGTCCTCGCGGTTACCGCGCTCCGTTTGACGAGAAGAGGCCACTTCCTGAACGATTTTTTCTAGGGTATCCGCGTCGCTTTCTTGTCCGCCGGTGATGGTGATGTCCCCAAGGGTGCGGAAGCGCACCATTTTCATTTGTGGCTCGTCGCCCTCACGAAGGGTGATGAATTCACTCATAGGAAGCCAGGAACCGTGTCTCCAGATCACGTTGCGCTCTTTGGCAAAGTAGAGTTCTGGAATGGCGATGTTTTCCTGGAGGATGTATTGCCAGACGTCCATCTCCGTCCAGTTAGAGATGGGGAATACGCGGAAGTTTTCACCCATGCGCTTTTTACCGTTGAACAGGTTCCAAAGCTCGGGACGCTGGTTTTTTGGGTCCCACTGACCAAAGTCATCGCGGTGCGAGAAGAAGCGCTCTTTGGCTCGGGCTTTCTCTTCATCACGGCGTGCACCACCCATACAGGCATCAAAGTTGTTGCGCTCTATGGTGTCGAGCAGGGTAGTGGTCTGGAGGGCGTTTCTGGAGGCGTTGATACCGGTCTCTTCTGCTACGGCGCCTTCATCTATGGAT
>Ga0206129_10006732_pt1 | contig 11565 bp, 11 predicted proteins | sample Helgoland_Spring_8_FD_148616 | JGI IMG/M metagenome (GOLD analysis project Ga0206129, IMG submission 148616) | Pelagic subsurface seawater microbial communities from Kabeltonne, Helgoland, North Sea - Helgoland_Spring_Bloom_20160502_2 | ecosystem: Environmental > Aquatic > Marine > Epipelagic ...
AGCATCACAGCAAGACGGATGATCTCTGGGCTTGTTTTGAAATAGCGGAATAGAGAATGTTTTGTCATTTATGGACGCGATAAACCCGCCTGCCCGCTTAAACCGAGTTTAATCTGACAGTACCATTTCAGATGTTCGTCTACGTTCCAGCACGCACATTTACTACATAAAACTTGCAAGTAGATCACAAAGCGATACCATAAAGCACTCAAGCAGGGGGCATACGCGATGTTTAAATTTATTGTTGTTTTGACATGTTTTTCAATACTGACAGCCTGTAATAACACTGAAGGTGTAGTGGTAGAAGCCACCACTAAGGTTACTGGTGCAAGTGTAAATACCACCACAAAAATTAGAATAAGGGAAATTGCTCGCAGCACAAATGTAACTGTGGTGGGCAAGAGTGAGAGCAATACTTCGACGTCAGAAGGGGTACCCAAGCCAAAAAGCTCGGTGCAAAATATGATAAAATTAGATCCTAAGGTAGATCAATCAGATCTTGCAAAAGTCTCAACTTACTGCGAAGAATTTTCATTCAAAGCCTTATACATCAAAGAAAGTTGTAAAAGCTCAAGTGACCGCAAGGTGTGTAAGAGCGCACAATTTGGAAATTCTACATTTATGAAAGAGTTCAACCATTGCCTTAAGCAGTATGGTTGGGAAACTTATTAAGCTAAAGTTTTGAAAGATAATTCACACTAGAGAAGTAATCCGGGGCAAACCGATCTTTGGTGGGAGATGACTTGAATTTTTGGTTGTTAACCAGCGTAGTGACGAAGTTTAATCGCTGTTTTGTATTTCCAATGTCCGAGTAAGTTAAAATTTTTCCTGAGATTAAAACCGTGTCTCCTTCTGCTAGTTGAGCCAATTGATTATAGATGATCCCACCATACTCTGCTGTCGCCGCGTATTCGCCATCTGTACCCCCAATTTCAGGCAGTTGCCCCGAGCCAAAAGTAACATCGCATGGCAAACGTAAAACAAATGCTGCATCTCCGGTAGGAGTTGCATAGATTTCAACGACTTTTACCACCCAGTCTTTATAATTCCCGCTTGGCAATAAAGCTGCAATATCATTGTCCCTGTTGGTTGAAACCATGTTTTGCCGCAATTGATTTCGGCTATCAGCGGCACTTACTGCCTCTTCCCGGTAATTCAGCAGGATTTGACAGAACCTTACTTGTTGCACAGCTAAGTAACGTTCAAATTCTATCCAATCATCATCTAGCTCGAATTTAGGTAGGCTAGTAGTACCACTGTTAGCATCGGCTAATTCTGACTTTAAATTTGTTATCTCTTTTTTCAGACTGGCTGCCAATGATTTCAGTTCAGCTTGATGTGTTTTAATTAAGTCAGCTTGCAGCCTTTGATGTTTAGCTTCAGCATCTTTTTGTTGCTTTGACGCGAAATTTACTTCGCTTGTCAGCAACTTGATTTTTTCGTTTAAAATTTCTGAATCTATTATATTTGCCTCGGAACTACTCATTTCTTGCCTAAGTTCCGCAATTTTTTGATTTAGCAAAACGACCTGTTTGAATTGGTTTTTAGCTAAATCCTTTTGCTCAGACGCCTGGCTTTTCCAAGACTCTATTTCAAGCAGCAATTTAGTCTTTTCATCATCAGATAGACCTGATTTCAACGTCTTCGCCAAATCAGCTTTAAGCTCTTTAATCTCGAAACCAAGCGAAACAATCTGCGAATATCGGTTTTTGGCTAATGCGTCTGTTTTCAGAGCCTTAGACCTCCAAGCGTCTATTTCAGAATTTAATTTAGATATCTGTTCAGAACTTAGACCATTTTTCTTTTGATCTGCAATTATCTTATTTAATCTTAGTATCTGTTCATAGTTGTCCCTAGCTTTGCCTTTTGCTTTTTCCGTTTCCTCTATCTTTTCCTTTTGATCAGTAATTATCTCTCTTAATCTTAGTATCTGTTCTTCAAGGGCTTCTATGCGCCGTTTTGTAGCTGGTATATTTGAATAACTTTCAACGTCTTCTGCAGAAGATTTTAGTAATTGTCTTTCTTTTCCTTTGTTTACACCGTCTGGAAATAGATTATTGTCACGTTCAAACGCCAGTATAGCAGATTTTGTCTGACTACCCCACAAGCCATCAACTTTGCCCTTATAGTAACCCAGCGCCTTCAAATTTGGTTGAATTTCTCCCGCTAATTCAGATTTCGTGTGCTCAGCGTTCAAGTCATAAGTAGCTATCTCTTTTCTGTAATACGGTTCTAAGTTTCTCCGAATGGAGCGCTCAAATTTGTCATTCTCAGCCAAAAATGTCCATCTTTTAATCGCACCCACCGGCATGCGCACTTTAGATTTTAACGCGAATTCAATCAATTCATCAGTATTAGCAATGATCCACGCCGCCATTAATCGCTCAGTGGATGACAGTTTACTGAGGTCGCGTCTTTGCGCCATGTTAGGCGCTCGTGATCCCAAATACATATCAGATTGTTGATTGCTCTCAAATTTGCTAATCACCAACCAGTCATTGCGATATCTCAGGTCAGTCCTAAGATGATTATAAGCACTATCGAGGGTAAATTCAGCACTGTTGCTGGGATACAAGCGGCCAGTGCTGCCATTGCCCCAGTTCACCATCGGACCAATAACTTTAAATTTTAATTGCGTCCACGTACCGGGCTTGCCGTGTTGTTCAAATAAAAATTCAACTCTATCAACACTGACATAGCCCTGTGCCTTTAAGCCCGTGGAAAGTAGCGAGAAAATGAGCAGCATAAGAGGTAGAAAATGCATAGTTTCAGTCCAGACTTAGCGGAACAAGATGGAGTTAATTAGATGAAAATTTCGCCAGCGACGTCATATCAGCATAATATTTGACTCGCTCATTAAAGCGTTTAAATTTCCTGACGGTCTTTCCCAGAAGCAACGAAGCAAATGCGAGACGCCCATCGTTTGCATTTACGTCCTTAAATTGGATGAAGCTACCGTTGACAAGAATAAAATCCCCTACAGATACGCCCGCTAATTGATTGTAAATTAAAGAATCTTTTTTAGCCGTAGCCGCATATTTTTGTCCCTCAGCTGTTTTGCCTGATCCTATTGATACGCCACATTGCAAGCGCATTTCATAGGCCGCATCACCATTAGGTATCACCATTACATCTCTAACTTCTACCAACCAGTTCTCAAACTGCCCATCTGGCATTAGTGCAAGGAGATCTTGTCCCCGAGCCGCTTCTACTTTGTTTTGACGTATCTGGTTTCGTGACTCTTCGGCATCCTGCGCGTCGATCTCGTGTTGGTTCATTAAGTTACAGAATGCTTTTTGACGAACAGGTACATATTGGTCAACAGAAGACCAACTGTCAGCCAGCAATGGGAGTGCCACCAAACTAATTACTGCGCTAAATAGTATTGTTTTCATTTTAGGTTACCTTTTTATTAGACATTTGGTTTCATGCCATTAGTTGCTGCAGACAATTTCCACTTGTCGCCAGTACGGCTCAGAACCTAAGTTACCGCCTGTTACCTTTTCCCAAACATGATCACAAAGATAAATAGAGTTATTGCTTTGCACTAAAGACAAAACAGTCCGCTTTCCCAGAATCAGAAAATTGTCATCCGTCAAATTACTTCCGTTTTCAGGGATTATTTCGATGGATGACTCAAGAATTTTAGAATTCCCAAGCAGTGTCTTTGCATCAACTCCTCTTAAGACTTCTGCGGATGCCATGGATCCAATCAAAACAAACGAGCATGCTAAGTATTTCATTCTGTTCTCCATATCGTTTTCATTTTGCTTAATAGACTTATCAGTGTCAACCAACTACGACTAGCAGTCAAAGTATGTGCATTATTCCAATGCACATACTGTTTTTTGATATGCAGAAACCACTACTAAGTCAGAGAATTTCTGGCCGGAATTGTCAGCAATTAGAGCGAGGGTTATTGGTTCAAATTTTCCATCGAGGAGCATGCTTTCGGAAGAGCTTTCGGATATCAAATCACCAGCATTGGTGTTATAAACTCGAGGACTTCCAAACATTAACTCTGCACCATCACTTTCTGTGATCGAAACGTTTCTCCCATTGAATGACTGCCGATGATCGGAAATATTTATTGAGCCAGAGGCTAGATAGCTGGATAAGGCCCCTCTGCAATCCAGTATTTCATACAATCCGTCCCGCACATTTGCTACACCGCTCAATGCTAATTGCGTATTATCTTTTATAACTCCCTGTGACTTCTTCTGACAAGTAGGCATTGTAGCTTCAGTATCTTCCGGACCTTCAGTGGAGTAGGTAACGTCCATGATAAAGCGAGAAATTTTTTCAATGCAATCATTACCTTGAGGTTTTGAGGCGTTATTTCGTTTCATGAGGGCGTATTTTTCAGTATCGGTAAATATATGCATATCCCTCCAATGTGTTGCGAGCATTCGAGGCAATACGAAACTTGGCAAATCATAATCGCTCAATACCGTAATGACATCACTAATCGCATACTGCGCGTCGGACTCAACTTTTTTTACTCCTGCCAACACCTCTTCATCAACTTCTACGCTACGAAATTGATGTACACCTAATTCACCTTTGACCCAACGATTTTTGCCTGCAAAAAACATAGAAGAACATGCTGAAAGACATGCGACACCCTCTGGTACATAAGTATCAAGGCCCGCTTGCTTTATAATCCCACTGGCCCGTATGCCTCCATATAAACTTCCACCTAAGCTCGCCAAAACTAGAACTTTTGTCTGGGGTTCTGATTTTAATGCTCGCTTTAGGATCATGTCGCTCTCGGGCTGCACAGTACCAAAGAAAAAAGCTACATCTGTTAAGGCTGGGTGATAGTAAATTTGATTTTCGTATAACTTATCTTCTGCTAGACCCAAAAATGGCCTGAGAAACAGTATCAGCGATAATAGTAAAAGCCTCATGAGATCTCCTATTTATTTATTGTATTCTGGACGAAGGACGGTTGCTATTGTCATTAATTTTGGCCCGGAGTTTCTTGAGTTGGCCATGCACAATCACGGTGAAGACCAGCGTCTTTTCTGATTTTCGTCGGCTAGGTTGAGTAGTTAACGTATCCAATCCAATCCAATCCATTTTACAATTACGACCTAAGCCAAGTGTTTTTCATTCATAATTATCGAGCTGATTTACCATGTTTAGGCACAACGGGGACTGAGTCAATGGGCCAAAATAGACTAATCAAGTCGAAAAAAAACTGCCACTGTCCATCCTTGCCCTAAGTATTAAAATAATACTTGTATCTAATACAGTGACTCGAAAGGTGCTATTAAAACAATAAGAACTCACATCAGATAGTTGACCCAGCCTAAATTTACGCACTCAATAATTGACGCCACTGAACGGGAGCAGCGGCCCGGTTTGTATTGAAATTTTCTCGTGACTAAAGGTGCGTTGCAACAGCTCACAGCCACGTAACCGCATGCACAACCATACATGTTTGCATCGACGCGCAGGCGTGCAGGCGCGTGGCTGAAATGATGTGCGCAGTCAATATTGTAGGGGTAAAAGTAGGGGTGAATTAACCATTAAATAAGTTAATTTTTTATAAACAAAGACTTGGATGTCTATGATGGCGGACCGAGGATCTGCCATTTTTAAATCTACAGAAGTATTAAATATTCTTTATTTATCAATATTTATTGGTGTTTTATGAGCATTTTAATCTTATCTGTTCTTGCTAGTTACAACTAAATCCAGTACTTTTTAGGGGACAGTATAGGGGATAGGTATGCCAAAGATTGGAACTCCACTGTCCGCTACAGCGGTCCGTAATTTAAAAGAACCTGGTAAATATTATGACCTCCACGGGCTGTTTCTGCGCATCGAACCGACTGGCTCTCGAAGGTGGGTGCAACGGGTCAGTGTAGCGGGCAGACAACGTGAGATAGGACTGGGTTCTGCTGACCTCGTAACGCTTGCTGAGGCTCGGGAATTGGCGGTATCAAATAAGAAGCTAGCAAGAGCTGGAGGAGACCCACTTGCTGTCAAGCGAGAGCATATCGCTATCCCAAGTCTGAATGAAGCCATCGACAAAGTGATCGAATTGAATGCTCCAACTTGGACAAATGCCAAGCATGCTGCACAGTTCAAATCGACTTTGACCAATTATGTCACGCCAAAATTAGGCAGAAGACCAGTCAATGACATTCAAGCTGCTGACATACTCTCAGTGCTGCAACCGATATGGGTAGATAAGAACGAGACAGCACGTCGTGTCAAACAACGTATTGGCACCGTAATGAAGTGGGCGATTGCCCAAGGTTACAGGAGCGACGAACCCACGCTAGCACTTAATCAAGTGCTCCCCAAACCAAATAGAAAGACCAAGCACAGAGCCTCCCTGCCCTACACCGAAGTTTCTGCCTGCCTTAACAGTATTAGTCAGTCATATGCGATGCTGAGCACCAAGCTTGCCATTGAGCTTCTCGTACTAACAGCAACACGCTCAAGTGAAGTTAGACTAGCCGATTGGAGAGAAGTCGATCTTGATGCGAAAACTTGGACCATCCCGGCAGCGCGCATGAAGATGCAAGAGGAGCATGTCATACCTCTCTCTGATCGCGCAACAGAAGTCTTACAGCAAGCGAAAGCTCTGGGTGACGACGGTTTAATCTTTCCAGGTATAAGGTCTGGTCGTCCGATGTCAGACATGACCATGTCAAAGCTAGTTAAAGAATTGGGTTATCCTGTCGATATACACGGGTTCAGAACAAGCTTCAGAACTTGGGTCCAAGAGCAAACAAATACTGCACATGAAGTTGCTGAGCGGGCGCTCGCACATAAAACAACCAATAAAGTTGAGGCGGCTTATGCGCGGTCTGATCTGTTCGAGAAACGGCGCAAGCTCATGGATGCTTGGGCGAGTTATTTGAAAAATGAGCCGGCAAAGGTGGTGCAATTGAGATGAGTGAGAAAATAAAAGCAGACATAAATGCCGCGAAGCAGACAATTTGTTCTGCAATTTCTGATTGGACACAAACTGAGCACAGGTACGGAGACCCAATTCCAATTTTTGTTAATGGAAGTCTTACGGGACACATGACCCGATCTCTTATGACAAAAAACACGCGAATAGATAATATTGTTAGGCCAGTAATATTAGCTGCACCATCCAGCAACATTGAACTGAAATCTCTAAAAAAATTGATAACCCATAGTGAGCTTACGATACGAGACATGGGGAACTTAACAGATGCGATCCGATCAAAGGTTGCAAAAATAGCTGACAACGCAAACAAACTCGCACCATCAGAGACGATAATGCAGGAAAAAATCATAGCGGCTTTAGGTACGACACAGGCAGCTGACATCGCTCTCAGGCAATTATGCCACGCTGCAAACGAAGTAATTTCTGAAAGCCAATCGGAGCACATCAATTCGAGGGGAAGACCAAAAGACAAAGTGGCTCACACGGTTGCCTATGAATTTGCGCGACTTTACTACGACATAACGCAGGAAGTACCAACATATGCAGAAGGAACCAGTGGTCCGAGTGGAAGAGTTTCTCCCAAGCTTGCTGAGCTATTTGAAAAATTGGCAATCGAGGCAAATATCAGACGCCCCCTCGAAGCTGCGATCACGCAAATCTCAGCAGAAATTAACTAACCGACATAATTCAAAATCACGTAATATTTATGTCTGCTGCAGGTCATTGAACCGCGTAAGGTTTGAATAGAACTTTTTGGCATCCAAACCAAAAAGGACCTCAAATGACACATCGAGTTATACGACGCCCCGAAGTTGAAACATTAACAAGCATACCTCGTAGTACCTTGTACGCGAAGATAGCCATGGGTGATTTTCCAGCACCAATTAAAATTGGTGAGAGAGCCGTTGGCTGGCTGGAAGCTGAAGTACATGCCTGGTTAGAAAGTCGTCAGCGCAGCAATCCGAAACTCGGGGGCTTTGATGCTTGATCAGTTTTTGAAGACGGGCACCCCCACCCTCCCCCAGACGACCCGCTGTTATGCTCATATATCTCACAGGGAACGCGATGACGCTTACATTGGCACCATCGTAAAGCTTAACTCACGTTGGCGCCTAATCCGATGCAAAAACCAAATCCAGTGGATTATCCAAAGGAAGGAAAGCTCCCACCTGGGCTACTGGCGGGGCCGAAAGTATCTCACAACCCAAAAAAGCGTTATTGAAGCGTGTGGAAGCTTAGGATTGCTCTCAGAGCCATCGAAGCGGGCCGTACTGGAGGCACTTCCAGTTAGAATCAAATTGCTCAGCAAAAATTATATGGGGAATGTTTAGATGCAATACCCACTTTCAAGTTTTGCCAAAAAATGCGCAGGCGGCTGGATAGACCGCTGCCCAGCGCATGATGATAAAAACCCGTCGCTAAGCGTTAAAGAGACGTCAGATGGCGTCCTACTGCTCAAGTGCTTCGCTGGGTGCAGTTTCGAACAGATAATTGAAGCAGCAGGCCTCAAAGGTGACAGCATAAATAGGCCACGACCAACACTGAACGCTTATACCCGGGCAGATGCTGCAGCTGATCTCGATAAACGCGTCTCTATGGCAAAAGATATTTGGCAGGCAACAGTGCCACTCTCTGGTTCACTGGCACAATCTTACCTGAACTCTCGGGGCATTGAGTGCTGGAGTGATGACATACGTTTTCATCCCAGCCTTTATTACTCAAAAATCGAAACAGAAACGCCAGCGATGGTATGTGCAATCAGGCGCGACCGGCAGTTCGTAGGGGTGCATAGAACATTCCTCAATCCAACTGGCGAAAAGTTAAACAAGATGATGCTCGGAGACTGTAAAGGCGGAGCGGTATATCTCGGTGGCTCTGGAGAGCCTTTGACTATTAGCGAGGGTATAGAAAACGGCCTTGCTGTTAGGCAGATGATTTCCGCAAATCGTGGAACATTCGCGGCAGCAATGTCAGCGACTAATCTCGGGAACTTCAAACTCCCCAACGAGCCAGCAACTCTCATTATAGCCGCTGATGATGATCAGACCGGTAACGCCGAAGCTCTCAAATTGGGTCAGAGAGCGGCAGCCGCCGGATGGCGCGCAAGCACTCTGTTTCCTCCAGCTCCCGGCGACTGGAATGATTATCTGCGGCAGGGTGACTAAGATGCCATCAGTATCATTAGATGCAGCTATTCCCGTAATGAGCGAGCGCGCAGATCAGCTGAAGCAGGCGATTGTAACAGCCGCAGATATAGAGGTCAGTTTGGTTAACGACTGCCTGGTCAAAAATTGGCTCGGTGAATGTGCAATCTCGGTCGTGTATGGCGACAGCAACAGTGGGAAGTCTTTCTTTGCAGTAGACCTCGCCTATCACGTCGCGGCTGGACATGGCTGGTTTGGGCAGAAGGTTAGAGCCGGCAACGTACTGTACGTTGCTGCTGAGGGCGGCCGTGGATTTGGAAAACGCATTGCTGCCGTAAAGCTGCAGAAGCCTGATCTTCACGCTGCGGGAAGCCAAAATCTAAACCTACTCCCCCTCCAAGTAGACCTGCACGGAGCAGAAGATGCATCTGCTATAATCAATCAAGCCGAACCCAGTCAGTACCGCTTGGTAGTCGTTGATACCCTTGCCATGTCTATCGGCGAAGGCAGTGAGAATGATGGCCGCGATATGGGGATGTTCATCTCAAACATTATGCGGCTCAAGGCGTACTTTAACTGCCATATTCTGATTGTTCATCACACTGGCAAGGACAGATCAAAAGGAGCGCGCGGTCACAGCAGCCTACGTGCCGCCCTAGATACAGAGATTGAGCTTAAAGCTGACGGATTAGTTCGGGTGGCGTCGGTCACAAAACAGCGCGATATGGAGAGCGGCAAGAAGGTTGCGTTCACGCTCGAAGTCGTGGAACTCGGATTGGACAATGATTTGGATGCTGTAACAAGCTGCGTCGTATCCCCAGCAGATGTTCCGGACAGTTCGGCCAGAAAGACACGCTTGCATGGGTACAACCAAGTCGCAGATCAAGCGCTGCACGACGCGCTTAAAAAACATGGCCGCAAGATTGCTAATTCAGAGTATTACCCGTCAAACCGCCAAGTAGTTGATGCCAGCCTGTGGTTCGAAGATTTTAAGTTGCGACGGGCTGACGATGACGCAAAGCCAGATGCTATTCGCAAGAGCTTCAACAGGGCGCGGGACTGGCTTCAAGCCAATGACTATATTCGCGAATATGAGAATAAAATTTGGTTCATTGATGACCCGGACGGACAGGACAAATAGCGGACATGTCCACTTTGTCCGTCGACACTCCTGGACCGGACAGACACGGACACACCCCTATAGGGGTGTCCAGATGTCCGGGATGTCTGATGTTTTTGAAGTATTATTTTGCGATTTATTATTGATCCAAATTTTTAGCATTTAATTGGATCAACTTTCGCAACTAAAAGCATTCCGTTGCGTTCAGTCAGCAGAAGCACTAGCTAGTAATCTTGAAATTAGCCTTAAAAACAATAACAAAGCTCACTCATGTTCTCCATCTACGCGACGCCCCGCTCCACGTAAAAACATTTTAGGCCGTTTTGTAGCAACCGTAAAAGTTGCTACTGTGACTGCCGCTGCTGCAATTATTACCGCATGTCCCAAAATGCTCGCAGCAAGAACTGTGTAGCTCCCAATCGCAATCGAGAAACTGACTGCCCACATAAAACCTAAAATTTGTAAAACAAGATGACGGATCTTGACGTCCGGGATATGACGCAGCGGACTTACGTTGTGGTTGAACACAAAATTCCACGCATAAACAATAAAGGTCTTAATGCTTGTGATCATGCTGTAACTCCTACGGTTAGCTAGAAATTGTAAATGCCAGCAACGCTTATTAATGTTCTTTACAGCTTAGATTATGAGCAGTCAGGACTGCTTGTCAAAGTGCAATAAGAAAAGGTCATGTTTCCTGACGGTTGTTTTTGTTTCCCTGCTTATAAGTTTGGACTTCGGAAAAGTGATTTTCCATAACGAAACCCAGCCCCATCCATCGCAATGTCAGAGTTACCCGTGTAAACGATCTGACAAGTGTTGTTGCCTTAAGTTCTGCGCTTACACCCGCTTTTACCGCCCTAGTAGTGAGGTACTTTTTTTCCCTCAGCCGCAAAACTTACTATTCTCTCCATTCGGGAAACTCGTGTGGCATCCCGTTTAGCCAGAGATAACCAACGCAGCACATTACGCCTATATGATTGAGCTGATCCATCCCACCATGTTTTAGCACCTGCGTCACTCAGAGCTTTTATTAGGTCGCTTGGTTCATTTAAATCGTCTATATTCTGTCCCGCAAAGTATAGCCCAGAGCTTTTGGCTTTTTTGATCACCGCCATACCGGCAGTGTGCATATGACCCTCATCGATAAGGCGATTTGCTCGCTCCCGATAGGTCTTCGTCCAAGTGTGAGTTTTTCTGGGTGATATGAGTTGCATAGTTCGATCATGATCCAGCTTCATTCGTCTACCATCAATCCAGCCATAAGAAAGTAACGCGTCCAAAACTTGATCTCGCGATACGTATTTTTCTCTATGAAGAGCTTTCCACGTTACGAGCCAAACTGTGGAACTTGTTGCGTGATG
>Ga0206129_10006739_pt1 | contig 11559 bp, 16 predicted proteins | sample Helgoland_Spring_8_FD_148616 | JGI IMG/M metagenome (GOLD analysis project Ga0206129, IMG submission 148616) | Pelagic subsurface seawater microbial communities from Kabeltonne, Helgoland, North Sea - Helgoland_Spring_Bloom_20160502_2 | ecosystem: Environmental > Aquatic > Marine > Epipelagic ...
TGAGGATTGACCCGGTATCCTCATTGTATTTAATTAAATGCACATGGTGGGAGTTGCCTAGTACGGCTTGTCCCACCAAGTAACACATGGAGTCCTTATAGTCAGGACCAATACAAACCTTGCGGATATCTCTCACTAGGCTGAGATAACCCTATATGTAATCTCTAACACCGCATCGCCATCGGCGGTAGGAGCGGTGTTGGCACCAGATATCATCCTCAACTGAAGAGGTTGGTTTGGCGCAAGATTACCCATGGACACTTTATCCAAACTAACGAACTGGTCAACGGGGGCGTTCATGACAGCATCGGTCACTGTATACTGCGCGTTGTTTACGCCAGTAAATAAACCCAAGTCACCAATAAAATTGTATCCCACCGTACCAAAATTGTAACTTATAGCAGCGCCAATAACCTGAATGGCTGCCCCCGCTCCGGGAGCAGGAATAATCTCTGGACCAACAGCCGATGTTAAGGACAGGAGCGCAGAGTTGGACACAAAAACACGGGTGGCTAAGACAGGCTGGTCGACCCATACAACACCCGGTAGGGTGGGGTCGGAAATAAGCATTTGACCTTTAGTTCCGGTTTGGTCGTAGTAGTCTTTAATCTGACCACCTAGTTCCAGCTCGCCACTCAGCCTTAAAATGTTACCAGTTCCTAACTGCGACCAGTCTGCATCCTGAACATATAGACCTCCCTGCGTAGCTGTAAAGGCTGTTCCCGAGCCCGTAAGCACGATGTTTGACGCAGCAGAATTACCCGTCGTAAGCACCGACTGCAAGTCTTGGTTGGGCTGGCCGTCGCCATTGCTGGCTGAGGTAATCCGCCCCTGCTGGTCGACGGTGATGTTTGCGTTGGTGTACGAGGCGGGAGTTACAGTGGTGTCCGCAAGGTTGATGGTACCCGTGGTCGTAATAGGTCCACCGTCGAGGCCCGTGCCCGTGTCTACCTGCGTAATGCCGCCGCCGCCGCCGCCGCCGGTAGAGGCAATGACGAGCTCGTTAGTTGCGCCCGGAGTAATAGTAACGTTAGCCCCCGGACTAAGAGTGACGGCCCCGTCAATACCATTGACCGAAGTAACCGGAGTGTTGGTAGATGCCGAAACAACCCTTCCGTATTGGTCGACAGTAACATTGGCGTGCTGGTATGTGCCTTGAACGCCGGAGACGGTGTCCAACGAAACGCCCACATTGCCTGTAGTAGGGCTGGTACTGATAGGCCCCAGTCCGTTTACAGAGTTGACAACATTAGTATTCGCCGGATTGGTGGCAAAGTCAGCAATATCCTGAACGCGAAGTTGCTTGGTCTCTTTATCTACGGTCTGCGAGTCTGTCCCAATAGCCGTATCCGCTCCGTTTAGTGGAGCCGATTTAACGGGGTAGCTCGCGCTATTAATCTTAGCCATATTACTTCTTCTTACGGCGGTCGCCAGTAATAGCAGTAATAAGGATATCGAGATAACCAAATACAGCATTGTCAGCATCCGTTGGAGTTAAATTCACGACGACCTTGATAAGCGCCATGATGGCGATGGTAAGGGGAACCCAGTTCTCTGCAATGAAATCAATCATAGAACCAAGGTACACAATTCAATACAACCAAGTGCAGTTACCCGCCTTGCTCGGGTCGCAGTCCACATGGATGAAATTCTGCCCTATGCCAATGCGATTGAATCCGGCTTCGATGAGGCCCTTCAAGACAAAGAACCTACGGTTGGAACTGTCGGTACGGATGTCCGCCGCCCAGCCCGTAAGGTGGCTGCTTCCCGGGACTCCCCCTACCTCAGCATTATGTTCTGGCGTCCGAAAACCAGAGTTGATAACATAGGGTACGTTGCTGTACCCGCGAGCCAAATCCAGCTTCTCCAAGAAGAGGGGCTCCATCTCATGACCCGAGCCGGGGAGGTCGGGACTGTCGAACTCGGAGTAGGTGAAGTACTTCATCTTTGACGGGCTACAAGAATTTTGAGTTCATCGACAGCATCGACGAGCTTTTCCAGCATCGCCATAATCTGCAACTCTTGCTTCTCCAGCATCGCGATACGGCCCTTCAATTTTCCGACCTCGGTTTGCATCTTGAAGTAAATCCCGACAAGCGCCGCTGCGACAGTGAGGATTTCGAATAGGGTAATGGTGCTGGACATATCGCCTCGTATACTGGACCGTCCCAGTAAATCCAATACTGGTCGTGTTCGTTGGTCTTGTAAATATACTTCAGCTCCATTTTACGAGGGGGTTAAGGCTCCAAGTCGTTACAACTCCATTCATTTGGGTTTGCAGGCCACTCAAGCCGATGTTCACACGTCCAATACCACCCCTGCTCTCCAACTAAAGCGTCAACCGCATTGGCAAATTCTTCCTCATTATCATATTCGGAAACCGTATAGCTAGAACTAGTGGTAACCGTATCTCCCACTGGGTTTGCTGAATAAATAAACCCTAAGTGATTAGGAACGCCTTCTAAAATAAAAAAAGGCTTGGTAGAAATAAAGTGACTCATACAAATGATGTTCCTGAAAAAGCCCAACCGACGCCCCCGTCGACACTATAAGCGTCGGAAACAACAGTAAATATATCGTCGCTTAAATCCAACTCTGTATCACTAACTACAGTGGTTACCTCTGCAAACGTACCAGCAGTAGTGTTCTCAACAAAGCATCCCGAAACAACCGTGGCCGTAAACGTTGCTGAACTATCAATAAGTTTATTTGAAACAACACTGTCATTTGTACCCGACGCCCTATTTGTTGGGTCAGGTGTTCCAGTAGCCTTTAACCACGCACCGTAAGTGGCCTGACCATCATACCCCTCCACACCAATCGTAGCAGACTTATCAAAAACTGTTGTGCCTAAAACAGCCGTTGCACTAACACCAACTGCGGGGTTGTTACCCATTATTCCCACCAAAGTTTTAGCCTTGTTAGACAACGAGATGGTGGTGTTGTTTAAAAAATTATTCGCAGAAAAAGCACTCGACATATTCCAGTTTTCAAGACTATGGTCAAAAGGACAGTTGAAAAACGTGGCAGAAAACAGAATCCCAGAAGAAGTGTTCCAGCTGTTGAGATTATGGGTCATACCCGAATTTTGAAACATACTGGTAAAAGTTTTGTTGAAGCTCACGTTCCAACCAGAAAGGTCTTGGTCAAATGAGGTGCAGTTCTCAAATATGCCATGAAGCCCCGTCGCATTTGACGCAGCATTACCCGTACCAGTCACATCCCAACTAGAAAGGTCTTGGTTAAATGAGGTGCAGCCATCAAACATCTCTCTGAAATTAGACACATTGCTCACGACCCAACTAGAAATGTCTTGGTCAAATGAGGTGCAGTTCTCAAACATAGCACGGCATTCTTCAGCACTACTCATATCCCAACTGGAAATGTCTTGGTTAAATGAGGTGCAGCCCTGAAACACATATTGGAACACAACCACATTACTTACGTCCCAACCGCTGATGTCCACATTAAAAAGGGGGCATATCGCGAAAAACCCTTGTATATCTGTTGCTGAAGAGTCAATCAGGTTTTCACAACCAATCCCTGTAAATGAGTCACAAAAAACAAAGGGAAAATAGTATTCTCCGGCAGGAGGGGGCGAAAGATTAGCAGGGCCGTATTCCGTGAAGTCACTATCAAGAGACCTCCAGTCCCAAAAGGGCGCGTTCCAGAAGTTATTAGTAAAGTTTACTGGTGGATACCTACGAACTGTAGTTACATTACCTAAGTCAGTTCGGAATCCCATGCCGTTAAAAGAAGAACCCCACGCATCAATAGATGTTGGCGGGTTGTCGAAATTGGAGCCGTAAACCGTATCTAATCCTACCTCTGTAGAAGAAACGACCCTGACCTTGTATGTCCCTGTAGCAGAGTAGGTATGGCTCGCAACAACGCCAAAGGACAAAGCGTCGGTGCTACCGTCTCCCCAAAAAATAGTACCGTTGATACCATCATCGGTTAACTTCTTTAATGGCAAAAGGAATGAAACGGCAGCGTCAGAAATTGAGATGGTCATCTCAAAGTCTTGACTCGTTCCACTAATGGAATAAGCGTATTCAGATTCGCTAGAAGAAACTTTACTTGAATCTGAAAAAACAACCCCGGAGAATTTACCTATAGCCATTATGCAATCTCTAACCAGTCTTTACTAGGGTCGAAATAAATTTTGTCTGAAGACAACTTGTACCCCAAAACCCTTACAATCTGTGTGAAGCCAGTAGGAGCCGACGCAGATAATCCACCGTTGGTAGTGTCCAAATAAAGGGGGGCCCCTACAGAGCCGGGGACAGAGGCCAATTGAATAATCCCGCTAACCAACACATTGGGTGCAGAAGCGGTGTCAGTAGAAATACCCAATAGGCCGCTGGCGGTGGCATCCGAGCTCGCGTTAGCCGTGCCCCACTCAGAGCCGTCCCACATATACACGGTGCCCGCCGTAAGGCCGAGGGTACCAATGCTCAGTACCGTGCCCTCGTGGTCGCCAGTGCCAGAATACGGGGTGGACCGGACAATAAGGGAAAGGTCCTCGCCCTCGGTTTGACCGCCGCCGCCGCCGCCGACACTGTCGATGATATCTTGCATCGTGTAAATCTCCCTCAGACTGTCGGTCTGAGCAGAGCCACGGTCTTTGGTGGGCGTGCTCGCGTTGAGCGTATGGAACTTCTGGTCTACAGGTATAATAGGCATGTCTTATTCTTCTGGGGATACCGGAGGCCAACCCTCAGCAACGGCCTCAGCTTCCGTTAGTTGCTCTGATGTTGAAGGTACTAAATTCTCAAAGGGCACATAGTCGCCCTTGTTCATGTCGACGTACATAATCAGCAGGTCAATCTCCGCCTGTGGGACGTTGGGAAGCAGGGCAATCAACTCCGTCAAGTCCACCTCGGGACTGATGTATACCTGCTCGTCAGTTTCGCCTACGATAGCTACCATACCGTCGCTCTCGCGGGTGACCATAGGGAACAACTGGCGCGTAGCGTCGTTGGGGTCTTGGATGCTCGCCGGCCTGTACAGGTTCCAGCACTGCTCGTCGATAGCACGGGCCTGCTCGGCACTGGTCATCTCCTCGGGGATGCCGTCGACGGGGAGGTAAACTATGCTCATGGGATATTAAAGTAAGTCATGGCGTCAGACTCGATTCCGCTACGGTCGGAATATTTATTGGTGTCGAACAGGATGTATTCTTGAAATTTCATCCCGGATGAAAGATTACCTATGATACGCTCATGCTTCGTTGAACCCGTAAAGGCTCGCGTATACTCATCCCCCCCATTTGTCCTCCAATAAATCGTTGCTCCATCGTCATAGAAGGTGTGCAATTGGTGGTCTCCTGCGGATGCTAAACTACCGGAAATCGTTGCTCCATCCAAATACAAATACATACGCCCAGAGAAGAAGCGCAGTCTATACCTCGGCGCTGCCTCATTATTTATAGGGTAACTACCTGTGGAAAGTTCATAGACACAAAGAACACTTGCGTCAGTTAGAGTCTGTGATGGAACAGCCATCCTCGTTCCCGTAGCAGGCGCATAAATAGCAGGGTTTCCATTCAGGCTAATTATTGATGAACCATCGTATATCTGTGGCGGGTCATTCAAATCAAACAAGGTGGCGTGGTTTTGGTTTCCGCTCTGGTCAAACCAGCGATAAATCCCAACTTCTAGAGCCCCGCCAAAATCAATGATGGCTTGAGTATCCAAATCACCTGCCACGAAACCAACATACAGACGCTCGCCATCAGACCGCTGTACCTGCATGCAGTATTCAGCGTTGTTGTTCAACTGACGAACGCTATATGCAGTAGTAGCATTGGAATAATCAAACAAGAACCCGCTCGTGGCAGCATCGGGGTTGATGATAATCGTGTAGTAGTCGCTGATATTCGTCTCGATGGCGGTGCGGTCGTCCGATTGGTCATCTGACCACAGTATCAATTCCTGCCTCGTGCCACTTAAACTTGAATTACTTGTATTTCTGTCTTGTGAAATTTGATTTGCCGAAACTGTTCCTGTATGAATCATTGACACCACTACTTGAGATGTCGACCGAGTAACGTTGGTGAAATTTTTTAACGTTGAATTTTCGTAGTTGTTGCCATTCAGTACCGCTGAATCTGCAAAGGATGTACTCAGATAAAAATTACCGTTGGCATGGTATGGCGCTCCTGAACTATAACCCATTAGAAAACCTCCCGTGCTTTTTTGGGCGCTAAAAAGTGAGCGCACAGATATTGTTGAGCTCACTGTCAAACTTGTAGAAATTGTCGAAGCAATAGCGGGCTTCCCGTTTTCAGTAATGACCGCAGTACCGTTATATATCTGCGGCTGAGAGCCCGGGGTGTCTTGAACAGCGTGCCGGGAGAACCCGCTCTGGTCGTACCAGCGGGAGACCACCAACACGTCTGAGCCCCCGAAGGTGGTGATGGCTGCCTCGTCGAGGTCGCCACCAGCAGTGAAGCCGATGTCTTGCTCGTCGAAAGGAGCCACCGTGCGTCGCACACGCATGCACTTGATAGCCGTATTGCTAAGCTTACGAACGCTGTATGCTACCGCAGCACCGGAGTAGTCAGCCAAGAAGCCGCTCGTGTAGTCGGGGAAGTTTCCAATCTGATAGAAGTTGTTGATGTTGCTCGTAAGAACATCACGCACACCAGAAGTCTGGATAGACTTGTAGATGAACAGCTCCTTGATATATCCTATATACCTTCCCTTAGGGTCGTCACCAACCTGCGTCTTAGCCATCGCAGAGATATAATGGCTCAAAGAACCTATGTTGGCAGCGGAACTGGCTGTAGCAATTAGAGTATTGTTAATAAGGACGTTCTTTGTAGGTCCAGCAGTCGTATTGTAGACGTGCTGCATATACATATTCGGGAAGCCTATGCCTAAAAGGGCTGGCCTAGTGTTGCTTCCAAATCCCTCATACACATTGCCGTTAGGATAGCTAATAGGCTGGTGATAATTGAAGTTGTAAGGGATGCTGGTAACATACAGCGGAGTGCCAGAGTTTGTCGTGGCTGCGGTACTGACCTGAAAAGACTCATAACCAGAAGCAGCACCAAGGTTGCTGAACCGAAGGGTTGGATAGTCAGTAGGGTTGACAAAGTCCAAGGCCGGCTCGATACCGTCTGTGATGATAGACGAACCGCTATAAATGATGGCTCGGGTAAGTGTTCCCGTAGTGTCATTTATAGTAGATATGGCATGGTTAGCACCCGGCATCTGGTCGTACCACGTTTGCACCTCCAAGACACTGCCCCCAGAAAAAGCTGCCAGCTCAGTAGCACTGATGCGACCATTGCTATCGAAACCAATATCTTGGGTAGCCCCGTCGCTAACACGGTACGCCTCAATACATGGCCCGGTATAGCTAGTGCTGACCAGACGGACTGAATACGCCACGTCCGCAGGATACGCGTCCATAGGCGGCGTGTACGGAGGGGTGGGCCCCGGGCCCCCGCCTACGCCCTGACGGGCGCCGACAGCGTTTTGGATGGCAATCCACATGTCACCACAGGGCTATGATGTCCGTAGCCGTGGTGTTCGTAGCGAAAACACGCTTGACCTGAACAGGAACGAAAGAGCCAGCAGGGATGCCAACGAACGTAAGGTCGGCGTTGCTGCTAGTCAAGACCCGAAGGTTGCCCGTATTGCCCACATACAAAACGCAGCCGGGGTTGGTGGCGCCAACATAAATCTGGTACGGAACAGCAGCAGCACCCGCGATGGCTGCGTCGAGGGTAATCTGCGTAGCGCCTCCGACACTGGCCACGCGAGCAATACCCGTGCCGACAATGACCGTAGAGCCAACCAAGCCCACGATAGTCGTGAAGTCCTGAGTCGAGTCAACGATAGTACTCGTAGTAGGAGGAACCTGACTCATAGTGCTGTCGACAGCAGGGCCGCTGACAGCAGGGATGTCGATGGTATCGGACGGGATGACGGGGATGCCCGTGCCGACCTGAAGCTTTTGATATGCCATTACTTAAAAGGGAATGTGCGGTTTAAACTGTCTTTGCGACGACCACACCCGCAATCCTTGCCGGTGGCCTTAGATACCGTGTCAACCACCTTCTTGATGCCGGTGGCCTTAGTGACCTTTTCTACCGCGTCGCCTAAACCTTTCATGCCCCCAAGTTAATACTTTCCTTTCCGACCTTTGTAGACCTTAACTCCATGATAGTTTGATGAGCTAAAGTCGAAATCGCTCCTGAATAAACCTCGAGTTGAATTCCTCTTTCCAGAAAGAACCTGCTTCAGTTTGTCCAGCTTCTCTAAGCCAAGCTCGTAAACGCACTGGTATATGTCCTTGAATTCGTAGTTCTCGCCGTCTATAGTCTTCAAAGACACAGGCTCGGAAAATTCTTTCTTCACGTACCTGCCGCCGCACATACGCTTCTTACCGCTGATGTTCTTCAAACCCAAAAAGTGGGCGCAATCAGCTTGAGACTCAAATGTTTTTTCAGAGCCATCAGCGCAGTCTATGATTGTAACCGGATTGCAAGTGGACAAAACCTTGCCACCAACACCGCCAAGGCGAGTGTTCATACAGTCTGGATTGCCGACTTGTTCTTTGTCGACTATCAAAGACTCAATCTCATACGCGTCATCAATGCTGTCGGTTTCAATCAGAATCTCTTTTCGGAAATTCTTGTAACCGTATTTGATGACGGAGTCGATAAGAACAGACTTGACCCCTTTCTTCTGTAAATTGATTGCGGTACCGTCACTGCATACACCACAGCCTATATACCCATCGCTTTTGCGGCGCTCTGAATGGACGCCGTAGTAATAACGGCTAGTTGGAATGCAAGTTGTTTTGTAAACGTAGTGCCTCACTTGCCCTTTAGGTATTTAGGGCTGTTTTTACTCCACAGCTTCTTGCACGCCCAGTACCGGGCCGTAAGCTTGTCATTAGCTGTATCGCATCTATGGCGAGCTTTGAAATTTTTGCGGGCCGCAGCACTGTAGTTCGACTTGTAACCCTTTGCACCAAAATGGATAATCTTTTCCTTACCATTGGCACAAGCCTTGACCATCATCTTCTTGCCCTTGCTCGTAGACCGCGTAGGCGAGTTGCACTTCATCTTACTCTTCTCTGCCATCACGTACTCTTTGCTTGGATGACAATCCAGTTGACGCCGTCAGACCAGACAGCAATACCGTTGTACACCTTGTTAATCCTATACGATGCCTCCCCGTCAATGGTCTCAGAACCCGGAGCATAGATATCGACCTTGTCCTGTGCCGTGACAGTGCCGTCGTTGACGATACGCAGAAAACGATAGGGAATAGCCGCAGCAGAAGGCAACGTAAGGTTGTGAGTGCCAGAACCACCGACCCAAGTCAAGTCGACAATATTTTTGCTCGTAGTAATAGTAGATGACCCGCCGGGACCGACAGTCATAAACTCAGGCTCCAAAACAGCTACGCCGCCAACGTTGTTGAGCGTATTGTCAATGGTGACGTTGTTGCCGCCAGACTGAGAGAGACCGATACCAGTACCAGCCGTGAGCTGGACAGTAGAGTTGAGGCCGCTGACAGCATCCAAGTTCAAGTCTACGTTGTCGCCGTCGGTGCTAGAGTTGAGCGTATACACGTCAGAAGTGCCTGCGGCACCAATCTCCTCGATGGTATACACATCGCGCAAAGGCTGCACGGTAGCACTGCCCCTATCGGTGGTGTCAACACTAGGTGCTACGCCGTGGAATTTTGTGCCGGGAGGTATAGGCATTACTCTACAATTTTATACTGAACGTTAATCTGAACGGTGCTGTCACCAACTGTAGCAGGCTGGTCTGAAGAAAACAAACACAAATACAAAGGGCCGTTATCAACTAATGGCGAACTTGTCCATGTATTAAGTCTGCCTACATTGGCCAAAGACCAATCGTTATAAGACTGAGATATGCCTTGCAAGGAACTGTTAACAAACATCGCTTGACTAAATTGATATCCACCAAAAGGCGCCGGTGAAACATCAAGTTGAGTTCCATTGGGGTAGTCGAAAGGAACGCTGTTAAAAAACAACTTCATCTGGGCCGAAAGAACCAAAACGCTTTTGCCTACCCCCGGAGCGGGAACCACCTCTATAGCCGTAGTGTTTAACGCTATAACGTCAGATGCAGAAAGAGTTGTAGAGACATTTAAAGGAATGTCAAAATCCTCTATAGTATACGCGTCGCGTAAAGTCTGAACCGTAGCGCTGCCAAGGTCAGCGGTATCAACGCCGGGAGCAACGCCGTGGAATTTTGTGCCTGCGGGGATAGCCATTACTCTACAATTTTATAATCAACAGTTATCTGCATAGGGCTATCACCAACGGTAGGCGCAAGAAGTTGGTCTTGCATACCCAAAACAAGTGAGCCGTTGTTAACTAAAGAGCTGTTTGCGAAAATATTCCCCCACCTATTTAATGAATACCAAATGTCGGAGGAAGAATTAAAGTCTTGGGCAGGCTGAAAATACTGGTAGCTTACGTACGATGGTAAAGTAGGAGACGGATACATAAATAGACCCAGATAGTCACTGCCAAAATCGTATGCAACACTATTAAATACCATCTTAATCGATGCCGAAAGAACGACAATGGCTTTCCCTTCTCCCTGAGGGGGGACAATCTCTATATAGCTATCCCCTAGAGATAAAATTTGGGCAGGAGTAATATCGACAATCGTGCGTATAGGAGTGCCAAAGTCCTCAATAGCGTAAGCGTCTCTATTGCTGTTGGCGATACTGCTACCACGATTTATCGTGTCAACGCTCGCGGCAACGCCGTGGAATTTTGTTCCTTCTGGAATAGCCATCACTCTACAATTTTATAACCAACAGTTATCTGCATAGTGCTGTTGCCGTTTTGAGTAGCAGGGGGAGCCGATGCGTATATATACAGTGGGGTGTTAGCAACCAAAGGGGTAGCATTACGATAATTACCCTTATAGTTGAACCTGAATACACCGTCTGAATTAGCGTTCATAGCGTTGTTGGGGACGTCGACGTCAGCCTCTAACGAAGCCTGAACATAAGTCTGGCTGCTTCCACCCGGATTTGTAGCAAGGCGAATAGGCTGTTGGCCTAACGGAAAGTCATAAGGGACACTGTTAAACGATAACTTCATAATAGCCCAACTAACAATGATGGCTTTACCCTCACCCTGAGCGGGGACAACCTCTACAGGAGTAGTGTCTAAAGCAAGAATCTGAGCAGAAGAAAGCTCGATGGTAGAAGTTCTATCGCCAAAATCCCCTATAGTATACGCATCGCGCAAAGGCTGCACGGTAGCACTACCCCTATCGGCGGTGTCAACGCTCGCGGCGACGCCGTGGAATTTTGTGCCGGGAGGTATAGGCATGTCTTTTGAATCTCTTTACAAGATAAGGTATAACCCAGCGAGCAAGGCGCTTGACGCTCTTGCGGCTGAGGAACCGGATAAGCTTACTTCCTACTGACACGAGCCGCAGGAGTGTTAGGAACGAACTGACCCTTGCCGCGCTTCTTCTTCTTCGCCGTAGCAGCACGCTCGGCCTTGCTTAGACTCTTGGCCTTAGATAGGGGCAGGCAC
>Ga0206129_10006740_pt1 | contig 11556 bp, 14 predicted proteins | sample Helgoland_Spring_8_FD_148616 | JGI IMG/M metagenome (GOLD analysis project Ga0206129, IMG submission 148616) | Pelagic subsurface seawater microbial communities from Kabeltonne, Helgoland, North Sea - Helgoland_Spring_Bloom_20160502_2 | ecosystem: Environmental > Aquatic > Marine > Epipelagic ...
GGAGTTACTCAATTTAAATTAGTTAGTAGTTTAGGTGCAACTGAAGCGTATCCTTTTACAGAATCATCTGAAATTATAACTGATATTACTTCGTCTGGTGAAACTCTAAAAGCAAATAATCTTCGAATTCTTAAAGATGGTGAAATTTTAAAGTCAGAAGCCTGCATGATGGCTTCAAAATCTTCTTTAAAAAATGGTTTAGTTAAAAAACTAGTTAAGTTACTTTCGAAGTAAAGTATCTTTTACGTAAATTAAAATAATCCTAATAATATCAAGGTTTCTAAGCACAGCATAAGCTGCAACAATAGCTCCTATAATAAGTAGTATTTTTAGTATTAAGATTAATTCCATTATTTTATTTTTTGTTCTTCATTTCTAACCACTCTTGATACCTAAGTGAACCTCTAAATGCATCAGTACGACCTTTCCAATACATCTTATTATCACCTTTAGATCTCTTAAAATAACCCATCATTTGCTTCATTGTAAGGCCATTATTTTTTGGTTCTACTGATTTATTTTTCATAATTATTTATAATCACTCTTCATATTTAAATGAAATTTTAAATATACCCAGTTTATGCATTATTTTGTCACGCTTGTTTGTTTTTTTCGATTATAAGCTTTTTTATTTGGTACAACTTTTTGTTGATATAGTTTTTGTTGTAGGCTTTTTGCTAAAAAATTTTTCTTCTTTAATTTTTTTTTCAATTTTTGCACAATATTATTAACTATTTAAATCATCTATCTGTTTACATAGCTTATAAGCTTCTAAAACAGATGGAACAAGTTTATCTAGTTTCCAACTATTTCTAGATATGTCAAAATACTTTTTTGCCTTAAAGCCTATGCCATCAACTATTTCAATTTCATATTTTTTTTCTTCAATATAAAATTTATTTAATTCATAAATATATTCTTTGAGAGGATAAACACCCAAGGTAAACATAACTCTATAACCCATTAAAAATGGGCTGACAGCATCAACTTCGGCTGTAAAATTTTCGCCATTAATCTTTATTGGAATATGTTTATTTAAAAGTTGCTTTATGTCTCCAGGGTTTTCATATGTATAAAATGTAAAGTTATTCCACACTTTTTCGCAATTCGTTCTAGATTGAATGAAAAAATTTAAATTATCACCATGAATTACCTCCCCCGATACCCTTGCGTAAGTCAGAGTTTCATACTTATCTATAATCCACTCTTCTTCTGCACCAAGTTTGCTGTTCAAAGATAATATAAAAAATGAACTAACAATTAATGAAATAAAAATTAAAAATAATCTCATCTTTTTTTGAAATTTGTAAAATTAATAATGTTGTTTCCTTTACTATTTTTTATCAATTTATAGTTATTAATTTTATTTGGTGTTTTATTTAAGGCCCTTGCTAGGCTAAATTTTGAATATATTTCTTCTGCAACATTTAAAAATTGAGGTGAAAGAGGATCATCATAACCGTAAGTTACACTGTTTAAAATAGCATATATAGTTGAGGTTGCTTGATTATATTCAGCATTATTAAATTTTTTTGACATATTTGTTAATAAGATATTGAGATTATTTTTTTTCATTTATATCTTTTACTAGTTTTAAATAAGGTTTTCTGATTCGACTAAGAATAAGAGTGCCACTTTCAAAAGAGAGAGTGATAGAAATTTTAACCTTATATTTATCATCTGTGTTTTTTTTAAATTTTTTAATAACATTATTAAGATCCTTTAACTGAATACTTTTATCCAGTTCGATACTTAAACTTTTTATTTTATGATTAATTTTTTTCATCGTTTACATTATTTTCAATTTCTCGGAGTTCTTTAATGTCATTCATGCTATTGGCTAAAATATCTTTTAGAGTTTCAGTAGATTGATTAACTAAAATACCAGAATGAAATGTGAAACGAGTATATGGTTTATTGTTAGTGCGTATCATTAAGACTGTTTGTTCTTTGTCTTTTTTTCTCAACCTAATATAAATGCACCATTTACAAGAATGATTTGGGTTTTGTTTTTCAAATTCTATTTCGACATCATCAACTGTTAATACTTTTGTCATTATTGTAATGTGACACTTTCTGGCTCATAGAGCTCTTTGTTATATTTTGGTAAGCAAAATTTGCACTCTTCAGTAATCTCTTTACCAAGATGATATTTTCCTATTTGAGCTATATTTTTAATTACTTTAGCTTTTCTTGTGCCATCACAGACAGGGCAATCATGAGATTTATTATTTTGAATCGATTTCTTCATTGATCCTTTCTTTAAATTTTTGGTGCTTGGTTAAAATGGTATGAGTTAAAAGTAAAACCAATATTCCAATGATAAATAATCCACCTCTTATTAACTGGTAATTATTTAAAAAAAGGCCAATAGCTAGGAATAAACAGCCCCCAAGGCTAAATGACCAAACAAAATGCATAGCATGTCTGGGAATTTTTCCATATTTTCCTAGAGTATAGAAAACTAACATTCCATACAAAAGTGTTGTTGCTTTCATCATTGTAAAGATAAAGCTTAATGTGAATGGAGTGATAATCAATTTGCTCTCCTTTTATCTATTGAAGAGATGTTTGAAAAATCTTTTGCAAACTTTTTTCTTTGTTTGACTGAGTCTTTTTCATCCCAATTTTCAACTGCAGTAATGAAGTTTTCATTACCAATGTCATCATTGATTAATTCAGCGTCAAATTTAATTTGAACAGGCAATGAGAAATTAACAACTTGACCACTAATTATACCTTGGCCATTAGCAAGATTTGGTAATTGTTTAGAATCATCTACACTTAAAGTTTCAGAATCTCTAGTAGTTGCTCTTTGATCTTTTTGATTAACCATTCTAAAGATAATTTGACTATTACATTGTGAGGCAATGGTTTCATCTAACCTTGAAGGCCTTTGTGATATAATCATTATGCCAGTTCCAAATTTTCTTCCTTCAGTAATAACTTTTCTTATAGTTTCTACTGATGGAATATTGTCTTTATTTTCCGATCTAGATGGAATGAAGTTATGAGCTTCTTCAATTATAGTTAAGAAAGGTGGAATTTCTTCCTCTACTTCTTGTCTATGTTTAAATAAGTTTTCTAATAAAATAGAAACGATAGCGCTAGCTGGTAGGTTTTCATAACCTTTAAGGTATAGAATACTTAATTGGCCTTTTGCTATAATTTTTTCAGGTTCTGTTGCAGGATCAGGCAACTCTTCAAATTTTAGATTACTCATTTTTTGTCTGTGTCTAAAATTTGTTTGTTCCATATTTTTTAATTTTTTAGCAACTTGACCTAAACTTCTTGCAGCCACATACATTGAAGCAGGTCTAATATTTTTAAAAGCAGTTGAAGATTCTGAAGCGTACTCTCTTGCTTTATAGGCAAGTATTTCTATATATTTTAATAGACTACCACCTTCATATTTTACTTTTTCTAATAGAGAACTTAGGAAATCTTTTTGAGGATCTGTTAATGAATTTCCAAGCTTTTCTATTAGAGTATAGATAATTTCTTTATCCTCAGAGCTAACTGAAAGGTTAGGGTAGAATAATTTAACTTCGTTATTAGGATATAATTTTTTTTGTTTTTGAATGAAACCTAGATAATCACCATGGATATCAAGAACAACCATTGGATATTGCTTCTTTAAAAGCTCATCCATTATTCTTCTGACCATTACAGTTTTTCCAGAACCAGACATGCCAAAGATGGATACATGACGAGATACTAAATTATCTGCATCAATCCTTATTTTTACAGCGTCTCTCGCTAATAAACTTCCGATAAATAAAGGGTGTTTTGAACCTAAATCAGAGATTAATAAGGCTTCAACGTCTTCACTTGATGGATAACTTACAGTTGCTGCGGGTCTTACTGGGTAGTTAAGAGGTAATAATTTTAGGTTATCTTTAAATGTAAACCCAAGAATGATGACTTTGCATATAAGTTCATCTCTTGTCATGGGTAGAATAGTGTCTCTAATATCTATATTTTCATTAGTTAGTTCTTGAGCAGCTTCTGTTGGGAAGAATGCATTTGAACTTTCTATAGAGGATATTTTACCCCAAACAGTCACAGGAATAACATTTCCTTCACTTGATGGAATTTTGGATTCTGTAGTGATGATATCACCTTTTTTAGCTTTATAGTTTTTTAAGCTAAAGTAAAAGTGATCTATATTAGTTTCACCTAGAACTGTACCTATTGATTGCCATTTTTTTGTATCCATTATCTTGCCATGCCTCCTAAAGGTCTATTTCTCCAAGATCTAACTTTTCGTGAAAGAATTTTTACAGCTAGACTTATTGTATTTTGATCTTTGCTTTTGATCGCTTGTTTTAATAAGTGAGTTGCATAATATCTTCTTGAAGCCTTGCTCATCCAATTCGGGATTTTTGCAAATTTATCTACAATATTTAGGCCAACAGGAAAACCATAGTTTGGTAATAACCTTGCAGTTGCTAAAATATATTCAAAATCTTTTTGAAAATCTGTTGGAGAGTTAAGAGATTCAATTCTTATAGGAGATGAGTGATCAGTTGTTTTTATATAACCAATATATACACTAGGAAAAGATTCCATTTTATCTTCCCAAGCAGAACCAGAAGTTACACTAAAGCCTTTAATTTGTTTTTTAACTTCTAATGGTTTTAAGGCCTGACCATTTTTTAATATTATCTCAAGTAAATGTGAGTCTGTTATTTTATATTTTTTAATAGTCGATAGCGTATTTCTAAAATCTTTATCTGAGATGATACTTTTAGATTTATAAGTGTATAAAAGATTTTTTATATAAGGAGCTGAATTTGATGTCTCAACAATACCATAAACTGGGAATTTACTTTGTTTAATATATTTAAGAGCCTCAAGATAAACGTTAATGAAGTGTCTAGCTTCTGCATTTAATTTATTTTTATTATAGAAGGGTAGCATGTTCTCTACTGCAAATTTTGTAAATGTTGGAAAGCCCATTACCGTAAAAGGCATTACAGTTGCTTCAATAGGGCCATGTAAGAAACAATAATCAAATTTTCTATTAAGTAATATGTGCTTAACAATAGTTACTGCTTCAAAGATTATTCTTGCACCATCTTTTTTCTTATTAAGCATTTGATCTTCATCGAAATCATCGTCTGATAAATCATAAAGTTCATTCTTTGGATCATATAGATCACCAAGGAAGACCATACTTTCCTCAAAGAACTCTCTATGTTTGTCTTCAGCATCTGGTTTAACGATATAGCTACCAGCTCTAATACTTAAAGGTGCGCTACTGATGATTGATGTTCTATCAACACCTCCATCAATAAAACATGAAGTTTTACAACGGTTTTTTAACCAAAAATCATTCCCTTTATAATCAAGATCTACAACTAAGTTAGCATCATCAATTATTTTTTGGATAGTTAAGGCTACTTGAGCTGTTACATCTAGAAAATTGTTTTGAACTTTAGGAGAAGCAGTAACAGCACTCTTCACAAATTTTATAAATAGAGATGAGTTAGCTTTTATTTTATTTTTAATATCTATTTCATCACTCATATTTTTGCTCCATAGAAGTATTGAATTTTTGTTCCTCGAATATTAGTTCGAATAGTTAATTTTTTATCTGAAAGACTATTAAATTTTGCTTTTAATTCTTGTTTGAAATCCCAGCATGATCTTCTACTTCTAAAACTTCTAAAATGTATTTTAACTGATGCTTTTTTAGCCTCAGCAGAACAGCTGGAGAAAGACACTTGGTTTTTGGAGAAAGGGATATGAAGTGAACCAAGTGTACGAGGCGTTACCGCTACTCGACAGCTGCTTTTGCCAAAGCTATAAAAGTTATTTGAAGATAACCTCCTTTGTTTGTATTTATTGTTAAAGTTAAAACGCATACTCATATACATACTCCCAAGATCAGTTGGGTAAACGCTCCTCACTATTTTTTTTAATTTTTTGTGTAATATTTTTTGTTATGCAAGAAAATCTTTGTTTAGATATATTTAAACTTTTTAATATATATTTTTTTTCTTTGCCCGAATTTAATAATCTTAATATTTCCCATTCTTTATTTGATAATAAATTTTTATAAATCTTGATATTTCTTTTTTGCTCTTCTTTTTCTGAATATTGTTTCTCTAAGTTCATAGGTTTATAAACTGATGGATCGATAATTCCTTGATCAGCAGCATGGTCAATAAAACTATTTAAATCTCTATTTTCAAAACTACTTTCAGAAACTTTATTTGAGCTATCAATCCCTTGGTGAACAAACTGAACTTCTTTTAAAGTTTCTATTTTACAATTAAATTTTTTAATTAGCTGAGAGTCAGAAATCTTTTGATTAATAGTGAGATTAAGTTCTTTTCTTAATTCCTTTAAAGTTTTAAAGTAATTATAAAATACTTTTTTGAATTCAGCTCCTTTTTCAACATGAAGCATTGGATCGTAATTAGTTTTTTTTTTATTTAAGTACTTAGATATATTAAGACAAATCGTTTTGGTAACAGCACCATTTAAGTTTTCATGATTAGTTTTTTCTTTATCAAATGAATTGATAGCTACTATAATGGCCTTAATACCAGTTTGAATAATATCATCTCTGTGCCAAGGGTCTGAATTTTGACCATTAAATATTCTTTTAGAATCTTTAAGTACTTTTGGTAGGTATCTATTGATTATTAATGATTTTGCTAACTGACTTTGTGAAGTTTTACTTTGAGCAATATCTATTAGCTCAAGATCTGTCTTTTGATGTAAATTAGGAGAAATTTTTTCGCAATAATCTCTAATTGCAGTAAGACTGTTTGTTTGTGTGTATTTGTGCGGCATTCATAAGGGATGCACAAATCTAGTATTGTCTTATAAGGATATATATTCCTTAAATTCATATAGTCAACGGGATGATGACATTTTTCTTATATTAATCTTTTACCAATAAAATAAAGCCTTTTTAGGGCAAATTTAGCTTATTTACTAAAAATATGTTTCTTAAATATTATTAGCTATTTCATTAGAAATATCAATTAAATGAATATTTCCACTATCTTTGATAACAACAAATTTATTTATATTGTTTATTTTTGAATTATCCTTCTCATCAACAAATTCTGGTCCAAACTCTGAATCAATAAGTAAACTTACTGGTTGGTTGTTGTTTTTACTATCATTGATTGATTTTGGCCCCTCACTAAATGCGAAATGTCTTTTGTGTTTCCACCATTGCCTACGAAGCTTGAAAGGATCTAAAAATCTCAATTTGAAGTTGAAATTTTTATTATCTAATTCGTCAAATAAATATTTTTGCATAATATTCTGTGCATCAATATTAAATTTGTGACTTTCAGATAGTTTAAGAGGAGTATCTGTAAGAAAAATAAATTTATCTGGTCTAAACTTATTTGGTATTTTTTTCCACCAATTAATTAATATTTTTGTACCATCTTTAATTTTGTTCACATTCACAGCATAGGTAAAATGTTCGTTAGGATCTTTCGCTCGTATTGCAATAGGAGTATCTTTTATAGGTTTTTTATCTTTTTTCCCCGAAAGACCAGCTAATATTTTTGATGTCTCTTTATGAAAAACATATATTGCATTGATTTTTTTTTTTGAGCTATTCTCAGAAATAATAAAGGTTTTTATCTTATCTAAAAAATCTTCCTCAAAAATTTTTATTGAAGTATCAAATGATGTTGGATGATATACGTCTTTATTAAATTTATGAAATAAATCAGTATTGATTTCATTATCTAAATTTTTTTTAAAGTCGATTTTTATATATTTAGACATCTCTTCATCTATATTACACAATATACTGTCATTAAGAACTTTAGTTAAGTTTATTAAAGTTTCACTTAAAGTATGCTCTTCACCAGAGCCAATTTTTTCACATAAATCTAAATATTTTATTCTTAATTTTTCTAGAACATTTCCCTTCTTATTTATTAAAATTGCTCTTTTATTATAATTAAGATCTTCGATACGTAATATAAATTTATCTATATTGTTTAACTTTGCTAATTCTATTTTTTCAACTAAGTTTTCTTCTATTGTGTAAGTTAAAAAAGGCATTTAAGAAGTTAAAATATCCATTCTTTCAGTAAAGAAACCACCCGGCCATTTTTTTTCAAATCCACCCTGAGTATTTAAAGGTATATTATGTATTTCAGAATTACCTTCTTTATTTCTCTTTATGAGATTTATTGAAACATCTTCAGGTTTTAAAACTCCTTTTTGTATAAGTTTTTTGAGTTGTAATATAAATAATTCACTATGTGTTTCTAAAATAAAAGATTTACTCATATGGTTTAACCAAGTATTTTGAGATTCTTTCATATTACTTGCAATTAACTCTATCAATGCGGCCTGATATTTTGGATGCCAATTATTCTCAAGTTCTTGAATTATATAAGTTAAAGATGGTTTATTTGATAAAATTTGTGCAATAAATGGTAAAATATTACTTGGACCCTTTCCAATCTCTTCCCCATGTATTTCAAAAATTTTTTTAAACTTTAAATCCCTAATTATAATAAATTTAGTTCTACTATATCTGCCTAATCCTACAGGGTACATGTGACCTGCTCTTTGGGCATCTCTCAACATATTGAAACTTTCTTTACTTTTTAAAAATTCTTTTAAAAATTTGGGAGTTACAATCTTTATCTCTAATCCAAGTAAACTTTTTAGTGTTTTATTCAGTTTTACTCTTAGATTAGGGTTATTAATAATCGTTGTATGAAAATTTCTACCATCAGCAGATATTTTGTCTGGGTCAATATTTAAACGTGAGCTATGTGAATTTCGATTAAACTCATCCTGTTCTGCAAGAACAGTCCTACCTCTTGATATATTCTCTTTAATTTCTTTTAGTTTTGATTTTTGAATTCTCTCAAGAACACCTTTGGGAAAATCTGTCTTTCTTGCTACGTGCCAATCTATGTTTGTTTTACTTGGGTGAGAAATAACAAAATTATTAACTGTTTTTTTAATTTCAGTAATACATGATCGCAATATATTTGTTATTGTTTCTTCTTTAAATGCGGGTAGGCTAAAACCTTCGGTAACCTTATACTCATAAAATAAACCATTAGATCCATCAGAAATATATTTAGAAAGTAAATTTAAATAATCTGAAGTTGTTTCTGAGGACTCTTCAAAACCTTCATGAATTAACTCGTGTTGTATATTGGGGCCTTTTTTATAGAATCTAATATTGTATCGAGTTAGATCTGATTTGCAGGAACTAATAAATCTTGTGAAACTATTTTTTTTTTTTAACTTATTTTCTATTAAAATTTGATTTAATTTTCCTGAATTAGCAATTCTTCTTGCCAATAAAAAATCTTTTAAAAATAACTTTTCTTCATCATCAAATTTAACTTTCATTTTAGTTTTAAAATACCAGCTATGTCTACATTTGCTACACTGCAATGTTCTTCCAACTCTTGGAATTAAATTGACATCAACTTTATATTTTGATCCACAATAGGGACAATTAATCTTATCTTGAGGAATCCCAGAAATGTTTACCGATGTAAGAGAATTAAATTTTAATTGATCTTTTAATAATATTTTTTCTATTTCATTACATACCCCTTTGTTATGTAGATTGTTGACGATATTTTCAACACTTGTAAATCTTGGTTTATATCCTCTCTTTATTCTGTTATTAGCAAAAAACATTTCTGGGATTTTATCGGATAAATAGGATTTTGTTATAAAGTATGCAAAAGTTTTAAAATCAATCTTGATGTTATCAAAATTTTTTTTATTTGTTAATTTTTGGTTATTAAAATAATTTAGAGCTTCAGAAATATTTTTTATTTTTTCGTATCTTAATTTAATCACAGAGTCTTTGGAAAAAATTTTTATATAATTTTTATATAAATTTTTCCATATATCTTTTTCTTTGACATCAACTTTGTAGTCGGCATATAAGGCATCATCTACAAAAAAATCTTCTTCTGCAACTGGTCTGCCCCGGTTATATGTTCCGGAGAATCTGTTAGGTCTACTTAATAATTTATTAAAAGCAGGTGAAAGATAACCAACTTTGTCTTTTTCAAAAAATTCTTCTATTTTTTTATAATCCTTATTGATTCTTGAAAAATTTATTAAATTTTTCCCCTCGCTATTTTGAATTTGAATTTCATCAACTTTACTAATTTCTTTCTTTTTAAAATATTTTATTTTAAGATTTATTTTAAGAGGTATCGTTTTATATTCACCAGGTTTTATAGAATAAAAATCTAACTTTTTCTCTTCTAATTCACCAGTATTGTTAAGTAATGCAGCTCTTCCTGTAAGATCTGATATTGTATTTATTATATTTTTATTATTTGTAATTACGTCTAATAAAATCTTGATATTTATATCTTTTTTATTGAACTGGTTTGAGTAGTAATGAATATTTTTTGCAGAAATATTTTGAATATTTTCGTTTCTATAAAAAGGCGAGTCTTTTTGACTTACATTTTTGCCTCTTTTAACTTGGTTTTCTGAAAAAATATTATGAACTATATCGAAAGTTTTTAACAGGCTGGTCTTTCCTGAACTATTTTCACCATACAAAAGTGTAATTGGAGCAATTTTGAGTTTTTGCTCCTCTTTGAAAATCTTTAAATTTTTTATGGTTAGTTCTTTGTACATATCATTAAGTAAATTTAACCAGATAATTAGTTAGTTATAAATAAATATATTCCTAATAATTAATAATGAATATTTATTTTTCCCTTGTTTACTTTCTGTAAAGGGGGAATAATTACCTAATTATGCAAGATTCGTTACTTTTTATACTTTTAGCCCTAGTCGCTGTTGTAATTTACTTAATCATCAAACAGAATAAAAATAATGATGAAGTAGTTGATAATAAAGAAGCTGAAGAGATGGCTAATTTAAAGACAGAAATTACTTCATTAAAAGATACCTTAAATACTACTATTAATACTTCACTTGGTTCAATGTCGACTTCATTTAACAACCTATCAACTGGGGTGACAAAAGATATGACAGAGGCCTTAACAAAAGTTGATGAAAAAGTAGGAAATTTTAATAGTCAGGTCGAATTATTAAATAAAAGCCAAGAAGGTATAACGAAAATTTTAGCTGGAGTTAAAAAATATGGAACTCTTGCAGAGTTTTCATTAGATGCACTGATTAAAGACTTGTTACCTGCTTCTCAATTCATGACTAACGTTAAGATGAAAGAGGACACAAGTGAAAATGTTGAATTTGCAATTAAGCTTCAAGGTGATGTTTTAGTACCAGTAGACTCTCATTTTCCAGTAGAAAAATTTAAAGCAATTACCGATGGTTATGACGCGGATGACAAAAGAGCTGTTGCAGATGCAAGAGCAAAATTAGCTACTGCATTTAAAGCTAAAGCTAAGAGCGTTAATGAAAAATATATTGTTCCACCAAAGACAACAGATTTTGCAATAGTTTATGCGCCAACTGAAAGTTTATATAAAGAATTAACTGAATACCAAGATCCAACTACTAAAGAATTATTAACTCAAGAATTAATGAAAAAACATAAAGTTGTAATCTGTGGTCCAAATACTCTTTCTGCTTATT
>Ga0206129_10006741_pt1 | contig 11555 bp, 9 predicted proteins | sample Helgoland_Spring_8_FD_148616 | JGI IMG/M metagenome (GOLD analysis project Ga0206129, IMG submission 148616) | Pelagic subsurface seawater microbial communities from Kabeltonne, Helgoland, North Sea - Helgoland_Spring_Bloom_20160502_2 | ecosystem: Environmental > Aquatic > Marine > Epipelagic ...
ATGGTTGCGCGTGGTCAGAAGGGCTATAACGGCGTCGCGATCCTCAGCAAATTGCCGATTAAAGAGGTCGGCGCAGAAGATTTTGCCAGTCTCGGTCATGCGCGCCACATCGCGGGGCAGTTAGAGAATGGCGTGACGATCCATAACTTCTATGTGCCTGCGGGCGGCGACGTGCCGGACCGTGAAAAGAATGAGAAGTTCGGCCAAAAGCTCGACTACCTCACAGAGATGCGCGACTGGTTCAAAGCGAGCTCGCCGAAGAAATCTATCCTCGTGGGCGATCTTAACATTGCCCCGCTTGAGGGGGATGTTTGGGATCACAAGAAGCTTCTGAAGATCGTTTCGCATACGCCCATCGAGGTGGAGCATTTTAACGATGTGATGGCGGCAGGCGATTGGCATGATGTGACCCGCGCGGATATTTCTGAGGGCAAGCTTTATAGCTGGTGGTCCTACCGCGCCAAAGATTGGGACGGCGCTGATAAAGGTCGTCGTCTCGATCATGTTTGGGCGACGGGGGATATCAAAGCATCAGCGCATTCTTCGCGGGTTCTGCGCGATGCGCGCGGGTGGGAGAAACCGTCCGATCATGCGCCAGTGTTTGCGACATTTGATCTTTGATCCAGCCCCCTTGCGAAAAAGGGGTCGATGGGCCATCTAAAGCCCAACACGACACATAGACGGGACGCGGTAAAATGATTGAACTAGGCGGGGGCGCAGCGGCGCCAGTGGGCGATCTGATCAAGGATGTGAACGAAGACACGTTCATGCAAGACGTCGTTGATGCGAGCCAAGAGGTGCCTGTCATCGTTGATTTCTGGGCCCCTTGGTGCGGCCCATGCAAGACGCTTGGCCCTGCGTTGGAGGCTGAAGTGACGGCAGCCAAAGGCGCGGTCAAAATGGCGAAGATCGATGTGGATCAGAACCAGATGATCGCGGGTCAGATGCAAATTCAATCGATCCCTGCCGTGTTTGCCTTTTACAAAGGTCAGCCGATTGACGGGTTCCAAGGCGCTTTGCCACCCTCTGAGATCAAGGCGTTTGTAGAGCGTGTGATTGAAGCTGGCGGTGGTGATGCATCGGGTGGGTTGGATGACGCGATTGAGGCGGCGGCGATGATGCTCGAAGAGGGTGACGCAAGCGATGCGGCGCAAACTTTTGCGGCGATCCTCGAAGAAGACGATCAATGCGTGGCCGCCTATGCGGGACTTGCGCGCTCTCATTTGGCGATGGATGAAGCGGATCAGGCCGAAGCCGTTCTAAACGGTGTTCCTGCAGAAATTTCTGGCGATGCAATGATCGAAGCGGCGTTCGCGCAACTGGAACTCGCGCGCCAAGCGGCGCAGGCGGGGCCACTCGCTGAACTTACCGCTGCGGTTGAGGCCAATCCTGACGATCTGCAAGCGCGCTTTGATCTTGCGACAGCGCTGAATGCGAACAATCAGACACAAGACGCTGTCGACGTATTGCTCGAAATTTTCCGTCGTGATCGCGAGTGGAATGACGGCGCTGCCAAGACGCAGCTCTTCACGATTTTCGACGCGCTCAAGCCAGAAGATCCAATTGTCCTTAATGGGCGACGTAAATTAAGCTCAATGATATTTGTCTAACGCGACGCGCGGGCTAGGTCGTTTTATATGATAAAAATCGGTGACCTTCCGGACATGCTTCCGGCCTTTCCTCTGCCCGGCGCGCTGCTTTTGCCGCGTTCGCGCTTGCCTTTGCACATCTTTGAGCCGCGCTATCTCGCGATGATCGATGATGCTTTGAAAACACAAGGGCGGCTCATTGGGATGATCCAGCCTAATCCGGGTCGTGCTGGCGACGAAAAGGGTCTTCACACCATCGGGTGTGCTGGTCGTATTACCCAGTTTTCTGAAACAGAAGACGGGCGATACATGCTTACGCTTGCTGGCGTTTCGCGTTTCCGTCTTTTGGGTGAAGTCGATGGGTTCGCACCTTATCGCCGTATTGAAGTGAACTGGGATGGGTTCGAGCAAGATCGCAAAGCGTCCGAGCGTGACGTGGCTTTTGATCGCGAGAAATTCCTGAACCTTCTCTCAAAATACTTCACTTACCGCGATCTTAGCGCCGATTGGGAAATGTTGAAGGATGCGGATGACGAATTGTTGGTAAATTCGCTCTCTATGATGCTCGAATTTGAACCAGAAGATAAACAGGCGCTTTTGGAAGCGCCGAGCCTATCAACACGTCGCGAAACCTTGGTGACGCTGATCGAGTACTTCCTGCGTGGCGGGGATGCAGAGGAAATGATGCAATGATTGATCAAGACAGCCCAGCCTTTGATCCGCATATGTTAGAGGCTTTGATATGCCCGCATACTCAAGGTCGTTTGGACTATGATGCTGCTGCGCAAGAGTTAATCTCGAAAAAAGCGGGTTTGGCGTTTCCTATTCGCAACGGCATTCCTGTGATGCTGATTGATGAGGCGCGCAAGCTCTAGAGCGCGCGCCCTGTCATCAGTTTTGGCAGATCGCCTGTGAGCCCTGCTGCTTCACGCATAAAGTTACGGCGCAAGCTCGGGACAGAATTGATCAACCCCATTCCCAAGTCACGCCCCATGCGCAAAATCGGGATATCGTTTGAGAACAACCTGTTAAACGTATCTGTCGCCATAGCGAGCGTTGCCGTATCAAAGCGGCGCCATTGCTGGTAGCGCTCCAAAACAAGTGGTGACGCAATATCTTCACCGCGACGCACAGCCATGATCATCACTTCTGCCAAAGCTGCCACGTCTCGCAAACCAGCGTTCAGCCCTTGCCCGGCAATCGGATGCACGCCGTGCGCAGCATCGCCAATCAACGCCAAACGCGCGCCAATGAAGCTATTCGCAATCGTCAGGTTCAGCGGATAGGTGAACCGCGCGCCCGCGAGTTTGATCTCGCCTAGGAAATCGCCGAATGCAGGGCGCAGAGCATTCAGATAATCGGCATCTTCTAACGCGTTGATGCGTTTGGCATTGTCCTCGGTTTCGCTCCAAACGATAGAACTGCGATTGCCTGTCAGCGGCAAAATCGCCAAGGGACCAGAGGGCATAAAGAACTGATGTGCGATGCCGCCATGGGGTTTTTCATGCTCAATCGCGCAGACAAGTGCGGTTTGACCGTAGCCCCAACCTGTGCGCTTTATCTTTGCACGCTCGGCTGTGCCGCTCCGCCGTCCATCTGATCCAATCAGAACGCGACCCTTCAAAACTTCGCCTGAAGCGAGCGTAACTGAGGCGCCATCAGAGGTATCTTGTGCAACAACCCTCTCTTGATGGCGCAAAGTGATCAGCGGCTCCGCCTCCATCGCGTCCAGAAAAGCACGGCGCAGATAACGGTCCTCGACCAAATAGCCCATCGGTCCTTCTTCGATCTCTGCATGATCAAAGTGCAGGAAAAACGGCGAAGGCCCTTCGCCCGCGCGTCCATCGGTGACTTTTATCTCGAGCATGGGTTGTGCGTTATCAGCCAAGCCGTCCCACAATCCAATCGCGCTCAATAAACGCTGCGACGTAAGCGCAAGCGCATAAGAACGCCCGTCAAAACCACGCGCTTTTCGATCACCTACAGGAAGCGCGTCAATAACCGTGCTGCTCAGTCCCCCTTGGGCCGCCGCAAGTGCCAAAGCAGGGCCGTTCAGACCGCCGCCAACAATGATGAGATCGCTATAAATTTTCATGACTTTCAATATGGGTGCGCGCGCAGGATTGTCCATGCGCGTCTCTGTCGCTACCCTGCGATGAAAGGGAGAATTGCGATGCAAAAATGGTTAAAAATGAGCGCTGCGGCACTTGGCCGTGGGATTGACGCGGGTGAGATTGATCCGGTTGATTTGGCGCAAACCTATCTCGATGCCGCCGCCGCGCACCCGATGAGCCACCGCATCTATGCGCGCCTCACGCCTGAGCGCGCTATTGCTGAGGCGACTGCCGCAAGTATGCGCGCCAAAGCAGGTCAGCGTTTGTCCCCGCTTGATGGCGTTCCGATCAGTTGGAAGGATTTGTTTGATACGGCTGGAATCGCGACTGAAGCAGGCAGCGCTTTGCTCAAGGATCGTGTGCCGAACGAGGATGCCGAAGTCTTGCGCGCCTCAACCATGATGGGCACCGTTTGCATCGGCAAAACCCACATGAGCGAGTTGGCTTTTTCTGGTCTCGGCTATAACCCGATCACTGCGACCTCCCCTTGTGTACATGATCCTGATGCGGTCTCTGGCGGATCATCCTCTGGTGCTGCGGCCTCGATTGCGCATAACATTGCCCCCCTTGCGATTGGCTCTGACACGGGCGGCTCTGTGCGTTTGCCCGCATGCTGGAATGACCTTGTCGGTTTGAAAACCACTGCTGGGCGTGTGTCGCTCAAAGGCGTTGTTCCTTTGGTGAAAAGCTTTGATACAGTCGGTCCCTTAGCGCGCACGGTTGAAGATGCGGCCCTCGCGCTGGCATCTTTGGAGGGCACAAGCGCCGCTGATTTGAAGGGTGCGACGCTCAAGGGTGCGCGGTTTGCAGTTTTGAAAACACTGGCTCTGGATGACGTGGCGCCTGAACCGCTCGCGGCCTTCAACGCTGCTGTCGCCAAGCTCAAAGCGGCAGGCGCAGAGATCACCGAAATCGAAGCGCCCGAAGTGGTCGAGGCAATCTCGAACGCAGGTCCGCTTTATCCCGGGGAAGCCTACGGTATGTGGCGCAAAGACATCGAAGCTAACCCGGATGTTATGTATGCGCAAGTCTTGGGACGTTTTCGCGCAGGTGCAAGTTTTTCGGCACCTGATTATGTCGCTGCTTGGGAAGCCCTGAACGCGCTGCGCGACATTTGGAACGTACGCATCGCAGGATTTGACGCGGTGCTCATGCCGTCTTGCGCAATCATGCCCCCCCAAATTGCTGACCTCGAAGCCGATGAAGCGTTTTATGTGGAACGCAACCTCGCGGCTTTGCGCAATACGCGTATCGGCAACCTCATGGGCTGCTGTGCGTTAACCTTGCCGACAGGCGCGCCAAGCTGTGGAATCATGCTCAATACACTGCCCTTCCAAGAGGAGCGTTTGCTCCGCATCGGTGCCGCATCAGAAGCGGCTCTGGCCTAAAAGCCACAAGTCTTTCTTAAACTTGCGCTTTTTGTTGGACGCGAGGCACAGCCTTAGGTTACTTTAGTCTCAACGGGGCACCTATGATCCCGACATTGAGGCAGTTAACTATGTTTCCCGAGCGGTTTTCGAACCTTCCGGCGTACGCATTTCCGCGTTTACGCACGCTTTTGGACCATCATACACCGGGCGGTGATGTGGTGCATATGACCATTGGCGAGCCGAAACATGCCTTTCCTGATTGGGTTTCGGGCGTAATCGCCGAGAATGCCGCAGGTTTTAATAAATACCCGCCGAATGATGGCAGCCCAGAGTTGCTTGCCTCTATCGCGGGTTGGATGCAGCGCCGTTTTGGTGCGGAGGTTGATCCTGATACTCAAATTATGGCGCTCAATGGCACGCGCGAAGGGCTCTACAATGCTGCTATGGCGCTGTGCCCCGAGACAAAGAACGGTGCGCAGCCGCTCGTTCTGACGCCCAACCCTTTTTACCAAGTTTACATGGTTGCTGCGATTTCTGTGGGAGCCGAGCCACACTTCGTCAATGCGACGTCTGCTTCCAATCACTTGCCTGATTTCAAGGCGCTGCCTGAAGATGTGTTGAAACGTACCGCAATTGCTTACATGTGCTCGCCTGCGAATCCGCAGGGCGCTGTCGCGGATGAGCAGTTCTGGCGCGATTTGATCACCTTAGCTGAGCAGTATGATTTCCAAGTTTTCGCAGATGAGTGCTATTCTGAGATTTACCGTGATACGGCCCCGACAAGTGCAATGAAAGTTGCACAAGATATGGGTGCTGATCCCGAACGCGTTGTGGTGTTTCACTCGTTGTCCAAGCGCTCAAACATGCCGGGCTTGCGCTCTGGCTTTGTGGCAGGCGGTTCCGAGAGCATCGCGCGCATCAAACAATTGCGCACGTATTCCGGTGCGCCGCTTCCATTGCCACTTCAGAAAGTGGCTGAAAAAGCATGGGCCGATGACACGCATGTCGATGAAAATCGCGCGCTATATCAAGAAAAATACCGCATCGCGGATGAGATTTTCGGAACTGTTCAAGGCTACCAAGGGCCAGAAGCAGGTTTCTTCCTTTGGCTTCCTGTTGAGGACGGCGAAGAGGCTGCTCTGAAACTGTGGAAAGAAACGGGCGTGCGCGTTCTTCCGGGCGAATATCTCAGCAAAGACACTGATCAGGGCAATCCTGGTAAAGAATATATCCGGGTCGCCATGGTGGCCCCAAAAGACGAAATGCAGCGGGGATTAATCCAAATCCGCGACTGCCTATTCGCATAAAAACGAGGAAACCGAATGGCATATCAGGCACGGGGACGCGATCCGCTTTTGGACAGCAACATGCAGGCCATGATTGAAAAGCGTGGTAAAGAGATGATCGGCGCCGCGTTGATTATCTTTGGCATTTTGGCGGCGATGGTTGTTGGCTCTTACACGCCCACGGACCCGAGCTGGTTGTCTGCGACGGATGCGCCTGTGCAAAACTGGCTCGGTCAATTGGGCGCCTCTATTGCCGCGCCCTTGTTCATGATCGTTGGCAAAGCGGCTTGGGTTATTCCTGTTGTTTCTCTTGGTTGGGGCGTTCGTTTCGTTTTGCACTTTGGTGCTGAACGCGCGCTGGGCCGTATTATTTTCCTACCCATCGCGGTTGTTGTCTGCGCTGTTTACATGTCCTCGCTCGTTCCCGGCGCAGGTTGGACGCACACCTTTGGCCTTGGTGGCTTGTTCGGCGATACTGTTTTGGGTGCCTTCCTGACGTTCTTGCCGTTCAGCGCGACTGTTGGCTTGAAATTGATCGCCTTTTTCCTAGCGATTGCGACGGTTGTGATGCTCGCTTTTGTACTTGGTGCCACACGTTATGAGCTAAAAGAAAGTGCGCGGTTCCTCGCGATTGGCGTTGTCGTGACTTATATGATGGCAATGCGCTTGATCGGCAAAGGCGCAAAAGGCGCTGTTGGTGCTGCAAGCACTTTGCAGGCGCGCCAAACAGAGAAACGCGATGCTTTGCGCGCTGAAGATGAAGCGCGCGCCGCGCGCCGTCTCGCCGATGAACCACGTATGAGCCACATTGCATCTGAGCCTGTGATCGAACCCGTTTACGAAGAGCCAGAGCCGGCTCCCGAGAAAGAGAAACTCGGCCTTTTGGCGCGCATGCCGTCTTTGATCAAACGCGCAGATCCGATGCCAGAACCGGAATTGGTAGAGCAACAAGCGCTCGAAAACTATGCCGAAATGCCAACGGATGATCGCATCAAGAGCAAGATTTCCAACGTCATTAAGAGCCGCGCGCGCAACCATATGGTCACGCAACCACCTGTATCTTCGCATCCTGCAAAGTCGCGCAGTCGTGGCCCGATCCCGCTTGTTGTGGACACAACTCTGCCGAATATGCGTGTTGAACCACCTTTGAGCGCGTCTTTGATTGCGCAACCGCCTTTGGCAGAAATGGCAGAGCCAAGCGCATTGGCGTTTACGTCCGCACGCATGGAGGCGGTCGCTGAACCTGCGGAACCTGTTGAAGCACCGATTATGCAAGAGCCGGTGGCGCAAGCCCCGGCATTTCTAAGCGCGTCTTATCAAACTCAGCCCCCCCTTGAGCAGCCTGTTCCGCAGGAACCGATGGCCTACGTTGCACCTGCCGCATCGATGCCTGAGCCGACACTAGCGCCTGTGACAAGTTTTGATGCGATGCCGACGGAATACTTGCCGACGCCGGAACTTGCAGATGTGCCAAGCTTTGAAAGTGCGCCGCTTGTCACGGAAGAAGAGATTGCGACGTTTGCACCGCTGCCTGATCCAGTTCCAGCGCCTGCGCCCAAAAGCGTCGTGCAACACGCGCAGCGCAAGCCCATGCAACCCTCTACACGGGCCAAAGCCGAAGCGCAGCCAACGTTGAAATTTGCAGACAGCAAAGAGGCGTTCGAGCTACCACCGCTTAACCTGTTGGAAAGCCCCAGCACTGTGCAGCGTCATCACCTCAGCGATGAAGCGCTGGAAGCAAACGCGCGTATGCTTGAGGCGGTTCTGGATGACTATGGGGTCAAAGGCGAAATCGTTTCTGTGCGCCCTGGTCCGGTTGTTACCATGTACGAACTTGAGCCTGCGCCGGGCCTCAAAGCATCCCGCGTTATCGGTCTGTCTGACGACATCGCGCGCTCCATGTCTGCCTTGTCCGCACGTGTATCTACTGTTCCGGGTCGCTCTGTGATCGGTATCGAACTCCCGAATGAGAACCGTGAAAAGGTTGTTCTGCGCGAGATCCTCTCAAGCCGTGACTTTGGCGATGGTCAGCAGAAACTCCCACTCGCTTTGGGCAAAGATATTGGTGGCGATCCTATCGTAGCCAACCTTGCCAAGATGCCCCACCTTTTGATCGCGGGTACAACCGGTTCAGGTAAATCGGTTGCGATCAATACGATGATCTTGTCCTTGCTCTACAAGCTGACGCCGGAAGAGTGCCGCCTGATCATGATCGACCCGAAGATGCTGGAACTTTCCGTCTATGACGGCATTCCACACCTTCTAAGTCCTGTTGTGACCGACCCGAAAAAGGCGGTTGTCGCGTTGAAGTGGACTGTGGGCGAGATGGAAGAGCGCTATCGCAAAATGTCCAAAATGGGCGTGCGTAACATTGATGGGTATAACTCTCGTGTCGCGGATGCGCTGGGCAAGAACGAAATGTTCTCGCGCACCGTGCAGACGGGTTTTGACGATGAAACGGGTGAACCGATCTTCGAGACGGAAGAGACGCAGCCAGAGAAAATGCCCTACATCGTGGTCGTTGTCGACGAGATGGCCGACTTGATGATGGTTGCCGGCAAAGAAATCGAAGCGTGCATTCAGCGCCTTGCGCAGATGGCGCGTGCTTCTGGTATCCACTTGATCATGGCGACACAGCGTCCGTCCGTGGATGTTATCACAGGTACGATCAAGGCGAACTTCCCAACGCGTATTTCGTTCCAAGTGACCTCAAAAATCGACAGCCGCACAATTCTGGGCGAAATGGGTGCTGAGCAACTGCTTGGTATGGGCGATATGCTCTACATGGCAGGTGGTGCAAAGATTACGCGTTGCCACGGCCCGTTCGTGTCCGATGAGGAAGTTGAAGAAATCGTCAACCACCTCAAAGGTTACGGCCCGCCAAACTACATGAGCGGTGTTGTTGAAGGTCCGTCAGAAGATGCGGCAAGCAGCATCGACACGGTTCTGGGCCTTGGTGGCAACACCGATGGCGAAGATGCGCTTTATGATACCGCGGTTGCGATTGTGGTTAAGGATCGCAAATGTTCGACGTCATACATCCAGCGCAAACTGGCGATTGGCTATAACAAAGCTGCGCGCTTGGTTGAGCAAATGGAGGACGAAGGTCTCGTTTCCCCTGCAAACCATGTGGGTAAACGTGAGATACTCGTTCCCGAAGCGCAATAACGGCAGTCCTTCGCCGCTCTCACATTCGTGAGAATGGCGTGGGGTGTACCTGTGCGTTGGAATGGTTAAATAGGTTGTATGAATATTAGAACGCTCCTCCCCGCTGTTGCGATTGTCTTGGCGACTGCCATGCCTGCTGCTGCACAGAAAATCTCGCTCAATGCGATTTCAAACTATCTGAATGGTTTGAACACGGCCAAAGGTGCGTTCACGCAAGTGAATGACGATGGCACGATTTCTACGGGGACGATCTATATCAAGCGGCCCGGACGCATCCGGTTCGAGTATAATCCGCCTGACAAACAGCTTGTTCTGGCAAGTGGTGGCGCTGTGGTGATCTATGATCCCAAAACCAATGAGCCCCCTGAAACTTACCCGCTTGCGCGCACACCTTTGTCGATCATCTTGGCGAAGAACGTAAATCTTTCGCGCGCGCGTATGGTGGTGGGTCACAAGAGCGATGGCAAATCCACGACAGTCAAAGCGCAAGATCCAGAGCATCCAGAATACGGCAACATCGAATTGGTGTTCACGGCTAACCCTGTCGAGTTGCGCCAATGGGTCATCAATGATGATGGTGGCAATCGCACGACAGTGATTTTGGGCGAGTTGGACAAGAAAGCGCGGATGAACAATTTATTGTTCAATCCTGATTCCGCGCTTCCTCAGGGCAGTGATCGCTAAACGCGACAGCCTCTTAGCTGGTTTTTGTACTTGAACGAGCGCTCGTCGATTTCACCCGCGATACGCATCAGCCAGCTCTTGCCGTAAAAACTGCCGCGCTTATAGCCGGTGTGACCCTCATGATAGGCCAGATACTGATTGCGCGCATCATTGAGTGAAATGCCGTTACGTTCACGGCTAAGATTCATGTACCACCCCATAAAATCTGAGGCGTCCTCAATACGATCACGTCTCGCAGAGCGTTTGCCCTGATCGACCTGGTATTCTTTCCACGTGGCATCAAGCGCTTGGGCATAGCCAAACGCAGAACTTTGACGTCCCATCGGAATGACGCCAAGCGTGTATTTCAACGGCGTGCGCGCATCGCCGATGAATTTGCTTTCTTGATACATGGCGGCCATTTGCACATGAATGGGAACGCCCCATTTGCGCTCTGCCTTCTTGAAGGCTTTCATATAGGCAGGTCGCTCTTTTGCGATACTGCACGCATTATCAAGGTTTCGGGGCGCGGAAAACTTTCCTCCGCCGCCGCCGCAAGATGCGACCAAGCTCAAAATCACCAGGGCGCGAAAGAATCTGCTCATTGGCCTCTCGCTTTGTACTATTTTTATATTTTCTTTATAATAGCGTAAAATGCTGCGATGCAAAATGACTTTCGCTTGAGGTCTGCACGCTAAAGCAGAAACGTCAGCAACAGCGGTATTGCGGCAACGGACATCAGCGTGGACACGACGACCAAACCTGCAACCGCCTCCGAATCGCCACCATATTTTTCGGCAAGAAGGTAGGCGGTGACGGCGACAGGGGTGGCGGTTTGAAGGATTAGAACTGCGAGCGGCACATCGCTAAGCCCAAGCGCGAGACCAATCACCAAAGCGACACCCGCGCAAACGAGGTATTTTACAAACGACAGAACAAATGCCTGCGCTATGCGCCCCGGTTTCAGCCGGGCAACCGCAACACCAAGTGTGATCAGCATCAAAGGAATCGCCATCTGACCGATCAGATCAAGCGTATTGGTGAGAAAGTCAGGTGTACGCCACCCCTGCCACAAGAACAAAGTCCCCAGCAAAGTCGCGCCGACCATCGGTTCTTTCAGCGCTTTCATCAGGCTGCCACCACCAGACACGACCCAAATCCCGAACGTAAAAGAGAAGATCGCAGAGACTGCAAAAACAATCATCGCGTAACCAAGCCCTTCCGCGCCAAAAGCGAAAAGCGCGAGAGGCAGCCCTAGGTTGCCAGTGTTTCCAAAGGTAAATGGCGCGAGATAGGTTTGCTGGCGCATCTTCAGCGCCCAAAACCCAATCGCCCCAATCGCCGCAATCGCTGCATGGGCAGCGA
>Ga0206129_10006742_pt1 | contig 11555 bp, 7 predicted proteins | sample Helgoland_Spring_8_FD_148616 | JGI IMG/M metagenome (GOLD analysis project Ga0206129, IMG submission 148616) | Pelagic subsurface seawater microbial communities from Kabeltonne, Helgoland, North Sea - Helgoland_Spring_Bloom_20160502_2 | ecosystem: Environmental > Aquatic > Marine > Epipelagic ...
TGCTCATTTGGACTGACCTATTGCATGAAGATCCGACAAAACACCGCTCGCTGTGATAGCTGCTCCAGCTCCAGCTCCTTGAATGACCAGAGGGTGTTCAGCGTAACGAAGTGATAGAACAGCAACAGCATTGTCTGTGCCTTCTAGGCCATAAAAAGGATGATCGGGAGCCAACATTTCAAGTGAACATCCACATTGGCCTTTTTTATCCCATCGGGCAACATAGCGCAATCGCTTTCCTTCTGCTTTTGCCTGCGCATGGAGCTCTCGGACGGGGCCTGCCCATGATTCAATGTCCTCCATGAAGTCAGCAAGCGTTGCATCCATCGCCCCCACTTTCATGAAGCCTTGAATCGCTACATGATCCATCTCAAGTGAAGCCCCGCATGTTCGGGCCAGGATTAAGATCTTTCGGGCTACATCTCTTCCGGAAAGGTCAAGCCGTGCATCGGGCTCTGCAAAACCAAGTTTTACTGCTTGCTCAACAGCTGATTCAAATGATGCACCGTTATCCATGCTACTGAAAATGTAATTCAACGAACCACTCAGCACTCCTTCAATGGCTTGAATTTGATCGCCGGTCGCGAGCATATCGCGCAAACTTCTTAGAATCGGGAGGGCCGCACCGACATTGGTTTCATGCTGGAAAAACACCCGCCCAGGACGAGAAGCGAGCTGGATGGACCGCCAATCGTCCATGGATTGGGTGGCTGCAATTTTATTCGAGCACACGACTGAAATGCCATCACGAAGTGCCTGAATTGTCAACGCAGCGACATCCGCCGAAGCGGTATTGTCCACCCACACCTTGTTCTCAAGCGGCATTGCAAGAAATGCATCGTATGCATCTCGAATGGACTCCAGGGGTTGTCCTGAATCCACATCAATCGCGATCCCCGTCGCACCCTCTTCAATTTCGAAAAAACGATTGCTATTGCACGCACCGACCAGGCGATAGTCAATCCCTTGCGCCAACAATTGTTGTTGCCGCGTGGCCTGCATCTGCTCAATGAACGCCGAACCTACTTGCCCAACGCCAGCGCAAAAAACATGAATTCTTTTCTCTTCATGGCATTCAAAAAAACCAAAATGAAGCGCTCGAAGCGCGTTGGGGACATCGTTGGTCCGGACAACAATTGAAATATTCCGCTCCGTGCTGCCTTGCGCAATTGCCCGAACATTCACCTTCGCATCCGCAAGGGCCTGAAACGCCTTACCACTCACGCCAGAAGTACTTACCATTCCTCCTCCCACAATCGCTAAGATGCTCAAATTTGAATCGATCCTTAAGGGCGCCAAGCGCTTGAGTGCGATGTCCGCCTCCAACCCTGAAAGAAGGGCCTTCTTAGCCGCTTCCAAATCACTATCAGCGACGCCGAGCGTCAGACTGTTTTCAGATGAACTTTGGGTAATCAGCACCACATTGACCTGAAATTCTGCCAAATGCGAAAAAATCCGTGATGAAAATCCAGGCCTGCCAATCAAGTGCCCTCCTTCCAGAGTAATCAAGCTAATGTGATTGACACTGGAAAGTCCTCGAACCAGCACCTGGCTTTTCGGCGTCTGCACAATTCGGGTTCCCGGTGCATTGGACTGAAACGTACTGCGCACAATCAGCGGAATACCGGATTCGCGCAACGGTTGAATCGTAGGGTGATAAATGACCTTGGCACCGAAGTGACACAATTCCATGGCCTCTTCGTAGCTCATCTCTTCGATGATTTTAGCCTCAGCCACTATTCTTGGATCCGCCGTCAACATGCCTGGTACGTCCGTTGACTTTTCCATGCAATTCGCTTGGATGGCACTCGCGATGATGGAGGCAGTGTAATCACTTCCTCCCCGGCCTAGCGTCGTCGTGGCACCCGATGTGGAGCGACCGATGAATCCTTCTGTAATGAGAATTTCAAAATTTAAATCAGCCGAAACACCGGCCTGGATTAACAAGTCCGTTTCTATCCGGTTCACTTCTGCGGAACCAAATTCATCATTTGTAACCAACCAATCCCGAGCATCTATCCGGCGCACGCTGAGTCCATTGACCCGAAGCCATCCCGCCACCAACGGCACTGCCATTCGTTCTCCAAAGGAGACCAACTGATCCATGCTCTTGTCACTGAGCTCCTTGATCAAAAACAGACCCTCACATAACGCTTTCATTTCGCCCAAACGCGCTTGCAGCTCACTGGGAAGTGTACCTTCTGCGCCAACAAGTCCCAAATCGAGGGCAACTTGCATGTGACGATTTTCCAACCCCTCAATGGAAGTGCGAAAAGAGGCATCGCCCCGCGAAGCCTTGAGTCCAATGTGAATCAAATCGTTGGTGATGCCGCCCATGGCGGAACAAACCACAATGCGTTGCTGTTGCCTTCGTGCCAATAGCACGTCGGAAACCTTCCGCATTTCGTTGGCAGAGGCCAACGAAGATCCCCCAAATTTTAAAACCTCAATATCCATTGAATCAATTGAACAAAACGCGGTTTAACCTGATCCTTGCAGACGCCTTGCTTTGATGGATACGAAGATTCACACGCGTAGGTTTCGCATGCAGTAGGCAAAAAATTATGCCTCCGGCTCAAATTTTGAAATGACTTCCTGGCTTACTCCCGTATTCGAAAATCCACCATCATGGAAAAGGTTCTGCATCGTCACAAATCGCGATAAATCACTAAAGAGTGAAACGCAATAATCTGCGCATGCGAGGCCGTCCGCATTTCCAAGTGGACTCATGGATTCGCTGTAGGCGATAAATTCATCAAAACCTTTCACACCGCTTCCGGCGGTAGTGATGGTTGGGCTTTGACTCACCGTATTGACGCGTACTTTTTTCGCCACACCATAATGGTAGCCAAAGCTTCGTGTGATGCTCTCCAAAAGACTTTTTGCATCCGCCATATCCCCATAATCCGGGAAAATACGCTGCGCGGCGATGTACGTCAAGGCCACAACGCTTCCCCAGTCATTGATTGCGTCCAGCTTTTTGGCAACCGCCAATGTTTTGTGCAAACTGATCGCACTCACGTCCAACGTCGTTTGCAGCCAATTGTAATTGACATCCGTGTAGTGCTTGCCTTTTCGAACATTGGGGCTCATGCCAATGGAATGAAGGACAAAGTCGACCTGTCCCCCGAAGTGTTCCATCGCACCTTCGAACAAGGCTGTAAGATCTTCAACACTTGTCGCATCTGCAGGAATCACAGGAGCATCACCCACCAGTTTCGAGAGGTTATTGATTTCTCCCATCCGCATTGCGACAGGAGCATTGGTTAGCACCAGTTCTGCGCCTTGCGCATGCGCTTGAAGTGCTGTTTTCCATGCAATGGACTGGTCATTCAATGCACCGAAGATGATGCCCTTTTTTCCTTTCAATAAATCGTTGGCCATGTCGTGAATTTGTAATCGGTCACAAACCTAATTCAGATTTATGAAAGCCGCACGATTTCAGCGCATTATGCTTCGGGGAATATTTTACCTGGATTCAATGTGTTTTTGGGGTCAAACACTTTTTTGATTTCGCGCTGCAGTTGCAATGCGCGTTCCGAAAAGGCAAGGTCCATGAAAGGCTTCTGGACCAGGCCTATGCCGTGCTCTCCACTCAATGTTCCTCCCAATGCAATCACTTCTTCAAAAATAGCACGTACGGCCAACGGCAATTCCTCTTCCCAGCGTGCATCGGGCATCTCTTGCTTTAAGATGTTTACGTGCAAATTTCCATCGCCTGCGTGTCCATAGCAGACGCTCTCAAAGCCGAAATCCCTTCCAATCTTCTTGACCGATTGCAGCAGTTGGGGCAATGCTCCGCGAGGCACAACCGTATCCTCTTCCTTATATATGCTCTTGGACTTGACAGCCTCGCCAACGGCGCGTCGCAAACGCCAGAGTTTATTTTTAGAAGCTTCATCGTCCGCAAAGAGGGGGTCGTCTCCATCACATTTCTGGATGACAGGCAAAATTCGCTCTATCTGTGGCATCAAATCATCAAAGCGAAAGGCATCCACCTCGATGAGCAAGTGTGCTGCGGTATCTGGTAAAAGCTTCAATGAATCGTCGCCTGTGAAATCTTGGGCCAATTCAATGGCGGAACGCTCCATGAATTCAAGCGCTGAAGGCTGTGACCCGGATTTGAAAATTTCAGCGACGGCGGCACAAGCACGCTCCGCACTCGCAAACGGCACCAACATCAGCGCATTGTGCGCAGGCCAAGGCAACAACTTCAATGTCGCTTCAGTGACAATTGCCAAGGTGCCCTCACTTCCAACAATAAGTGATGTAAGGTTGTATCCCGTACTGTTTTTCAATGTATTAGCACCCGTACGAACAACAGAACCATCGGCCAAAACCACTTCAAGGTTGAGGACCCAATCCTTCGTCACACCGTACTTTACAGCACGTGGCCCCCCACTATTTTCGGCAATGTTTCCACCAATGGTGCACGTGCCGCGAGAAGCCGGATCAACCGCATAAAACAACCCCACGGATTGGACATGCTCCTGCAGCTCCTGCACAATCACACCTGGTTGAACCCTCACTTGGTGATTGATTTCATCGACCATCAAGATGCGGTTCATTTGTCGGGTTGACAAGGCGATGCCCCCATTAACCGGTAATGCTCCGCCACTCAGCCCAGTCAGCGCACCCGCGGGTGTGACGGGAATGCCCCGCTCATTCGCCCAACGCATAATGCGACTCACATCGCTGGTTCGTGTAGGCTCAACAACTATTTGGGGCTGAAAATGCAGGTCTTCGGTATAGTCAGAAGCTGCGCGCTCCAGGCTCTCGCGGTCCATTTTGAGCGTACAAGCATCCGCAAATTCTTCCTCGAATGATTTTATCCACAAATCCATCATGCCATCAAACATAACTCAACCCATCTAGATGCCGGCGAACGAAGGGCAACTTCCTATCTTTCTCCATTCGAAATCCAACAACATGAAAAACATTTGTGCATCCGACATCAGGAAACAAGCTGCCTGTGCTTTGATTTTCGCACTGAGCTTCAACGGCGCAGCTAATGCGCAAGATTTCCCCTTCCAATTGCTTTCCAACGATTTGATCTGGTCAAGCGGGGAATTCAGGGGGGAATACGTCAGTGGCGTTCGCTCAATGAACGATGGAAAGCATTACACCAGCTTAGAGCGCTCTGAGTCAGGTAGTTCCATCGTAAAGTATGCGTATCGCACCGGCGAGGCAGTTGACACCATAGCCACCAGCCTGCAGGTTTTTCAGGATGCTCGCAAGGGATTTGACGGCTATGAGTTCTCAGCGGATGAATCAAATTTGCTCATCACCACAGAAACAGAAGGCATCTACCGGCATTCCTTCTTCGCCAACTACTACACGCACAGCCTTGAAACCGGTGTTACACGTCCACTGTCTGATTTCGAAACGGGCAAGCAACGACTGGCAGCCTTTTCGCCAGACGCGAAGCTAGTTGCCTTTGTTCGTGACAACAATGTTTTCGTCGTTGACCTCGAATCAGGTGAAGAAACACAAGTCACGACGGATGGCGAACGCAATAAAATCATCAATGGCGCCACCGATTGGGTGTACGAGGAAGAATTTGGAAAGGACAATGGTGTTTTTTGGTCCCCGGACGGCAAATTCCTCGCTTTTTACCGATTTGACGAATCTGGCGTCAAGGAGTTTTCCATGCCGATGTACGGCCAGCTTTACCCCGAGCCGTACACCTTCAAGTACCCAAAAGCAGGAGAAGACAATGCACAGGTCAATGTCTTTGTCTTCAATACCGAAACCGGCAAAACACTATCCGTGCTCCATTCAAAAACAGAATACATTCCGCGGGTAAAATGGGGCGTCAACAGCGAACAACTCGTGCTGATGACCATGAATCGCCATCAGAGTGAAATGGGCATACATATTGGAGATTGCACTGCGGCGGGAGCTGAAGGCGTGATGATGAAGGAAGTTTGGACAGAATCGTGCAACACTTACATCGACATCACAGATGACATTCGTTTTGTCAACGACGGAAAGTCCTTCATTTTGACAAGTGAACGCAATGGCTACAACCATTTGTACAAATTCAATGCGGACGGGAAAGGGAATGACGTGCAATTGACTTCAGGCGAATGGGACGTTTTAGAAGTGCAGGGGTTTGATGAAAAACGGAAGGAAATCTACTTCTCCTGCTCACAAAAAGGAGCAACGCAGACGCACCTAGCGCGTGTCAACCTCAAAGGGAAAATGACAATACTTCAAGATGAGTCAGGCACGCATAGCGCCCGGTTTTCTGACTCGTTCGACTATTACATTCATACCCATCACAATGCCAATACGCCACCAAACTATACGTTGCGCAATCGCACTGGCGAAGTGGTGCGGGAGTTGAAAACCAATCAATCATTGAAGGACAAAGTGGCAGCATACAACATGCAAGCCAAGACATTCTTCACGTTCACCAACGATGCCGGCGTCGACTTGAATTGCTGGATGATCAAACCTCCTGGATTCGACCCCAATCATTCCTATCCTGTTTATGTAGCGATTTATGGTGGTCCCGGAGTCAATACCGTAGAGGACAGTTGGGGGGGGGCTAATTATTACTGGCATCAACTGCTCGCTCAACGAGGATTCATCGTTGCGAGCTGCGATCCAAGGGGCACCCCGAAGCGTGGCCGAACATTTGAACACAGCACGTACAAAGAACTCGGAAAACTGGAGACGGAAGACTTTATCGACTTTGGAGAGCATCTCGGTGGGTTGAAATACGTTGATGCGGATCACATTGGGATTCAAGGATGGTCTTACGGTGGCTTCATGACATTGCTGAGCATGACGAAAGGGGCCGAGATCTTCAGCGCTGGGATTTCAGTTGCACCGGTGACCAATTGGCGCTATTATGACACAATTTACACCGAGCGCTTCATGCAAACCCCCTCTGAAAATGCACGGGGATACGATGACAACAGCCCCGTGAATCACGCTGAAAAACTAGAAGGTCCTCTCCTATTGGTCCATGGCTCTGCCGATGACAATGTGCATTACCAAAACTCCATGGAAATGGTCAATGCATTGGTTGCAGCAGGAAAGGACTTTGATTTCTTCGTTTATCCCGATCGTAATCACGGCATATACGGGGGCAACACCCGGCTTCATCTTTATAACATGATGCTCGATTTTGTCGATGAAAATTTTTAATTCCCTACATTCGACTGAGCAAGGAAAACTTGCATTCGTCAAGAACTTAATCAACCATAAATATGACTGATTCCAACACCGCGGCCAACGGCCATCCAAGAGGACTTTACACACTGTTCTTTTCAGAAATGTGGGAGCGATTTTGCTACTATGGCATGCGCGTGCTTTTGACCCTCTTTTTAGTAAAATCCTTGATGAATGGCGACAAAGAAGCCAGCCTTATCTATGGTGCATATACCGCTTTGATTTATGCCGCTCCAGTATTGGGCGGGCGCATGGCAGACAAATACTTGGGCTATCGCTATGCCATTCTTCTGGGTGCCGTGTTAATGGCCATCGGTGAATTTGCAATGGTCGGTGCTGGGGTTTTGAAAAGCGACACCGTGATGCTCCTTGGAATGGGAGCCCTCATTGTAGGCAACGGTTATTTCAAAGCGAACATCTCCACGATTGTCGGCAAACTCTACGCAGATGGGGATCCAAGGCGCGATTCAGGATTTACCATCTTTTACATTGGCATCAACATCGGCGCCTTACTGGCTACCACGTTAGTCGCCTACGTAGGAGAAACCTACGGATTCCATTACGGATTTGGACTCGCCGGTATCGGAATGCTTGCAGGACTTCTAATCTTCTGGACCGGACGGGACAACTACGCCGCCGCCCCAGGCTTAGAAATCACAGAAGAAGGCCACAAGGCTGTTGGACCCTTGAAGATGTACCAAGCAATATCTGTCGGATCATTGGCCCTGATTCCTCTTTGTTATTTCCTCATCAGCCAAAATTCGTGGATGACATACTTGCTGACGGGTTTGTTCGTACTCGTCGCGGCCTCGTTGATTCGTGCTGGAATCCAGGAGGGCAAGATGTGGCGAGACCGAATGATTGCTTTGGTCATTTTCATGGTCATCAACATTGTATTCTGGGCTTGCTTCGAGCAAGCGGGTACTTCCCTCACATTATTTGCGGATCGCAATGTTAGCCGAGACATCTTGGGTTGGACCATGCCTGCTTCCATGACGCAGTTTTTCAACCCTGCCTTCATCATCATATTCGGTTCCATCTTCTCTGTCATGTGGGTCAAATTGGACAAAATCGGACGGAACCCGAGCATTCCGATGAAATTTGCATTGGGCATCCTGCAACTAGGCGCAGGTTTCTTGGTCACACTCATCGGCGTTCAATTTGCGGATGATCAGGCATTGGTTCCATTGCTCACGCTGGTGTTCTTGTACATGTTGCACACGACCGGCGAATTATTCCTTTCCCCCATTGGTCTTTCGATGGTCACCAAATTATCTCCCAAAAGCATGGCTGGAACGGCCATGGGCGGATGGTTTCTCAGCTTCGCAATCGCCAATTATGCCGGCGGAATTATTGCTTCAATGACAGGAGGACACGGGGATTCAGGTGAAACGCTCACGGGCGCCGAGGGCTTGGCACAGTACACCGATGTATTCTCCACAATTGGGATGGTACTGGTGGTTTTCGCCGTACTCATCGCCATCTTGAATAAGCCACTGAATAAACTCATGCACGGTGTGAAGTAATCCCGTTCAGGAATATTTCGGATCCATTCAAATCATAACCTTTCTGAAAAGCGCCTCTAGGCGCTTTTCTTTTGCGATATTGCATGAAATTATTTGCCATGTCTTCATTAGGAAACGCATTAGGAACCCTTGCTCTCATATTCATCTTAGGCTCAACAGCGGAAGCGCAGCAAGCCAAAGTCAATTGGATGAGCTTGGAAGAGGCGGTAGCCGCTCAACAAGATGAGCCCCGAAAAATTGTCATGGACGTTTACACCCAATGGTGTGGACCGTGCAAGATGATGATGTCGCGAACGTTCACCAATCAACAAGTCATTGATTACATGAATGCGAATTATTACTCTGTGAAATTTGATGCCGAATCCCCTAACCCTGTTCAATTCAAAGGAAAAACCTTCGAAAATCCAGGATGGAAGCAAAATGTTCGTGGGCGCAATAGCCCTCACCAACTATCACGTGCTTTGAATGTCAATGCTTATCCCACCTTGGTTTATTTGGATGAAAATGCCGATGTCATTGCTCCGATCTCAGGGTACAAAACACCCGCTCAACTTGAAATGTATTTGAAGTTCTTCGTTGAAAAATTCGATGGAGATGTCGTTCAGGCGGAATGGGAGGCCTATCGAGATAGCTTCCAGCCCACTTTCCAATAACGAGCGATTGGAGCGAGCAAGCGCTACTGCACCAAGACGCAGCCGCAATGGCTGCAATCGGTCCACAATCTTGTATATTTGCAAAACTAGAACGCAGGTACACATTAGTACGCATGCGCACTTGAACACAACACCAAATCCCTGCCTCTGAAATGAGTGAAACAGCACGCATCATTCTCGATGGAACCGAATACGAATTTCCGGTCATCCAAGGAAGTGAGAACGAAAAAGCCATCGACATTTCGAAACTCAGAGCGCAGTCTGGCTATATCACGCTGGATTATGGATTCAAAAACACGGGGTCAACCCAAAGTGCCATCACTTATTTGGATGGTGAGAATGGAATCTTACGGTACCGCGGGTATGCCATTGAAGCTTTGGCAGATAAGGCTTCATTCCTTGAAGTAGCGTACTTGCTGATTTACGGCGAACTGCCCAATGAAAAGCAATTGACGTACTTCACCGACAGCATTACGCACCACACGCTGTTGCACGAAAACATGAAGCGCTTTTTCGAAGCTTTTCCTGCCGGAGCGCATCCCATGGGCATGCTAAGTTCCATGATTTCGAGCTTGAGCACTTTTTATCCAGAATCGCAAAATCCGAATCGCTCGGTCGTCGATATCGAAAAGACGATTCATCGATTGATTGCAAAATTGCCCACACTTGCTGCGCAAGCGTACAAGCATAATACAGGACACCCGACGGTTTACCCATCCAATGACTTGGGCTATTGTGGCAACTTCCTAAAGATGATGTTCGGTTTGCCTACGCAGGACTACGAGGTAGACCCTGTCGTTGAACGCGCCATCAACAAGTTGCTAATCTTACATGCCGATCACGAGCAAAACTGCTCTACTGCAACCGTAAGGGTTGTGGGATCCTCACAAGCGAACTTGTACAGTTCGGTGTCTGCAGGTATCGCAGCACTTTGGGGACCATTGCACGGTGGAGCAAACCAAGCAGTCATTGAAATGTTAGAAGCCATCAAAGAAGACGGTGGCGATCTGCAGAAGTGGATAAACAAAGCGAAAGACAAAAATGACTCATTCCGATTGATGGGATTCGGGCACCGCGTGTACAAAAACTTTGACCCGCGCGCCAAAATCATCAAGAAGGCTGCAGATGAAGTCTTGGAACAATTAGGGATAGAAGATCCCGTTTTGGACATCGCCAAAGAACTGGAGCAGGTTGCACTCAACGATGAGTACTTTTTGGCTCGCGGACTTTATCCGAATGTCGATTTTTACTCGGGCATCATCTACCGGGCCTTGAATATCCCGAAAGACATGTTCACGGTGTTGTTCGCACTCGGACGATTGCCCGGATGGATTGCGCAATGGAAGGAAATGGTCGAAAACAGGGAGCCCATTGGTCGTCCCCGCCAAGTATTCACCGGCGCCAACCACCGCGATTTCGTTAATTTGGGACAACGCGATTAACCCCTAGCGCCATGACCGATTCCGGAACAGTTGTCCTACAAACATCAAATGGAGTAGGAACAATCGTGTTCGAGCACCCCGCGAGCAATTCGCTACCCGGGGAGCTTTTGTCGGCAATTGCTGCATGCATCGATCAAGCCGGCCAAGATTCGAATTGTGCGGTAATCGTGCTGAAATCAGGAGGCAATCGTGCCTTCTGCGCAGGAGCGAGTTTTGATGAGCTTATTGCCATCGAAAATAAAGAACAAGGACTGGAATTTTTCAGTGGATTCAGTAAGGTGATTCTCGCCATCAGAAGGTGCCCCAAATTTGTTGTTTGCAGCGTGCAAGGCAAGGCAGTTGGCGGTGGTGTTGGTATCGCGGCTGCTGCCGATTATGCAGTAGCGACAAAACACGCTGCTGTAAAGCTATCAGAATTGGCCATTGGCATCGGCCCGTTTGTCGTGGGACCTGCCGTTGAAAGGAAGGTCGGACTCAGCGCATTTCAAACATTGGCCATTGACGCTACGAAGTGGTTCTCCGCTAAATGGGCCCTGGACCATGGTCTTTATGCCGAGCTGCACGAAACCGTTGAAGCCTTGGATGCAGACGTTGAACGACTTTCTAGCCAACTTGCCAAGAGCAGCCCTGCAGCTATGGCGCAGCTTAAAAAGGCAGCATGGTCCGGAACGGAGCATTGGGAAACCCTGCTGCCTGCCCGCGCTGCAATTTCGGGTGAATTGGTCCTTAGCGACTTCACCAAGCGAGCCATA
>Ga0206129_10006748_pt1 | contig 11542 bp, 8 predicted proteins | sample Helgoland_Spring_8_FD_148616 | JGI IMG/M metagenome (GOLD analysis project Ga0206129, IMG submission 148616) | Pelagic subsurface seawater microbial communities from Kabeltonne, Helgoland, North Sea - Helgoland_Spring_Bloom_20160502_2 | ecosystem: Environmental > Aquatic > Marine > Epipelagic ...
TTGCCTTTAGAGAGAACCGTTAGCAACACTATCGTTTGGCAACGCAGCCCGATCAAATTGCTGTAACTGATCAATATAAAATGCCAGCAAGGTCAGATCATCACGCAGTTCGCCACTGCCTTTATACTGATCAACTGCCTGCATAATTTCACTGACAATCACTTTCGGATCGGAAGTGTCGATCGACTCCATCAACCGCACCAGTCGCTTGCGGCCAAAGGCAATGGGGCTTTGATCAGGGCTCATTACATCGGTAACACCGTCGGTGAGCATCACAAACATCCCCTTCGGCGCAGTCACCAACTGAGTGGTAAATTGATAGCCACCCGGGGTTCGGCGAGCGCCAACCGACTTTTTATCGCCCTTGAGCTCGGTGACCTGACCGTTGTCGACAACAAATAGTGACGCATTGGCGCCTGCAAACTCGAGGGTGCTACTGACCCGATCGAGAATACAGACGGTGCCATCAAAACCGGCGTCGGATTCAGCCTGCTCGGATTCATTCTGAAACAGCATATTTTTTATCAGTCGATTGGATTCCGTCAGATAGTCGCCGACCTGGCTCCCTCGGTAAGACTATTCACCTCACCCAAAATACAGGGCCCGGGAAACTCAGCGGTTTTCAAAACCAGCGGCGAGCCATTGATTCTAATTTTCTCAAACACCACAAAGGCGCCGTCCAGCAGAAAATAGATTTCACAATCAGGGGCACCCTGAGTCATCAGAATATGCCCGGCTGATAGCTTTTTCTCCTGCAAAAACGGGATCAAACTGCCAATCTCCGCCGCAGAGAGTGCTGGCAATAGCGACGGCAGTAGCGCCTGCAACTGAACCTGAAGTTGGTTATCGCCGCTGGCGTTGTTTTCCGTATCACTCATCTATGTTAGCCACAGTCTGTCAGTTTATCTATTTTTGAATATCACTATTATGCATAGGTCCTTGTATAGCAGCGCGCGTGCGCCAGTAAAGGTTTGACAGCGCCGAACACAGAGCGCATGTAAGAGCCGCCAAATAACGGCGCGCTGCTACTGCCACAAGCGGTTTTGCGTTACCATTGAGGCCATCGGCAAACGCCGCTTCACGCGGCAATAAACAAAACACAGGCAAAATGGACGGCGGTTAAATCAGGACCCTTATGGAATCTTCTTCAACACAGCACACACCCATGATGCAGCAGTTCCTGCGTATCAAAGCGGAGCACCCCAATGATATTCTCTTCTACCGGATGGGCGACTTCTATGAGCTGTTTTTTGACGACGCTAAACGCGCCAGCCAAATACTCGACATTACCCTGACCGCACGTGGCAAAGCCAACGGCAACCCCATTCCCATGTGCGGGGTGCCCTACCACTCTGCGGAGAGCTACCTCGGCAAATTAGTGAAACAGGGATATTCGGTTGCTATCTGTGAACAGGTGGGCGACCCGGAAACCAGCAAAGGCCCAGTCGAGCGCCAAGTAGTGCGCGTTCTGACACCGGGTACTATAAGTGATGAAGCGCTTCTGGATGCCAATCGCGACAACCTTTTGGTTGCCATTGCTGGCAGTGATCAGCGTATCGGATTGGCCTCGCTGGATATGAGCAGCGGGCGCTTTCAGTTGCTTGAACTGGCCAGTGAAGAAGAACTGCTCAGCGAGCTGCAGCGACTTAATCCGGTAGAAATATTACTTGCCGATACATTCCAAGACTATGATTTTTTCAACCTGCGACAAGGCGTCAAGCGCCGTCCAGATTGGGAGTTTGATCTCGACAGTGCTCTGCGACTGCTGTGCAAACAGTTTGGCACCAAAGATTTGAGCGGCTTTGGCTGCGACCATCTGTCAGTTGCAATCAGTGCGGCCGGCTGTCTACTGCAATATGCCCGCGATACCCAGCGCGGCGCCCTACCCCACATTCGCAGTATTGCCGCGGAAAATCGCGACGAGGCCGTTGCCCTTGACGCCTCCAGCCGACGTAACCTAGAGCTTGATATCAATCTTAGCGGCGGCCAGGAAAACACCCTGTTTGATGTACTCGATACCAGTGCGACCAGCATGGCCAGCCGCTTGCTGCGACGCTGGCTGAATCGTCCACTGCAAAACCTGACTATCTTGCAGGCACGTCAACAGTCCATCGCCGCGCTGCATAACAATTATCTCTACGAAACCCTGCATGAGTATCTAAAGCAGGTTGGCGATATGGAGCGGATTCTCACCCGTGTGGCATTGCGTTCTGCCAGACCACGAGACCTGACTCGTCTGCATGAATCTCTGGCAGTGCTGCCGCAGCTGGCAAGTGGACTGGCAAATATACCCGCGGACCATTTAAGCGAGCTTGCCCGACTAGCCGAGCCCATGCCAGAACTGGTCGAACTACTCGACAGTGCGATCAAGGAAAATCCACCGGTAGTGATTCGCGAGGGCGGCGTGATTGCCGACGGCTACGATAGCGAACTCGACGAGTTGCGCGCACTGAACACCAATGCCGGAAAGTTCTTGCTGGAAATGGAAGAACGCGAAAAAGCGCGCACAGGCATCGCCACTTTGAAAGTCGGCTATAACCGTGTGCACGGCTATTACATTGAGATTTCTCGTGGTCAAAGTGACAACGCACCGGTGGACTATATTCGCCGCCAAACGCTAAAAAATGCCGAACGTTTTATTACCCCAGAGCTAAAAGAGTTTGAAGATAAAGCACTGAGCGCCAAAAGCCGTTCTCTTGCGCGAGAGAAATACCTCTACGACGAACTCCTCGAGAAACTTAACCAAAGTCTGGCTCAACTGCAGAGCTGCTCGGCAGCAGTTGCCGAAGTGGATGTTTTGACGACACTGGCTGAACGTGCTCACAGCCTTAATTTTTGCCAGCCGCTCCTCACCTCCGAGCCCGGCATCTCCATTCAGGCCGGTCGTCATCCTGTGGTCGAAAAAGTCTCCAGCGAACCCTTTGTAGCCAATGATCTGGAGATGCATCACGACCGCAAAATGCTGATTATTACCGGCCCCAATATGGGCGGTAAATCGACTTATATGCGTCAGGCTGCGCTGATTGTCCTGCTCGCTCAGATCGGCAGTTTTGTTCCCGCCAGCTCGGCAACCATCGGTGTGGTCGACCGCATATTTACCCGCATTGGCTCCTCCGACGACCTCGCCGGTGGACGCTCAACCTTTATGGTTGAGATGACCGAAACTGCCAATATTTTGCACAATGCCAGCGCGCGCAGTCTGGTCTTGATGGATGAAGTAGGTCGCGGTACCAGCACCTTTGACGGACTGTCACTGGCCTGGGCTTGTGCCTTCTACCTGGCCGACAAAGTCCAGGCGTTTACCCTCTTCGCCACTCACTATTTCGAGCTCACCTCGCTGCCAGAGAAAATTGCGACCGCCAGTAATATCCACCTTGGCGCCACTGAGTACAACGAGAGTATTGTCTTTCTGCACAGCATTCAGGAAGGCCCAGCAAACAAAAGTTATGGAATTCAGGTGGCCAAACTGGCCGGCATACCCGACCAGGTGATCAGTCTCGCACGTCAGGAGCTTGCTCTACTGGAATCCGGCAGTCATGCAGTGATCACTCCGGAGCCATCGCACTCGACCGGTTCCGCCCCGCACCAGAGTGAACTGTTTTTACCACCCATTAACCTGCAGCTGCAAGAACGACTGGAACGGCTAAAACCCGATGAACTCTCACCCAGAGACGCGCTCGACCTGCTCTACGAACTGAAAAAAATGCTCTAGCTTCAGAGCCAAAAAGTTAATCACAAAAAAGCGCCAGCGGGCATTCACAGCGAGCTGGTAGCTGTTATAATGCCGGCCAAATTAGGACTTCGAACACTGACACGAGAACAAACCAATGACCTTTATCGTCGGCGACAACTGCATTAAGTGCAAATACACAGACTGTGTAGAAGTATGTCCTGTAGACTGTTTTTATGAAGGCCCAAATTTCCTGGTGATTCACCCGGATGAATGTATCGACTGCGCTCTCTGTGAACCAGAATGCCCGGCCAATGCTATTTACGCCGAAGATGAGATCCCCGCAGGTCAGGAAGTGTTTCTCGAGCTCAATGCCGAACTTGCCGATGTGTGGCCGAATATCACTGAACAGAAAGACCCCGCCCCCGATGCAGCAGAATGGGACGGCGTGGAAAACAAACTCCAGTATCTGGAGCGGTAACACCCAGGCCAGCTTGTGGCCTAACATTATTATGTCAAACCGCGTTATTACGCACCCGTAGCTCAGCTGGATAGAGTAGGTGGCTTCGAACCACTTGGTCGGGGGTTCGAATCCCTCCGGGTGCACCAATTAAGATTGCAGAATCCAGTAATTTCAAGGGTTCTAGCCGAATAAGCCTTTAGAAATGTACACACAAATGTACACACACTAGAGGTTTTTTACGTTATGATGCAGTTCGCTATCGGCACATACACCATATCAATGAAATATCTGTTCAAAAGAAGCAACAGAAATACCTACTACTATAGAAGGCGTGTTCCTGCCGATCTAGCAGACCAGTATCCCAAGCCGTTTATTGAAATCTCGCTCAAGCAAAATGATAAGAGTGTTGCTGCTGCACTCTACCAAGAAAAACATCGACTTGTCGAAGAGCAATTCAAACGACTGCGCCAAGGACTGCCCAAAAATAATGTACTGTCTAACTATCAGGCTGCTGTTGCGCTGCTGGCTAAGCACGACCTTACAGAAGCCGATGCAAAAGCATCAACGCAAGGAGCAGAGGAAGCCAAGCAAGCCTTTTATGAGGACGTCGACGACACTATTAGAGATAGATTATCTGAGCAAGACTACGCCGCCTATCGTCACAACGAAGCGCCCTTCCCCCATCATCTCCTCGATGACACCCAGCGCAGTGCATTGGCTATCGCACAAGGTGAGTTTAGGCTTAAAGCATCAGCGTATCCGGCTGAGTACCTACGAATTAAAGGGAGGATTAATAATCGTAGAAACGTTAACGAAGCCAACAACGTGATGAACACCTTTATAGCACAGTGTGGCGACAGAGCCCCTGCGGACTATTCCCGTTCAGACATTAACAACTTCATTACCGCTAGTTTGAAGACCAAAAAATCAGCCACGGTGCAACGTCAGTTAAAATCGATAGCCGCAATGTTTAACTTCGTGTCGCTACAGCTCGACATCACGGTAGATAAACAGCATTGCTTTGAAAAGTTCTTTATACCCGGCCTCGGTGATGATTTAGAAACGCGTGCGGATTTCACAGATGAGCAGATACGGTTAATTCGTGATATGCCGCCCTCTAACACGCTCGAAATAGATTGTATGATCCACCTAATGCTCGACACGGGTCTGCGCGTCAAAGAGTGCTGCGGTTTGTTGGTGAAGGATGTTGATTTGAAGGCTGAAACACCGCACTTGGTACTGTATAAAAACAACATTCGCGGCCTAAAAAATAAGAACAGTCGGCGACTAGTTCCTTTGGTCGGGGCATCTCTAACAGCTCTACAGAAACTTACTGAAGCAGAGTTAAGCACCTACCTATTTCCCCGATATGTCATTGAGACCGAGAACGAGGTGAAAAATGGTAGCGCCTCTGGAGCATGCAATAAACGATTAGAAACCCTACTCGGCGAGCTCTGCCCAACGTCCCACTGCTTCAGACACACCATGCAAACAAGGCTCAGAAATGCCGAGTGCCCGAAGGACAAGCGCAATGAGATCAGCGGTTGGGCCAAAGATGTTAGCGACAAATATGGCTCGCCCTCAGACCTGAAACTTAAAGCCAAATACTTGTCAGCCACCTTGTGAAATTACGGCTCTACTGCTATCTCTCAGTCAGAGATTGTGCAGACTCTTTATCAGGACTCACTGAAGATTCACGAGCATCTTGTTGATATAGAGTATGGCTCTCAGGGCAACGTAGTCAGCATCAACAGGCGAAGCTAGACTGAGCTTAAAACGGCAAGAGTGAGAGCCTGAACAGGTACTATATACCCCTATATGACGCCCACTACGCCTCCCCAGCCAACCCTGCTCCACAGCACCCCGCAGCACGCACTAGACTGCCCTGAGAAGCCTGATATTGTTGGGTTTATGGTGTTTGGTGGGTATGCTTAGGATGCCTCTGAGAGGCTCTGTGATGCTCTCTAAGCGGGGTTGTAGCTGACCTTTTTTAGTGGCTTTAAAATTAATCCTAATCCCGCTTGGCACACTTTTTAATTACGTGCTTCAATAAGCAGATGACAGCATCAGCAACAAACACTCACTACATAAAATACCACCATATCTCCGACGATCCTGCCCTGATAGAGAAGGCTGCTTTGCTGGCTAATCTGTATAAACTATCTAAGCGGCAACAGCGCAAAAGCAACCGTGACTTCGAAGCTGCATTCAACGCAATCCTGACTAGCGCAGACATCTTCCAAGCCTATGCTGGATGGTCGCTATATATACCTACTAACAACAATCTGTTTAGTGGAACCCTTAAGCGCAACAGCACCTATACAACAGAACTTCTTGATGCTCTCAAATGGTTAATCTCGCAGGGCTATCTAGAGCAGGTCTCTGGCGTGACTAGACCTAGAAAGAAGAACAGTAAGAAACGACAGTGGCTACCTAAAGCCTATAAACTAACTGCCAGATGGTTGTCAGAAATATCAGACAAGTCACTGTCAGACCCACGACTGATACGCAGGAATCCTTTAGCAGGTTATTGGGAGTGCAGGAAGAAGATTGATGGTGCGAAAGTAGCTGTAAAGCCTAGTGACAGACAGCTAAAACTTAACCAGACAATGCTCTCTAAAACTGACGAGGTACTTCAAAGCTACGACAAGTTCATGGTAAATGTTGTTACCAGCATTGGCACTACCGCTATCATGCCTGCGCAGCTTTCTATGATGAGAATATTTAGCAAGGGCTCTCTTAATCAAGGCGGTAGGTTGTACTCGGCAGTACAGAACTATAAAGCAGAGACAAGGAAGTATCTCTACTTCGATAAAGAACCAACGCTAGAGATTGATTACAGCTCCTTCCATCCACACCTGCTCTACCACCAAGACGGTCTGCAGTTTAATGGCGATGATCCTTACGTGATTAAAGGCTTTGATCGTGGCCACGTTAAAGTAGCTTTTAACATTATGCTGAACAGGAAAGGAACAAAAAACAACAAGTCTGCTGCTAACACAATCAGTGACGAGCTAGGCATTGATGCTGAAGAGGCAGAAGCGCTTGAGAAAGCCATATTAGAGCTACACAGCCCTATAGCTCAGCACTTCAATTCAGGCATAGGTTTAAAGCTGCAACGCTTAGACAGCGACATAGCCATGTCTGTTATAGATTATTTCGTTAATGTGCTTAAACGCCCTATTGTTAGCATCCATGACAGCTTCATTGTGTCCGTTAGAGATACAGAGTCTTTAATATTGCTAATGGCTGACTGTTACACAATGTATGTTGATGACATGATTGTGATGCGTGGTATTAAAGGCACAGCGCAAGAGTTCTCTAACGCGTTAATGGACGCTATAGACCTCTGCTTTAAACAACAAACAGACAATATGAATAATAATTATTGGAATGCTTTAATCTTTAAAGAAGGCGTTAAAGACTTTAAAGGCGTCGATGTTGAAGAAGACGTTAGTGAGGCAGAGGCGTTATAGGCTGTGCTAACGCTATAGCTTTATAGTTAACTGCACAGCCAACTTCCCTATTGTAAGACGATTAAGGAATAGCTGTTCAGCAGCAATATTAGGACTGGGCTAAGGACGTTATGCTAGAGACTTGGCAGGCTCATTTGGATGGTGTGAGCACTAAGGTTAAGGTGGATTTTCCTTGATTTTATGTAACCACTAGAAAAGTATACGGGCCATAAGTCCATGACTTGCTAAGATCCAACCTTATACGTACTGTCTAGGCTTTTATCTTCTTTGCAAGTCTCTTCCCAGTGAGGACAGTCTTTTCCAATTCTGTGGATTAAGGCGCATAAAAAAGGGAGCAAAAGCCCCCTTTTTTATTGAAGAAATATCTATTTTAACAATTAAAGATCCCAAGCCACACCAGCTGATGCCGTAGTTTCCCCGCCACTAGACCCAACAGAAAACTTGAAGTTGTATTTCGTAGCTCTGTAAGAAAGACCTGCAGCCACTGCAGACTCGCCGTCAAAATATCCAGTGCCTACAGCAAAGCCCCAGCCATCCCCAGGAGCCATTGGCATTGCATTTGTAGCTAACGAAGCGGCAACGCCTGATCGTAATATATCTAAACCTTCTGTTAGATGGGCGATACCAGCAGTATTCAGAGCAATGTCCGCTTTATTAGTGGCTATGCCCGTGGTGTTAACTGCAATGTCCGCTTTATTAGTGGCTATGCCCGTGGTGTTAACTGCAATGTCCGCTTTATTAGTGGCTATGCCCGTGGTGTTAACTGCAATGTCCGCTTTATTAGTGGCTATGCCCGTGGTGTTAACTGCAATGTCCGCTTTATTAGTGGCTATGCCCGTGGTGTTAACTGCAATGTCCGCTTTATTAGTGGCTATGCCCGTGGTGTTAACTGCAATGTCCGCTTTATTAGTGGCTATGCCCGTGGTGTTAACTGCAATATCTTCAGCATTCGTTACTGTAAATTCGTACGTATCAGAAACAGCTGTTACAACTGCCTGAGCATGATCGTCAGTGCTAATAAGAGCATCCATTAAGTTATTAGCTGGATTTAACTCATTTCCGATGTACGCGGCATGAACTTCACGCTCAGCTGTTGCAGATAGCAGGTCTGCATTCTTTGATGTCACAACATCGCCTGCAGCAACCGCGACCGATTGAGCTGCAGCCACACGATTTTCAGCAACCACTAGCTCTGCCGTTAATTCTGTAACAGCCACATTTGCCTCTGTAGAACTAACCAACGCTGTGGCGGCTGCAGCCCGCGCCGCATCTAACGCCTCAGTCGCTGCGAGTATCTCTGCGTCAGACGCATCAGACTCTAAAGCAGCCAACACTGCTTCTGCCTCATCGACAGCGATCTCTGCTTCTTCGAGACTAGATGAAGCTGCTTCAGCAGCAGCTTCAGCCAAGGCAAGATCACTCTCAACTGCACCTGCATCGGTTTGTTTGGCAGCTACGTCAAGCAAAGCACTGTCTCTGGCAGCTTCAGCGTCAGCAAGCTTCTTTTCAGCCGCTGCAATATTAAGGTCGAGGTTATCTTCCCAGCTCTCTAAAGCATCAAAGACATCGCCCCGTAAAGCAAGCTCAGACGCCTGAGCAGCTTCTAAGGCTTGGGTTGCCGCTGCTACCGCTAAATCCGCTTGCTGCTTATTTAGAAAAGCTTCAGCGTACTCAGCCTCCACACCTTCTAGCTCCGAGGACGCATCAAGGTAAGCATTCGCGGCATCTAATTTATTTGCAAGCAGAACTTCATCGCCTTCGTCGCCAGCTGCTGCTGCTTCGGTGGCAGCAATGTAATTTGCTAAGGCCACATCCAAAGCTGCCTGCGCAGAGGATACTGCTGTTTCTCCACTAAGAGCTTCGGCTGCTGCGAGAGTCTGTGCAGTCTTAGCGGCAGTCAAATTCTCCTGGACTGCAGGAAGAGCTACCTGCGCCTCATGAAGCGCTCGTATCGCATCAAATTCGGCTGCCGTGTAACCAGAGCTCACTGCTAGAGCTGCCTCGTAAACCTCTGCAGCACTTTCCGCAGCTGCAGATTTAGCTGCCAGAGCAGAGGCAGTTGTGTCTACCAGCGCCTCTGCCTGTGCAATCTCTGAGTCTGTCGCGTCGCTGTCAAGCAACAAGAGTTGTAAAGCAGCTTTAGCTTCGGAATTTTCAGATGCTGCAGCGGTTACTTCTTCATCTGCGGCAACCTTCGCGGTTTCTGCGGCGGTCGAGGCCCTCATAGCGTTAAAAGCTTCAAGTCCGGACTCAAAAGCTCTTGTCTCGCACTCTTCCACATTCGTTTCTGCATCCAGCTCACAAACTCTAACTTCACCTGGAACGCTTGCTTCATCAAAATTTAAGTCAGCAGCTAATGCAGAAGCTGCTGTGCCGGAAGTAACTGCCAGCGCGATAGCTAGTATTGTCTTTTTCATAATTAATCCTGTACGTAGTTAAAAGTTCTAAGGCCGTCACCTTAGGGCATAACCAAAGAAGGCGGTATACGGAATAGTACGTAGGATAATTACTGCGAAATTATTTTCATGAATTATTAGTCGTAATATATTATGTTTACTTGACTGCAACAGTGCTTCTATTCACTATTGAATACGTAGATCGCGCAAAAAAATCCGTTTAGATTGATCTCAAAATCTTAAATACTTTAATAAGACGAGGTAATTCTATGTGTGATCATTTCCGTAAAGCGGTAGGCATGCTAACTGAAATTGAACACAAAACCGTCACGCTACTATTCCAAGGTTTGTCAGCCAAGGAAGCCGCTAGAATTCTACAGTGCAGTCACAGAACAGTTGAGGGGCAACTCAGTAATATCAAATTAAAACTTGGTGTACCAAAGCTCTCCGGGGAGGTTTTATGCCGAATCCTCGATTCCAGCGGCCAAGATTGGAAGATAGAGAAGTTAGCATGCTCATGTTTTTTCTGCAAAAAATAAGTCTATAGTCATATCTTTAAATCGAGCGCTAACCAAAATATGACGATGGTGATTTTCTCCCAAAGTTTATAGGTTCCCACGCGCTAAGCTTGCGCCTTAGTCTCGTCAAACTTTATGGCCATAGCATTCTGAGTAGTTAGTAAAGCAGCAGACAACAATATGACTCTCAGGCGGTTTGCCCTTAGTAATTAACACAACAACTCAGATGCCTCAGCACTCTAAAAAGTCAGTAAAGTATGAATAGCCACTAGGTAGCTAGACACCTCTGAGTCGCACACAGCAGCGACTATACAGATTTTTTATGGGCAGCTTTATTTGAAATGGGCTTATTTTGTATATGGGCGGGTACAGCAACAATCACAAGACCTCAGCAGCCTCCCCCGCCCCCTGTGGAATAGCCCCCCTGCCTCCTTTTAGAGGTTCAACCATGTACACACAAATGTACACACAACTATGATCAAAAGGCGGTTGACAATAAAATGGTTTAGGCCAATGATGGCAGGGTGTGCGAAGGTAAAGGCTTTGCAAAAATCGAGCAAGACGTGGGTGCACTCCGGGTGCACCATTTTTAAAGGGTTGTGGCAATACTAGATACTTTCTGGCCCCATTAAACCGTTATTGCCCCATTGGTTGCAGTCACATTGGAATAGTGGATGTTTCCAGCCTCAGCCGAACAGCTCTCCCTGCGGCGGCGCCATACCTTCCGGTAACATGTTTGTCGGCGCCGGACTGGCTCTTTCCTTCAAGTGGCCAAGTATCTTCTTAATGACTATCGGATTTTCGATACAAGCGATGACCTTAACGGCACCGCCGCATTCACATGTCTCGATATCAATGCTGAAGACGCGTTTGAGGCGCTGTGCCCAAGTCATGGACGCGCGCCGTTCGGGCGACCTCGGGTCTTGCAATGCATCAGACAGTTTGCGCTTATTGCCCTTGCTCCGCTTCGCCCGTGTGACCAACGCACGATGCGTACTGTTCGGCGCAAACACCCCGTG
>Ga0206129_10006749_pt1 | contig 11541 bp, 13 predicted proteins | sample Helgoland_Spring_8_FD_148616 | JGI IMG/M metagenome (GOLD analysis project Ga0206129, IMG submission 148616) | Pelagic subsurface seawater microbial communities from Kabeltonne, Helgoland, North Sea - Helgoland_Spring_Bloom_20160502_2 | ecosystem: Environmental > Aquatic > Marine > Epipelagic ...
GCAGTATTATCGGTTGTGAGAAACATTACAGATGGAGATTGGTAGGAGAGATTATGATAAATTTAAAGAACGATAGAATGAATGTTAGATTTCCAGAGATATGTAATGAATATGAACTAAATATTAGTTTTCAGCGAACACTCAGGATACCTGATGATGGCAATGACCATTTTCTTCCACCTAGTTTAGGTAAATTCCCTCTGAGGCATATTGAGGACTTTGATTTAGTGGATAAAGAACATTTGAAGAAACGTGGTGGTCTAATTATGCCAATGTTCCAATCTGATGCCTTATGGTTAAGTTTTAACTGTCGTTCAAAACGAAGTATTGATCTTCCAATTGCAATTAAAGTTGCTACGGGAAAAATCAATGCGGTTTCAGGATTGAAATGGGAAAATGGATTAGATTCAGAGCCACAGAACTATTTGGTTGTGCCAGATCAGCCATGGCTTGATGGATTTAATGTGGGTAGGGGAACTGTGCGCCAGTTTGTTGCTGCGCCTCTTGGTGAAGGTCTCACTGTTGAAGAACAAATAAATGCCAATAGTGATGTTGGCGGAATTCAGTTTGAGTTTATTCCAATGAAAAAAGAATATTTCGAAAAGCTAAAGCTAGAAGCTCAGACAGAAGGTTCCCAAGAATTTCATGACATGCGAATGATGTCCTGTTCAAAAATGTCCATTGACGAAATGGGCATTGGAGCAGGAGGTTCTATGCGCCAAGAAATATATGAAGATGAGCATGGTATTGATGCTTGGGACTTAGATAATACTAAGAGATGCTTCATAACATTAGCAAATGCAGAGCAATGGTTATCAATAACTGGTGAAGAGCCACCAATGTCACCAATCTCTTCTGAGGAATATACTGATGCTGGTTTGCCTTGGTTCGATTATTTTGATGAAGATAAGAAATCCATTGAAGGCGCTGAGGCATTAAGTGATATAAAATCTATTAAAGATATCTATAAGATTTGTTTGGTGGGGGGACATCAAGTCAAAACCAAAAGGTTCATGATATTTCGCCTAAAAAGAAGGGTAATATTTCAAATGGATTTTGGTAATCAAATAATATTGATTAGTTCAAAATAAAATATAATGTTACTTAATGATACTTATTAAAATGTGATTTAACTTAGGAGAGTTTTATGACCAACAATGAACATCCAGATCAAGATTTATACGAGAATGCTGAGTTGACTATTTCTCAATGGGAACAAGTTATAGAAAAAGCTAAAAATGCAGGGAAATCAGATTTGCATATGTATATTTTAAGGTCTTGGGCAAACCAGCAATCTGTATCAAATGCAAGTATATGTGCTTTTAGAGAGATAGTAATAGAAGATATAACTGACAGAAGTTCAGGGAGTACGGCAATAGGCAGTATATCTAGGTTTGTACGCGATGTTACTGGTAACCCAAAAGCGACCTGCTATGAATGGAACACAATCAAGGGCGAATGGACGCTTGGAGCATTCCAAACATTTTCATTGAGAAAAGCATTTGGTGCATCAAGAATATCAAAAGGTGGCGCAGGTTTGAAATAAAACTTTAAAGTTCGTAATCACATCTTCATTTCCTTTGCCCAAAATGACATTCTTAATTTATGAAAATAGTTAGCTGGAATGCAAATTGTAAGTTTAGGGATAAACTGAATATCATAGATGCCTATGGATGGGACGTCTTAGTAATTCAAGAATGTGAAAATCCTAATACTTCCAAAGATAGTAAATATAAAAAGTGGGCGACTAATTATAAATGGGTAGGAGATTTAGAATATAAAGGTCTTGGTCTATTTCTGCCTGAAAATATGAATACTGATATAATTGGAATAAATCCTCATTCAAATAAACATTTTATAACAGTTCAACTCCCTAACGGAATGCAAATTCTTGCTGTTTGGGCGCATGCTGGAAGTAACAGGAGTGTTGGCTATATTTATCAGCTTTGGGAATATCTAAAAGCAAATGAAAAGACACTAGATTGGGACAATTTAGTGATTATTGGTGATTGGAATAGCAATGCCCAATGGGATAAAAAGCGAAAAGTTGGAAATCATTCTGATGTATGCAATTTTTTAAACTCCAAGGGTCTTTTCAGTGGCAATTCATTCAGATGGTGAAATACCTCATGGTAGCGAACCAGATAATACATTTTTTATGCATAGAAACTTAGATAAAGGTTATCATATCGACTATTTGTTTGCTGCTTCAAAGTTTTTTACAAGCTCTGAAAAAATGAATATTGGTGATCGTAATAAGTGGCTTCAATATAGTGATCATTTACCAATAAGTTATAAGTTAAATACAGATTAGATATTTTTATCTAAATAGATAAATCATATATTTTGGTAATCTCACTAAATGGTATAGTTTTTTTTAGCCTAAATGCTTCCTGGTCTAAAATCACATTTTGTACTTCAGGATCAAAATTAGGCATCACCATAGTATATGGAGAGCCGCCATTTTCATCTTCAAGGTCTTTCATTAAAACTCTTGGAAGTTCTATAACTATTGGCTTGGGGGGTAGGCTTATAAAATTCATAATTTTACTAAAATTTTGCAATTCTTCTTTTATGATAAGAACATTCTGTTCTTCAGCAATATCAATGAGATTTTTCACAAAACAGAGCAGTTCTGGCGCGGTCTTTGCATAGCTTTCAGCTTTTTGCCTACCGCCAACCACATAGAGATCACCGTATTCAAAATTCATTGCTTGAGGGTTTCTATTTTCGGTTATGCTAGCTTTGATCAGGCTAAGTCCAGAATGATGATGATATGAATAATCATATTCATCATATTTGATATATGGATAAGCCCATTTTAAAAAAGACATGACTTTCCAATCTTGCATAATATTCTTACCACCTAGTCCATGCTCTTTTATCATGGGTAAAAGATGAGCAGATGTGCCATGAAAAAGTGTTCCAGGGTACCATTTAATATTCTGATTTTCCATAATAGTGTATCCTAGGTAGTTTGTTTTAAAATATATTAAGATTACTAATTTAAATTATTTATATTTTTCGAATATCTGAACGATGCTGTTCTAGAATAGCTTCATAAAATTTTAACCCTGCATCTGCAGTTAGGGCTGTTTTTTCGATTAATTGATTAGTAATACTATTTGCTTCATTTTGAGCTTTGAGGTTTTGAAGTAGGCTTGCGCCAACACTTCCGGCCCTTAATACTCCAGCAATCGGCTTTGCTTCTGGATTGCTCGGGTAAAATCTAATATCTTCTGATCCTAAGAGTATCTTTGCTTGAAACTCACCTTCAGTCCATCCATCAGCATCAATGTTTTCTCGAAAATGATTAAAATCTTCATTGCTGAGCCAGTTTTCTCCACCATTTTCTATCCACCATTCAGGTAAAATAGCTATAGGCAGTAGTTTATTATGTTCATAGAGATTGAAAAATTCATCATAAATAAATTCCATTTGAATATGATCGTCATAATCATCATCATCATCTTCAGTGAAATCATTGTTGTGACTGCTATTTTTTAGTCCTATCTCCATCATTTGACTTATTTTGAAACCTGACTTAATCAATTGCATCTCTTTTTCAGCTAAATCATGCATTGCAGCCATCAACTTAGTGCGTGGTTCATAATTTTCTCCCCGCCCTGAAGAATGTATTAAATAAATATCAGGATTTAGAGCACCATCAGACCTAAGTGGTAGAATGGACATTTTAATCTCTACTCCCCCAGTTTCATTCTTTTCTATACTTAAAGAAAGCTTATGAATTATTGAGGCAGTTACTTGCTTCCAACCTGCTCCCTCATGACGGTCATTTAAGTCATATTCTGGAATTTCAAAGTTTCCAAAGTCAAAATCGATTGCACGTAATGCTGATACTATTTCTGTATCGTCTCCGCTACATAATGTGCGCTGCTCCTCTGGAATACAAAACATTCGAATTTGATGCGTTGTGGCGACATAGCCAAGTTTTACTGAAGGAAATGCCCAATTGTCATCAGGTTTATATCCGTCAGTAGTGAATTGACTACTGGAAATTACAGATTCACCACTCATAAAAGATTCTCTGAAGTAATTATCAAACAATTGTTTTGGGAAATTTGCGGCATCGCCATATGGAGATGGTTCAGCTTCATCTTCGCGAAAATATTCAATTCCGATTTCAGTAGTTTCTAAAACTTTCCAAAGTTCTGTTATGTTGGTCCGGCTTTCAATTGCTTCAGCAAGTACCTGTGCATATTCATCCAAAAGGGCAACGGCTGAAATATCTGCACTATTTGAAGGTACATATGATGGACTATATGAACTACCTGTTATTAAGGATTTAACGGCTGTGAGCCTTTCCCGTTCAATAGATTCTGGCTTTGCGCTTTTGCAAAGTAATTCACCTGCCGCTTGTGCTAATGCTATAAATGCCAAGGGGTTTGAGGCGTATTCTCCACCTTTCCCATTATCGGGGGTGTCTTCATCAGGAAAGCGGAAGTAACGTTTGCGTTTTTGCCATATACCCTCTTGACCTGATTTGTCTGTAATTTGCTTTGCACCATTAAGCGGTTTGTCTTCATCAATACGAATTGCCAATTTTCCCAAATTTAATGCAAATATCTTTTTATCATCTAATGATAGTCTTGAATTACTCTTCAAGCGTTCAATATCGTTATCAAGTTTATTTGATTTTTGATTGGTTATTCTATCTTTATTTTGCATTTGTTCTCACTGTAATCAAGATTTACGAAAAGTAGTTATAATGCTTTGACCATTTGTCAAAACAACAAGGTTTTTGCATTTTTCAGCAATTTTTGGACAAATTGTTTCCTCAGAAACTAATAGTTTCAATCTATTTTTTGAAATTGTTAAGTGATAACAATTAGAACCTGCTGGCATTTCTCTGTCTCCGTTGAAAAAAACAATATCAACTTCATTACTTTTAATGCCGCGTTGTTGTTTTCTTAGCATGGCGTGTGATGTCCAATATGGGTTAATAGTCTCGTTTGATGTAATATTTTGCATTTTAAAACTCCTTTGATAAAGAGATTATGCAATTAGTTTGGCATTTTTACATTTCCTATTTGGTAATTTGTTTGGCAATAAATATTATATTTATTGGTAATACAAATACTATATATTGTCTAATTATTTGGTAATTCTATTTTAGATTATACAAAATTTTCTATTTTTAGGTGGATTTGAAGATATTGCGAATTGCATATAGTTCTAATGAATAGCTGGCATAATCATAAAAGAATGACATCAGACCTGATCTCAACAACAGCTTTTTTAAACCTACTCCAAAAATAATTAGAATATTCTTTGTCGTAATTGAAGCTGCTGTAAGGGTCTTCAAATTCATCATATACCGCACGAATTTGATAAGGTTTCATCTTATTTATTACCTGTGCCAGTTTTACCTCATCATCAATGGATGTGGCCGCGTCATATAGATAATCTAGTTTAGTTGGTCGGTAGTAAGTTGTTTGTTCTGTCATTTAATCTCCATTTGGTTGTTTTTATTTAAAAAATTAGTGAGATATCCCTGATCTAGGCAGCCTGATCTTTATACAGATAAAAGTATTTATCTGCTCTTTGGCATGAATAGCCTTTGATCGACTTGGTAAAACGCTCATAGATATCTGCTCGTTTTTGGTCAGTCACATTAAACATGAACCATTCACTTCTTACTTGAGCTATAAGTTTATTGGCTGCTGTTAAGAGTTTTCGGTAAAGGGCAAGAGGCTTAGGTGTATTACCTTCAATAGTGAATACTTTGAGGTATTCGATGTCACCCATCCATTCATCAGTATCCTCTTTGTACATGATGAGAGTATTGTTGTCGTATTCTACGACGTAATTGTAACCTTCGTGATAAATAGTTTCTTTCAAATATGCTCCAGTTTTAGTGTGAACTCTTAATTTCAATAAAGATTAAGAAGCACTAATATATTTTAATATGATTGTGTTTAAGGATGTTATCTTAAATTGTAATAAATGATATCTTGAGTTATTATTATAATTATTAGACACATTAATACACTTACATCTAAGCACATGGTTTGTCAAGGTTTTATCCATCTAAAGCCTTAAATTATGGGCTCTTATCAAGTTAAAAAGCCTCAATTATAGACCTTAGTCTATTTTTAAGTAAATATTGAGATTTAAACACGTAGTTAAATACATATATTATATTAAAATATTCCTTGTCCTTGAATAAATTGAGTATATTGTTTTGATACTAAATATATTTAAGGAGAAAAATATTCATGTCTAGTGTGCAATTGTCTGATGACACAAATGTAAGAGTTGATGATCAAGGGTTTATTTATTTTGAAATTGATGATGGTGAAGATGACGCTCCTTTTAAATGTGGTGAAATTGGATTGGGTTATGTTATTGATGCGATGGAAGAGGTATTAGCCGCTAAAAACGAAGAAGATAATACTTTTACTGTTGAGAATTATCCGTTAGTTGAAGTTACTCTAATTGATAATGATTTTTATTTAATGAATAATGATGATGATAATTTCTGGGAAATTGTTGCGGATAAAGATGTGTTTCTTGCGGCGCTAAAAAGTTTCATTCCTGAAGAATGATTTATAAATGAATTTAAAAAAACTCTCAAAAGTTTATTAACATAAAGGTTGGGTATCAATGAGTAAAGAAACTGAGACATCGCTGCTAAAAAAGAAGTTAGCGCCGCTAAAGAAGAAGTTAGATTTCACGTATATTGCGATTATAGTACTTTCAATTGCATTATACGTTGGCTTTGACGACCTTATTTCTGGTGCCGTTTCGGGTACAGCTAGAGATACTATTAGTGCTGCATTAGCAGCAATATTTGTCCTTATCACCACCATGTACATGTTGAATAAACAATCTGATATTGAACAAGATAAAAAATATAAAGCTGAAATATTTACAAAAAAGTTCCAATTATATGACGATCTCATAACTAATTGGTTAAATATAGCTTATATTGATAAATCCATTAATAAAGAAAATTATAAGGAATGCCTTGATAACCATTATGAAATTTTAATGGTAGCACCAGGCAACGCAGTTGAACGCAGTGCAAAAATCATGGCTATCGTATCTACAAATTATCAAGATCGTAGAATAAAGAAATTAGATGATGATGATTTGGATGAGATGAAAGCAATTATAAATGAGTTCACCAAAATTGTACGAGAAGAATTATCAATTTCAAAAATACCAGTAAATGTTCTTAATCCAGAATACATAGAAGACAATGAACAGATAGTTAATGGTAAAAATTTGGACAAATTTGAATTCCAAGGGAAAAAATATAACAAAGGTAGGCTAGTAATTGCAGTTGTAAGGCATACAGTTTCGCAAAAACAGTTTCGCAAAAAAAAGTAAAAACTATTGATGATCTTAAGCAACTTTTTCCTGATTCATATTGGTCAAAAGGTAAGGAAAGTAATTCAAAAAATAGGTTTATTGTTGAACTTAAGCATACTGCAGAAAAAAACAAGGCAAGATTTTTCAGAAAATCTGAGGATATGATTCAATTGTTTGATAGTGATGCTGAGGTAATTGTTAATAATCAATGGGGTACTAATTTTGATCATTTCAGACGTGAAGTTCAAACGAATTTAAACTATGAAATTAAAAGGCATGGCCCAAAACAATGATGTGTAATCTTTTTTAAAGAAATTATTTTGTAGATGTAATTAATTAGATTTTTATTCTGAGGGTTTTACAGCCTTATTATATTCTATTAATAATTCAGCAAACGTTATAGTGTAATTTTTAGGAATTTGTGATACTAATTTCCCACCTTTTTTTAATTTTGGCTGGATTGGTGTCATATCATCAAGAAAATAATAAGTCGCTTCTGTATCTTTTTTAAGGGTATCATCTTTAGAGTTGACGGCTCTTTCCCAACGCTCTAGATGACGATTTTTTTCATCTTTTTTATATGATGCATTCTCTAAGAATCTTTCACATGTCGGCTTTACATTTTGCCATTCAATATTCTGAGTTGTTATAATTCCTAAAATTTTTGATATACTGCCAAGACCAGGATCGTCAGTTTTATTTGTAAAATATGGAGCAAAATAAAGTGGAGATCCCTTCACCTTATCTCTTCGATAAAGACCATATTTGTATTTCTCTATTTGATCTGTTTCACTTAGGTCCTGAACTAGTATTTCTTTTTGATTAGACATACCATATCGCCTTTCATAATAATTTAAAAAATCATTTAGCTCCGCTTCAGTTTCTGTAGATGAGAAAACTTCTATAGATGAGAAATCACTCATAAGTTTACGCCAATTTAGATCAATAACTTTAATATTTGTATTTTTTTCTAGCAAATTAATTCCAGATTGGTGTGTTAAAAATACGAAATATTTTTGATGTGCATTCTTTTTTAGAAGCAAATCTTGATAATTTATATATTGTTCACTTGTTGCTTTATTACTACTTACTTTACACTCAACAATAATATAATATTTTTTATTATTATCAGCAAATTCTATCTCTATATCTGTCCTGCCACGTTTGTACTGACCTGATTTTTCTTTTTTAAAGCTTTTTTCAATCTCTATCACGGCTGATTTTAAACAGTCGTCGCGACTTGATTCTAACTTTATATCAATTGCCTCAAGGAACTTTTCAAAAACTGTAGAATGTTTGCTTACCAAGTATGCTATTATCTTTGATAAATTAGTTTCTTTTTTTGTACTATCTGCAATATCAAATAGATTATGAAGACTATTCTTTTGATCTTTTTCTTTAATTTTCATTTTAAATTATCCAATGTATTTTATATCAATTATTGAAAAATATTATTAAAGTTTTTGGAATCTTAATTAGGTATACTATCTGTCCAAATGGCTTCCATGCCTGAATTCTCCATCATGGTAAGATCCAAATCTTCTACACCGTTATCAAATGCCCAATTCCACATTATACCCGTTTGAAGGCCCCATTCGCTTTCCAACCAATCATTCAAATCATCTTCTGATATTTTTTCTAGTGTTGAAACATCAATCCAAGCTTCTGCGCGAATTAATGGCAAATTATTAGTAGAAAATTCAACTCCTACAACATTAACTTTAACTGCATTGAATTCTCCATGGGTTTTGTTGTCAAAGTAATTTTCCCAGTCTTCAAAATTTTCAGCAATAAAATTACATTTTATGAATTTTGAAACCAACATACATATTTCTGATGTGCTCTTGCCTCCACCGGTATTCCAAACATTTTTAGCCTCTATGATTTCGCTTGGAATTAGATTTTTATCAGGATCGTCAGTTGCAGAAAACCATTCTACATTTGTGTATATTATTTTTTTTTTCATTCTTCTTTACCTCTGTAATTTTTCAATTAGTTGGTTTTGCTTTGAAACAGCTAATTTCAATTTTACTGTATCAAGTGAAATATTTTTTTGTGGGTGATGAATTAATTTGTAGATTTTTTTGATTGTGTGAAAACCAATATGCTTTTTCAAATTGAAGGTAGCAAATATATTGAGATTTTTGCATTATAACTTTCACAATAATGTTTTCTGATTTTTTTTGAAAATATCAAATTAAACAATATTGCAAAAATATGAACATTGGTTAATGATGTCAATGTGATATCAAATTGTAAATGCGATTGATTATGTTAATTTTTTTCCCTTGATTAGTATTAAATATAGCAGGGGGATGCCTTTGAATTCAGCAAAGACAAACCAACCGCAGCGAAAACACACTGAGAGAGAAAGCTAACATGAACAATATTGAGAAATGTAAAAAGCTTACGCAAGAGCGTGACTGGGCAGGGATATTTGAGCTTAATGGGCTGGAGATAGACTCGTTTGGAACAAAGAAAGAATTAAGTGTTCTTGGTGATTATCTGCAAAAAGATGAGGTTGTATTTGCATTAGTTTCGGGAATGATTTCACAGTTTGAAACTTCAACTGACTTTGATTTTGGAACAAAAAATTGGATCTCAGCGCTAACTAGCGAGCGTATACTTTGCTTAGATTATGCAATGCTATCATCATCTATTAATACTCAGAGTTTCAGATTAAATCAGATACAGGCTGTTTCAGCCTCGGAAGGTTGGTTTTTTGGTAAAATCACTGTTGATATTGGAGCAGGATTAATTGTTATTGATAACTGTGAGAAGCCACATGTTAAGGTCTTTGCAGATTTAGCAAATCAGTTAATTCGCTAGAAAGAAGAAGGTGAAACTTTACTTTCAGAAGCTAGCGTATCCATAGCTGATGAAATTTCAAAGCTAAATGATTTACATATCAAGGGTGTCTTGACCGCGGATGAGTTTTGAAAGCTAAAGAAAAATTAATTGTGAAGTTATAAAACTTTGTGAGTTGCTTCAAAAATATAGCTTGATAGAGCTTAGAAAACAGTCATGTGATAAATGCAATTAATTTCAGCATCATTGTTAAGCGGTGACAGTCGGGTTTAATCTTGAGCATAAGAATTCTGCATTTTATCTTCTTGCCATCTTTGTAAGCGCCTTACGCTTTAGTTCGAACAATGCCTGATGCTAGACAGTGGACACCAAATCATATGTTTTTAATGTGAAAATAATAGACCATGGGCGTATACGTGCTCAAAATGAAACTTAGTAGAGCAAATAATAGTAGACAAAAGGCGAATACGTATACTAAAATGATACTAAATAATATTGCTAAGCGGTCCTGGAAATTAAGCTGGTTCTCATGAATATGACAGACTTCAAGAAAAATAAGATAAAATGCATTACATAAAGACATTTTTAACTATAATTTGGGTGTTTATAATTAAATTGCCATTATTAATAATTTGGCGCCTTTTTTGTGCGCCAGGAACAATATTTATTTCTTTAAAATATTTTTTTCCCACTGAATGGGGTAAAGATAGAAACGTAGCAAAATCAGCAAGAGATTATCGTAATGTTGGCGTCATGGCGCCAATCTATTCAATTATATTTTATTTCGGATTAATTCTCATATTAAGTGGTTAATGGGACACAAATAAGAAAGAGTTCCTTTAATGTTTTTAACAAAAAGTAGATTTGTAACGGCGCTCACCTGTCCAACTAAATTATTTTACATGGCCGATACTGATTATGCCAATCAATCGGTCGAAGACACGTTTCTTGCGGCGCTTGCTGAAGGTGGCTTTCAAGTTGGAGAATTAGCAAAGCAATATTTCCCTGGAGGCATTAACATTGGCACTTTGGACTCAATAAAAGCATTGGCTAAGACAAATGAACTTCTTAGAAATGAAAACGTAATAATTTTTGAAGCTGCAATAAAATATGAAAATTGTTTTATAAGGGTCGATGTTTTAGAAAAAAAGGGAAACTTGATCAAAATTCATGAGGTTAAAGCAAAGTCATTTAACGGCAATGAAGCTGCAAATTTCTTAAAGAAAGATGGCACACCTAATTCTATCTGGAAAAAATACCTATACGATGTAGCTTTCCAAAAATGGGTTTGTTCTCGTGCGTTTTCAAAGAGCATGATCTCTGCCAATTTGATGCTTGCTGATAAATCAAAAAAAATTGCAGCAGCAGGTTTGAACCAAAAATTTAGAGTTATAG
>Ga0206129_10006751_pt1 | contig 11539 bp, 7 predicted proteins | sample Helgoland_Spring_8_FD_148616 | JGI IMG/M metagenome (GOLD analysis project Ga0206129, IMG submission 148616) | Pelagic subsurface seawater microbial communities from Kabeltonne, Helgoland, North Sea - Helgoland_Spring_Bloom_20160502_2 | ecosystem: Environmental > Aquatic > Marine > Epipelagic ...
TTATCTGCTTTCTTTAGAACAGACGAAGGAATGGAAGTATACAAGGCAATTGAGAAAAGACTAAACTAGTCACCTTTATAGTAATAGGCTGCTGAAAGGTGGCCTATAACTATATAAAATAAAAAACAAATTATGGCTGTAAGCGTAGATACTGTTTATCAGAGAGTATTAGCAATACTCAACAAAGAACAAAGAGGTTATGTAACCCCTCAAGAATTTAATCTATTTGCTAATCAAGCTCAGTTAGATATATTCGAACAATATTTTTACGATATTAATCAGTTTGGCAGGATACCTGGTAATGACACCGAGTTTTCTGATATGCTTAACTTGCTTAATGAAAAAATAAATATATTTGAAGTAGACGCAGATATGACTTATAATGCAACTACTGAACATTGGTCACCCCCTGCTGACCTATATAGGATAGGTACAATAGTGTACAACAATGTTACTACTAGTAAATCATTATATCCCGTACCTAATACAGTTGTTACTACAACAACACCGATAGAAGCAGAAAGAATAAACTTTAATGAATTTCTGTATATAAATCAATCGGCTTACGCAAAACCCACAAATACAAGACCCGTATTTGTAGCTTCAGAAGACGGCTACAAAGTTTATGGAGATTCTTTATTAACTACCAATGTAAGATGTAATTATATAAAAGAGCCCGCTCAAGTACAATGGGCTTACCAAATGGTTTTTGGCGAAGCGCTTTATAACGCAAACGAGTCTACCGACTTTGAATTACACCCTTCAGAAGAAACTGAGCTAGTAATAAAAATACTAGAATTCGCAGGCTTAGTTGTTAAAGACATAGGGCTATATCAGGTAGCGAATCAAATAGAAGCACAAACTAACCAACAAGAAAAAGCATAATATATGGCATTGATAAATCAAACTCCAGAAGAATACTACTTAGGGCCCGACGGCGTATGGGATAGTGGCGATGAAAATTATGGCGATTATCAATTTGTAAGTATAAGCGACATTATAAATAATTTTATAGTGGCCTATGTTGGTCAGGACAAGTTAATAACAAAAGTAAAAAGAACTGACGTTGCATATTGGGCACAACGAGCTATCCAGGAGTTTAGCTTTGATACACTGCCTCAGGATAAATCAATAGAAATTGAAATACCTCCGGGACTATATATGGTGTTACCGCAAGATTATGTTAATTACACAAAGCTGTCTTGGACAGATAGCCGAGGTATAGAAAGAATAATATATAAAACCGATTTAACAAGTAATCCAAATGCTATTATACAAGATAGTGATTATGAGTACACTTTTGATAATGAAGGTAATATACCTTTAGCGGATGAGTCAGAAACATTGAAAAGATGGAATGCTAAAAGTAATTTCCCTTTGGCGGGAGCAGGTGGCGGTAACTGGGATTTAGTAAACAATCCAGACCTGTTAGCACTTTACGCTTATGGCGGAAGATACGGTATAAACCCAGAGCAAGCTCAAGCAAACGGTACTTTTTACATTGATAGAATAAACGGGGTAATTAGATTTAGCTCAGATATAAGAGGAAGAGTAGTTACATTAAAGTACATAAGTGACGGATTAAGTACTGCAGAAGATATGACTGTTCACAAGTTTGCGATGGATGCAATAGAAAAGTATATAGCTTATTCTATACTATCTACAAGATCTAACGTGCAAGAGTACTTAGTTGCTAGATTCAAGAAGGTCGCTTCAGCAGCGAGAAGAAACGCTAAAATTAGATTGTCAGAGCTTAAGTCAGACCTAATGGCGCAGGTATTTAGAAATCAATCAAAATGGATTAAACACTAAAATTAAATGGCAGAATTAATACGCACATTTACCTCGGGTAAAATGAACAAAGATCTTGATGAAAGGCTTGTTCCTAACGGAGAATATAGAGACGCTTTAAATTTAGAGTTAGCTTCTTCCGATAGCTCACAGGTTGGTACTTTTCAAAATATAAAAGGCAACTTAGAGCTAAGGTATAAAACATATAATCCAGTTACGCAGCAAAGAACTTTGTGGACCAGCGGTTATATTGACGACGATATTAATGACGCAGTATGTATAGGTTCTGTGGCTGACAGAAATTCAGATGAAATATATTGGTTTATAGCCTCAGGCCCAGGTGATATTAGTGCTATAGCTTCGTATAATACCGTAACAAAAGTAACAGCCCCGTTAATAGTAGACTATGACGAGGGTATACTTAATTTCAGTAAGGATTACTTAATAACAGGTATAAATATAATAGAGGGGATACTAATGTGGACAGATAACCAAACTGAGCCCAAAAGTATAACCATAAAGGATTGGGTTAATTCAACCCCTGATTTTAGCACACACTCGCAAATATATGGGAGAGATTTTATTGAGCAAGATATTACTGTAATAAAAAAGTATCCATTAAATCCGCCTACAATATCATTATCTTCAGTTGCGCAGGAGGATAATGAGGGTAATATTGTTAATATATCTACTACTACGGACGCTAGTTTTATGATTTTAAATGGGGCAGGAGTTGCTACTCCAGTGTCTACCGGTACTGAAAAAACATTAACCTGGGCGCAAAACCAGACCCCTCCCTTTTATAGAGAGGGAGATGTACTTATACTAACTCTTGATAATGAAGGCGAAACCGGTTCAGAAGTTGCAGAAATAAGATGCTCTATAGCAGGGATTATTCCGCCTGAAGAAGGGGCTACACAAACAGGGGCTGATGTTATTGTGTTGAGCGTGGGGCCAAGTACAACAGGGGCGGATACAACAGACCCTCAACTATATAACGTAATACTCGAGCAGCAACAACCGCTTTTTGAATTCAAGTTTGCCAGATTCGCTACAAGGTGGAAATATAAGAACAATCAGGTTTCTGCTTACTCTGCTTTTTCAAATGTAGCTTTTTTGCCAGGGGAGTTTGACTATTCTCCAAAAGAGGGTTATAACCTTGGTATGACTAACAATACTAGGCAGTTAACTATATCTAATTTTATACCTGCGGATATGCCAGGGGATGTTGAAGAAGTAGAAATACTTTACAAGGCATCGAACAATGCTAACGTGTATGTTGTTGATGGGTTTAAGCCTACAGACCCAGGTTGGCAAAACAACACTTTTGAAATAAAGACGGAAATAATAACTTCTGTAATACAAAGCAATCAGCTATTAAGACCTTATGACAATGTGCCCCGCAGAGCTCTCGCTCAAGAAGTAACGGCAAATAGATTAATATATGGCAACTACGTTCAAAATTTTACATTAAGCACCCCGTTTACCAAAGTTCCCTACAAAACAGATATGTCGGTTGGCTTGTACTCTAGGACTATATCCACTGAGAACACAGGGCCTACTTATGTTAATACAAACAACGTATTAGTACACCCGTCAATTAAAACAATGCGCACCTATCAAATAGGAGTGGCATATATGGATAAATACGGCAGAACAACACCTGTGCTCACGAGCAATAGTGCTTCTTTGGTTGTAGAAAAAGCATCTTCTGCTAGCGCAAACAATATAAGAGTAACCCTAAATGGCAACCCACCTAAATATAAAACTTTAACTGGCTTTGCTGATTTTACACATTACAAGTATTACATAAAAGAAACGTCAAGAGAATATTACAATCTAGCGTTAGATAGGTTTTATGATGCAGAAGATGGTAATGTATGGCTTTCATTTCCGTCCGCAGAAAGAAATAAAGTAGACGAAGATACTTTTCTGATACTAAAAAAAGAACACGATAACAATATACCTGTTTTTGAAAAAAGCAGATATAAAGTAATAGCTATAGAAAACGAGGCCCCTTTGTTTTTAACGCAGCAAAGACTTGGTAAAGGAAATCTTCTTACCAACTTTGGTGGAGGGCAAGGAGCCACACCTACCGAAGGCGGTAATGAATTGCAAATTCCAAAAACTAATTTTGATCAAGCGTTTGGAGCGGAAACCCGTACTGAATCCGGCTTACAATTAAGAATAACGGGTACAGCGGGCCAGGTAAGCGAGTATTATAAAATATCTACTTTTTCTTTAGACCAAACACAGAATTTTGTTAGAATAGTAGTATCCCCCGCATTTGGTCCAGATGTAAATTTTGCTACAGTTTCTGGCGGAGAAGTTCCAGAAGGCACGGGAGTAACGCTATATGATTTAACAGACGTTAAGAAAGCTGAATTTACCGGAAGGTTTTTTGTTAAAGTAAACTCAGACAATATATTAAGGCAAAAAATACAAGCGGCTAGAAATAATAACAATACGTTTATTAGAAAAGCTATTGCCCCGCTTTGGAACTTTAGTTCCGCTAGTGAATTTAACAGCAGTTTCTGGAAAGAAGGAGGGTCTTGGCCGCAGGTTGATGCAACGGGCCAAACAGGTAGAATATTCATTGATAGATTTAACCCTAAATGCGAAAGCAGGGGGCAGGGAACAGACGTTGAAGGGAAAATAGTTATAACTGATGCTACCGGATACGGAGCGGGTAGAACCAACACTACAAATGGCCATGCCCACGGTATAGTGGACCGGAATCCTCGATTACTGGAGCAGCTTAATACAGTAGGAACTATGTTTAGGTTTGTAGACATTGGCAACGGCGTAAAAGACCCCACTGGGACTGTTTATGTTGTGACTAATAGCCAGCTTAATCTCGGAACTAATTATGACTGTACTAATAACTCAAGCGCTTCGGATGCCTGGGATGCACAGACAAACCAATACGCAAGGTGGACACTTACTTTTGAACAGCTTGAAGGTGGTTCAACAGCACTCCCTTGGAATCCTTCCACTCTTCCAAATATTATTGAAGGCAGCGGCCCAGCATATAATTTTACTAATCAATTTGCATACGTGGGTATAGAGTTTTTAGCATCAGACCCAAATGATGATACTTTTTCTAGCTCTAGCCCTGCTATATTTGAAACGGAACCAAAAGAAGCTGCTGAATTAGATATATATTGGGAAGCCCCGGGTGTTTATGACATAAGTGATTTTGGGCAAACCCAAGATTTAACTTGGTTTAATTGTTATTCATTTGCAAATGGTGTTGAGTCAGATCGCATTAGGGACGATTTTAACCAACCTATAATAGGAGATGGCGTCAAAGCTTCTGCAACGCTGGATGCACCTTACGCGGAGGAGCATAGATCCACAGGCCTTATATTCTCGCAAATATTTAACTCCGTATCAAGTACAAATAACTTAAATCAATTTATACAAGCGGAGGGCATTACTAAAGACGTAAACCCAGAGTATGGCAGTATACAAAAACTGCACACCAGAGACACTGATTTAATCACCTTGTGCGAAAACAAGTCAATGAAGATATTAGCCAAGAAAGATGCTTTATTTAATGCAGACGGCAGCACTAACTTAACATCCAACGCAGCAGTATTGGGACAGACTATAACATTTCAAGGGGAATTCGGCATAGCCACTAACCCTGAGTCATTTGCGGAATTTGGTTTTAGAATGTATTACACTGATGCCAATAGGGGTTCGGTGCTTAGATTGTCAGGCGACGGTATAACGGATATATCTGATTACGGCATGCACTCATTCTTTTCAGATAACTTAAATGTTAATAAAACTATAATAGGATCTTACGATGTTCAGAAAAGAAACTACAATATATCCTTAAACGCTCTAACCCCTTATTGGCAACAAACTTTAGGAGCAGGGACATTTGACAGACTTAACAAGCACCCGCTGTGTAATCAATTTGTTAATAGTTTACCGACTACCAGCACGACTGTGTCATTTAAGGAAGATGTAAACGGATTTACTTCAAGAAAAGTCTATGTGCCGGAATCAGCTACATATATAAACAACGTTTATTATACATTTAAAAACGGATTAATATATGAGCATGCAGCTAATCCTTTGTACAACACTTTTTATGGAGTAGGCCCTGGAGCCTCTGAACTTATTGGGCCTTACTACGAAAGCTCTTTTAATACTATATTTAATGACAACCCAGCTATGGTTAAAGGGTACAAAACTTTAAACTATAGCGGTACTGATTCTAAAGAATATTCGTACACAAATACAAATGCTCCAAATCCGCAGTGGTTTTCATTAGCACAAATACAAGCAGCAAATATAACACCTGTTCGTATAAGAGAAACAGAAGGCTGGTATGTTAATTCTATTGTTACAGACTTGCAAGAAGGACAACTAAAAGAATTTATAGATAAGGAAGGTAAAAAATTTAACTACATAAGGGGTATGGACACTTTCTATACAACAAATTGCGACAACAATGTAGATTCAAGGGAGTTTAGTGTGCAGGGTATAGGCAGGGCTAGCGTGGTAAATGTTATTCAAACAGAATTCTTAGTTGTTAATAGTTTAGACACAGATTGCTTTACTCCAAGATAAAATAATAATAATATGATAACACTATATAACTTTACATTTGAGGTAGTAAGCTTTTATGAAACCGCAGGGAACGATTGGTCAATAAATAATCCAACTACGGAGTTACTTTTAACGCCTTTACCGGGGTATACATTGAATGCAGCTGATTTTTCGCCTACATTGCCTTACCCCCAATATGTCAATAGCGTATTATTTTTAAACAATGCCGGTAGCGGGACGGTTACATGCATAATAACATACGACTCCCCATCGGTAATGCCTAGTAGCAATGTATTTATTGAGATATGTGGATCAGGATTTGCTAGACCTTCACTGCTTAGTGTATCTGGACAAATAGACCAATGTAACGTGAGTAATGTTAAAATTCCTTTACCAGGGGCACCCAGTGTTTCATATTCCGCTACTGGAGATTATGGGACAACTACAACTTTTAGCACATACACTGTAACTGCAAATACAACATATTACTTTCCTACAATGCCTACCCTAACTGTTGTAGACGGTGTAGCCAGTGATTATACAATTACGGGGGTTCCGTCCTATGACGCTAATGGGGAAATAGAGCAAGTTGTTTTTACTATTGCTTATACTTTTCCAGGAAACTCAGTAAGCGGAGACAATATATGCTTAACAGCAAACGCAGTAGCAACTTATAATCCACCTGTAAAAATAACATCATACTCCTTCCCGGTTGGCAATACCGTGCCTACGGGAGGAGAAACTAGAAACTTTACCGTAAACGGCGTAGAGGGTGCTAGCTGGGCGTTAAATATAACGTCTTCTGGCTTATTTTCTCCGGTAAATGCTTCTGGCACTTTAGATAGCACGGGAACGTTTGTTGTTCCAGTCGTTTTCCCTTCGGTTACAGCTAATACAACGTACACGATAACTTTAACAGGGGATCTAGCGAATACTTTTTGTACTGTTGCACCTTATGTTCCTTGTCTAACAGGACAACCATCTGTGTTTACACTAAATCAATACGTTAACTCTACATTAAGTTTTGCTTTTACTAGTGCAAATACAAATATAACTCCGGACGCCGCGACTACTATTACACTTTTACCGGGGTCTAGTCAGCCTTCTCCTTTTAACGTTATAGTTACGGGTAGTTCAACAAGTATCCTTACAGTTGATTCTATACCTCCTCCTGCAGATTGGACAAATCAAGGCGGTCTTGTCGGCGGAAGTTGGGATTTTAATGTAATTAGCTCTAGTTTTGTAGTGGATAATTCAACAGTGCCTACTATTATAACATCAACACTTTCAGTTAATGTAACATCTGTAGGAATTACCAACACATCCAGCGCCTTAGATTTGGATCAATACGTATCGGATGGGGGTGCATGGAATGCTACATTATGCGGAGGAGCAACAACCTACTATGTTAGCGATGCTGACGGTTGGTCAGGGGGGACAAACCAAAGCCAATTAGGTAGTTTAGTTAATGCGCCGTATGCTCCTGGTAATATTGTACAAATAAAGTCTACCGCAACAGGTGAGAAATTATGCGTTACTTTAGGCACCTTTGCAAGAGGAGAAACACCTACATACTACATAGACGAAGGATTCCAAAACCAAGTGAGCACTTTTGCTACCTGTACCATCTGTAATAATCAAAACCAATAATTATGCCTAACCAAGTTACACTCACCTTCAACCAGCCCTTGAATGCTTCCGTGCAGGTAGGAGATACCGCTTATTACTCTAACGATGCTAACGGTGAAACCTTACTAATTATAGGACCCATAACACAAGTGCTTCGCACGGGGCCAGGCACGCCGGATCAAATTGTAGCGGATTTAGTACCTAATATAGTGGGTTCCGCAATAACTACAAGTAGTTTTATACTATTTAGCAAAACAGCATTAGTAAACACAAGCGGGCTAAAAGGCTATTATGCCGAAGCTCAGTTTAAGAATGATTCAACAGACTATGCTGAACTATTTTTAGTAGGATCTGAAATATTTGAAAGCAGCAAATAACACGTAATAATAAAAGTATAATAATAAAATAAAAGTATATGATACCAATAGGAGCTATAGGTGGCGTTGTGTCAGGTCTTACAGGAATTGCTGGAGGTATGATAGGCAGCGGCAAAAGAAAAAGAGAACAAAAAGCAGCGCAAGCAGAGTTTAATAGAAACAAAGCTAGAATGGAAGGAGCAGACACGTCTAACCTTGCAATGAACATGGAAAATACCATGGAAGACTTAACTGTGAATACGCAAGCTGCCGAATTCCAGGCACAGCAACAGGCAGGCGGGTTTGCTAATACAATGGATAACCTATCTAGTGCAGCTGGAGGATCCGGTATTGCAGCGTTGGCTCAATCATTAGCAGGAGCACAAAGCAATGCGGCTATGCAAAGTTCCGCAGATATAGGTAGACAAGAGGCTAGTAACCAAGCAGCTGAACGTCAAATGGCAGGTCAATTACAACAACAAGAATTACAAGGGGAGTATGCTTCTAGAGCAGCAGAAAAAGATAAAGTGGATACAATGCTCGGCATGTCCCAACAAAGATTAGGGGCAGCTAATGCAGCGAGAGACGCGGCAACTCAATCTATATTAGGTGGGGTTGGTAGCCTTGTGGGAGGAGCAGCCCAAGCGGGACAAGTTGGGGGCCTTGGAGAGGGGGTTGAAACATGGATGAAAGGACAATAATATGGCAAATAATCAATTAATAACCGGCGCAGGAGTAGCAGCAAAGAAATTTGTAGATGCGGCGGCAGAAATAGGTAAAGGCTTCTCAGCAGCAACACAGTCTGCTAGAGGCTTTAATAGACCTAATACAGTTACAAAAAATCAGCAGTATCAAAATAGAGTTAACTCTTTAATGAGTAAAATGAAAACTGATATAGATTTTACATCGTTTTCTCCTGAAGAAACCGCGGCTATGCGAAATTTTCTAGTTAATGAAAGACAAAAGTATGCAGATGCGGCTAAGGCTGTTGCTAATATGACAGATGCTACCTCACCTGAATACATGGCACAGGTTGATATAATGAATGGGGTAAACAATAGCTTTACAAATTTAGCTGATCAGCTTAAAGCGTATAAGAAAGGCAAAGTTGAGTACGCAGAAGGCATGATGAGTGGTACATACTCCGATGGTAATGATTTAGAAAACTCTAAAATTAATGCAACTATATATGGTTTCGTAGACGAAGATGGCGACGGTAGAAGTGACAGTAGGTTGAATGCTCCATTTAGTATAATGGACGGAGGAAACATAGGGTTTAATATAGACGGCCAAACCGTACCTTATAAAGATACTACTCCGCCTTTGTTAAAAGACTACGAACTGGGTGTTGGTTTATTAAAACAAAATGAAACAGTGCGTAAATCAGGGCAGCTAGTCAATGCTGATGCTGAAAAAATGTATAGATTACAATTGCAAACAGCTTTCGCTAACCAAGATTCGCTAAGGTCATTTATATATGATTTTGAAGATGAATTTCCTACAGAAGATTTAGGTAAATTGTGGGAAGAAAACCCAAACAATGGCGATGTTATTAATCAAATACGCGGAGAAGTTATAAATAGATTGGTTAATTCCAGAATACAAGCAGGGCAAGCGGGTTATTCGCAAAGACAATCTAATATAAAACCTACTTCAGGAGGCTTTACTTATTTAGCAGCAAATGATCCCAAAGGAGATGGCAGAGCAGGCAAATATAAAATATGGACTTACGGTCCTGGTACCGAGCCAAAGTACCAGTATATGGGAGCAGCGGCAGATACCGATGATTCAGGGGCTGTAGATAATACCAACACGGTTCCATCAGGAGGTGATTCGGAAATAGACCAAGATGTTTTAGATAGCACTAATATGGCTACTATAAGAGAAGCCCTAGGAGAACAGTCCCCTAAGGTATTAAAGAGCGCTCAAGACGTGGTAATTGGTGATTTTCCTAAAGACGAGAATGGTAACAGGGTTTACACTCGAGACGATTTAGAAAGAAAGATGTACGAGGTTCTTAAAAAACGAGGAGCAATTAAATAAAATAAAAATAATAAAAATTTTATGCCTAAATATAGACTTAATACAGGAGAATTAATAGACACAGATTTGCTGCCAAAAGATGTAGCTAGTACTTGGGTGCTTGATAATCTAGACAATATAGATGTAAACTATGATTTTCAGAACGGAGCTGCGGAGACCGATGCGTCTGCAACTCCAGTAAACAACCCAGCATCAAATGGGGATTCAATCTCGGGAGATGGTTTATCGGATGGAGTAGACCGTAGTGAATATTTACTTACGCTAGATGATATAAGAGGTGGATCAGAAAGTGATAGAGCGATAGCTATTGGAGAAAAGCTTGCAGACGTAGGCTTAGCCGTTGATGAATCTAGCACTTATCAAGATTTAACAGCAATTAGCATAAAAAAAGGGCGAGAAAAAAAAGACAAAGGCGTTTCTATTTTAGGTTTAGCTACCGGAGGAATTGATCTTAACTCTTTGGCGTTAGGTGGATTCAGTCTTAAAGAGTTTGTAGGAGCCGACGAAGGCACTTTTGCAATAGGTGAAGATTTAACCGATGAAGAGCTGCAAGTTAACTTAGATAAATTTAATAAGTTTATTCTTGAAAATGCAGATTACAATTTCGTAGATAAAGCAAGAGAAAGAAGCAATGATACTTATGTTAATGAGTATGCGCCGGCTATTAAGGCTACAGATTTATCTAAAGAGGAACAAAAATCTCAGTACATAGAAGAGCTTGTAGATAAGTTTGAGGATATAAGAAAAAAAGAAACTAAAACGGTATTCGTAGGAGAGCAATCTACAGGTGAAACCGAAATTGTGCCCGCTACAATAAATGATTTTGCTAATAAAAAAGAATTTGATGACTATAACCTTTGGAAAAAAGAAGAGCCTATATCTGAAATAGACAATAAAACTCTTGAAGCCTGGGATTACGAAAGAAGAGAAAAGGAGGTGCTTAAGAACTCAGGGCAGTTTATGAGTAATCTTGATCCTGAACAAAGATTAGACATACTAGCTTTAGCTGTTGACGATAGAAAAGCTGTAGCTAGGTTTAGTACTAATATAAAAAAATTTGAAGAAGACCAAGTAAAATTTGAAGAAGCGTATAGCAACTATAAAAGCAACCCATCAAATAACAATTTTGTTGCGGCACAAGACTTAAATTTAAA